>Ga0265293_10006910_pt1 | contig 17802 bp, 18 predicted proteins | sample Munlanlewell138R_FD_192505 | JGI IMG/M metagenome (GOLD analysis project Ga0265293, IMG submission 192505) | Leachate microbial communities from a municipal landfill in Southern Ontario, Canada - Leachate well 138R | ecosystem: Engineered > Solid waste > Landfill > Unclassified | place: Canada...
GGCTGATGAATTTACACCTGGTGCGCAGCTGGTGCTGTCGTGCGGTGATGTTCGACAGCACCAATCAGCCCGTCGTGCCCGGCACCGAACTGCGGCGGAAAAACACCTTGGTACTGCGGGGTTCCTTTCGGCCACCGACCAAGGTCCACGTCGACATGATGGAAGGTGCCCTGCGCCAATTTATCGAGGTAGAGGGCATCACCGACAACAATGTCACCACGCTGGCGGAAATCACCATGGCGGATATCGCCGCCGACAAGGATCAGGCCGACCAAGAGTTTCTCAACCGCGTCGACCTTCTCACCGGGCTTGGCTACAGCGTGCTGGTGTCTGATTACCTGCGTTTTTTCCGCCTGCGCTCATGGATCCGCCGCTATACCCACAACAGTATCGGCATCGTGCTCAGCGTGCTGGATTTCGACCAGCTCTTTGATCCGCGTTTTTACGAGGGCTTGGAGGGTGGCATTCTCGAAGCCATGGGCAAATTGTTCTCCGACAACACCCATGTTTATGTCTACCCGGCGCGCATCGGCGACAAGCTTATTTCGCTCGACAACGTGGCCGTATCTACGGATCTGGAGCATTTGCGCCAACACCTGGTGGCCAATAATGCCATGGTGCCAGCGCGCTACTTCAACGAGGAGTACCTGCAGATTGTGCCGGCAGAAGTACTCAAGCAAATTACCAGTGGCAAGGCTGGCTGGGAAGACAGCGTCCCCGACCAGGTGGCTCAGGTCATCAAGAGCCGACGCCTCTATGGGTATCGGGGATAGCTCTATCACGGAAAGCTCTATCACGGAAAGCTCTGAAGCAGTGCTGAAGCTACCCGCCTCTCTTCCAGCCCAGCACTCTCTTTATTCTGTCTCTCCGGTATCGCGATAGCGAGCCGGGTCGAGGCCATGCTTCTTCACCAGCTTGTGAAAGTCTGAGCGGTTGCGGCCCGCCAGCTCTGCTGCCAGCGTCATGTTGCCGCTGGTGGCAGTGAGCAGTTGGACAAGATATTCTCGCTCGAATTCTTTTCGCGCTTCGCTCAGCGAAGCAATACCGAGCGGCATTTCTCCCGGCAGTGCCTCGCGGGCCAGAGTTGCCGAGATCAGCGGAGCCGTGCTGAGGGCAAACAGGCGCTCCATGACATTTTCCAGCTGGCGAATATTGCCGGGCCAGCTGTAGCCCAACAGATGCCCCAAGGCATCCGGGGCTAACACTTTTTCCGGCTTGCCAGTACGGCGGGCGATTTTGGCCAGAAAATGCTCTACTAGCAGGGGGATATCTTCAAGACGCTCCCGTAGCGGTGGCAAGTGCAGACTCACCACATTGAGGCGATAGTAGAGGTCTTCGCGAAAACGCTTGTCGACAATGGCCTCGTCGAGATTGATATGGGTAGCGGAGATCACGCGCACGTTGATGGGGATATCGGTGCGGCCGCCCACAGGGCGTACTATGCCCTCCTGCAGCACCCTTAACAGTTTGGCCTGTAAGGGATAGGGCATATCGCCGATCTCATCCAGCAGGACGGTGCCGCCGTCCGCGGTACTGAACAATCCTTCGCGATCCTGACTGGCGCCAGTAAAAGCACCTTTGACGTACCCAAACAGTTCGGACTCCAGCAACTCTGTCGGGATAGCGCTACAGTTGATGGCGACAAAAGGCTTGTCGGCGCGGGGGCTGAGACGATGAATGGTATCAGCAAGCAGCTCTTTGCCGGTGCCACTTTCCCCGGTCACCAGAATATTCACATCGCTGTCGGCATAGAGGCGAGCCTGCTCCAGCAGCTGGAACATGCGGGCACTGCGGGTCAACACCGGCATCGCGCTAGTGACCGGGCTGTCACCGCCCTGGCCGCCGTGTAGCGCCAACGCTTTGTTAAGAGTGCTGAGCAATTCGTCCTTGTCTACCGGCTTGGTCAGAAAAGCAAAGACGCCCTCGCGGGTGGCATCGACCGCATCGCGGATAGTCCCGTGCGCAGTGAGCAGGATCACTGGCAGCGCTGGCCAGCGCTGCTGTACCCGAGAGAACAGGGCCAGGCCGTCCATCGGCTCCATGCGCAGATCACTCACCAGCACTGTCACTGGATTGGCCTCCAGCAAAGCCAGTGCTTCTTCTCCACTGCGCGCACTGAGGGTATCGAAGGCAAAAGCCTTAAGGCGCAGGCTCAACAACTTGAGCATGCCGGGATCATCATCCACCAATAAGACCAGAGCCCCTTTGGTATCGCTTTGCTGTCTTCTTTTCTCCATGCCGTCACCTCTCATGGTATCACCCGGATCGGCCGCAGAGCGTCGACCTCATTCTCGATATCTCGAATCCCGTTGATGGTGGTTTCCAACTGTTCGGCAAGCTGCGTGTTTCTCTCCTCCAGCAAGCGGTACGTACGGGCATGATCCCGCAGCAGTGATACCAGAGCGCGTTCGCTTTCCGTAGCAGGGGGCTCGTCAAACTGCGCCAGCGCTTCTCGCAACAGGCCAGGGGTGCGCTCCGGCTGACAGCTGGCGAGCAGCAGACGCTCCATGCGATCCTCTGGCGTTTTTCCTCCCACGGTGAGCTCCATCATACGAGCCCGCTGCTCCGGCACACTCTGCTGGCATAACTCTGTACGCTCGACAAGCCAGTCACGGTGGGAAGCTGTGACGCGGGGCGGCAGCAAGGCATCCTGAACCTCGCTATCATTCGGCGCCAAACTGTGACAGGCGACCAATCCCAGAGTGGAAAGGGATAGCCAAACGAGTGAAATTGCTGACACTTTCATTCTGCTGTTTCCTGCTGAGGGAGCGGGCATTCGAGCCAGAAGCGCGCGCCCTGTCCCGGCTGCGAACGCACCTCGATACGTCCGTGAAGAAGCCTCACCGCTTCATCGACAATGGCCAGACCAATGCCGTTGCGAGGCGTGGCATCCTGGCGACTGGCGCGACCGCAATAAAAGGGCGTAAAGATGGCTTCCAGCTCATCGGCAGCGATACCCGGGCCACAATCTGCCACCTCGAGTCGCCAGTAACGATCGTCACAGCTCCACAGCACTTCGACAATGCCACCAGCGGGGCTAAAGCGAAAAGCATTGCCTATCAGATTGCGTAGAATCATCTCCAGCAGACGAGCGTCGCAGCGCATCATATCGGACGTGCCCTCCAGCTGCCATTGTACCTGCTTGTCCGGCGAGGCTGTTTCCAGGTCGCGGCGGATGGCGTCACACAACTGGCGAATATTCACGGTGGCCGTGTGGGTAACCATGCCGTGGGACACGGCGTTATAGTTCAGCAGTTGTTGGATCAGCTCTCCCAGATGACGAGCATTTCCTCTCAAGATATCCAGCACAATTTGCTGATCCTCATCGAGGGAACCGGCCACCCCATCCTCCAACAGACTCGCTGCCTCAATAATGGCCGCTAATGGTGTTTTCAGCTCGTGGGTGACGTGTTGGATAAAAGCTGTTTTTTGTCGATCGGAGGCGAGTACCTGCTGCCGCATCCATTCCAGATTCTCTCCCAGAGCCACCAAATCTGCGGGACCATTAATGCGCACCGGTTGGTCCCACTGGTGGCGACCAAATGCCTTGATTGCCTGGCTCAGACGCCATATCGGACGGGAAACCATCAAGGAGCCAATAACCATCATTAGTATGGTGCCGGGCAGCGCCAGAACCGCCAGCATATACAGTTGATCGACAATATGGTTAAAGTTCTCCTCTCCCCGCTGTAAGGCAAGCTGGCGATAGAAGTTGCCGTCTTTGACCAGCTCATCGGCAGTGGCTACCAATACCTGGCTGCGCGCGGCCAAGGCTTCGCCGCTCACCTCCGAGACCAACAGATCACCCACCTCTGCCGCAGTGGCCTGGATATTAACCAGGTGGCTGATGATCTTGCTGAGGCTGCCCTGGGTTTTCTCATTCTCCACAACGATCGGCGCCGCAGGCAACAGATCCTGTAATTGAGCGGCAAGGCGACCGAGGGCAACATTTTTTTGCCGGTACTGTTCGAGAAAAGCCTCGTCCTTCAACAACTGATATTGACGGGCCGCGCGCACCAGCTCACGGAGGTTTTCCAGCAGCGCTGACGTATGGGTCGAAAGACTGTCCAACTCCTGTACCAGAGCCTGTTGCTCGCGGGTCTGCTGCTCAAGCGAGAGCACCGCATAACTCACCGCTGCCAGCAGAGGGATGATCGCCAGCACTGCTGCCAGCGCCCACTGCTGCAACAGGGTCATCCTCTTGGGTCCTATTGCGATTGCCATGCGCTCCACCGCTCTGTGCCAGCTCAACAGAGCATAAGAGTAACGCAGATCCCCGCTGTCGCAAACTGGCAACACAGTATCTCTATGAAATTCATGTACTTTTGCATGAGCATTAGGCAAGTGTTGCATAACGGCAACACTAGCTGGGATCCCGACACCAAGAAACAATCACAAGCCATTGATAGAAAACAGTTTATTAAAGTGGCACGGGGCTTGCTTTATAAATAACGAGCATAACGAACAGGCTGCTAACTCGGCAGCCACCCCTAAACCACACAAGGAAAATCATCATGAGACTGTCACTGGCCATCTTCTTTGCCTTCTTTCTGGTGGGAACGGCCCTGGGCTCCAACTACGAACGGCCCAATGACCTTGCTGACCGCTATACCAGCATTTTCAATCAGCTCGATGCTGACGGTGACAACCATCTCACTCCAGAAGAAGCCGCCGCTGCAGGTCTCACTGCCGAGAGCTTTCGGCGCCTGGACAAAAATGGTGATGGCCAGCTCAGCCTGGATGAATTTGTGACGTTGGCTAACGACGCTGAAGCCCTAACCTCCGATACCGGCTCCAATTCCGACGCCGACCTCGTCCAGCAAGGTGGCTAACATTCAAGCTTAACAACATGGACAAGCTATTCTCGTGCCAGTTCCAAGGAGAGTGTTATGAACAAGAAGTTGACAACAGCTATCTCACTGACGGCACTCTGTTCCGCCCTCCTGTTTGCTGCAGGTGCCAGCGCTGATCCAGAAAGCGGTCTCTATGCGGGTGGTAACTACGGTGGGTTCAAAGCACGGGGAGGCGATTTCAAAGACGATCACGATTTATTGGAAGGGGTCGTCGGCTGGCAGATTATCCCCCATCTGGCCATTGAGGGTAATTACATCAATTTCGGCAAATACGGCAACAGCGCTGCCTCCGCCGAGGTTGATGGCTACGGCGCCTCAGTGGTGGGACGGCTGCCCCTGACGGACAGCTTCAGTATCTATGCCAAGGGCGGCATGTTCTGGTGGGATGCCGACGTCAAGGTACTTGGCGTCAAGCGCAGTCAGAGTGACGAGAGCCCTTTTTACGGGGTAGGCGCGGCATTTCATATCACTCCTGCTCTGGGCCTTATCGCTGAGTACAAACGCTTCGAAATGGACTATGAGCGCCGCGACTTTCCGGTTGCACCACGCAACTCCAACACCGATCTGGATACCTTGACGGTGGGTGTCCGTTTCAACTTCTGACCTGCCGAGTGCGGGTCTTAACCAGCTTCCTGCCAAGGGAGGGAAACCCGCCAGTGTTTTTATAACACTGGTGTTCACAACGAAGAAGAGAAAGACCCCGTCACCAGTCGGCCTTGGCTGGCTGGTGACGGACACTACCAGGACACCTTACTGACTCGGAGACCTTATGAAACACCTAGCAAGATCCACCATGACCATCGCTGCTCTCTTGTCCCTGTTTATTCTCGCCGGCTGTGAAAAACAAGGCCCCGCAGAGCAGGCTGGCGAAGCCATCGACGATACCGCCAGAGAGGCCAGGGACCAGATGGAAGATGCTCGTAATGAACTGCAAGAGCGTCGTCAGGATGCCCAGGAATGTATTGAGACCGAATTCAACGAGTGCTGAATCCGCACGGGAACCTACTCCGTTTTGACCCCTTCGGGGGTCTTTTTTTTAGATCTCTTTAAAGCCTCCGCTCTTTTCCTATCTGTGCCAGATCAAGACAAAACAGACCTGTCGTCTGTATCATTGCCCCCTCTTCAGTTGTGAAAGTACTAATAGTTGCCAACAAGTTGTTGATAGTGATTCTTAATTAGAGCAAAATACGGCTCTGAGCCCTGGTCACCAAACCTCGAAGCTTACCCCCTCCTACCCCGACTGGAGTCTGCAATGCGTCTAGCCGTTTTTTTTCGCCCCCTAGTCCTGGTTCTGGCCGGACTAGCTGCCACTACGCTGAGTCCTGTGCTGATCGCTGCTGAGCAAGTAGTGGTCTACTCCGCTCGCAACGAGCAACTGATCAAGCCCCTCTTCGATGCCTATGAGCAAGAAACCGGTGTCAAGGTGCGCTTCCTCACCGACAAGGAAGGCCCGCTGATGGCGCGCCTGAAAGCCGAGGGAGCCAATACCCCCGCTGACCTGCTGCTTACCGTGGACGCTGGCAACCTCTGGCAGGCAACTGAGTCCGGGCTGCTGAAGCCCTTCGTCTCCAGTACCCTGGAAGATAGCATTCCTGCCCATCTGCGGGATCCCGACAATCACTGGGTAGGGCTCTCAGTGCGCGCCCGCACCCTGGTCTACAACACCGACAAGCTCGATCCAGCAGAACTGTCCACCTACGCGGCTCTGGCAGATCCAGAGTGGAAGAATCGCTTATGCCTGCGCACCTCCAACAAAGTCTACAATCAGTCCTTGGTGGCCATGCTGATCGCTGAAAAAGGCGAATCCGAAGCTGAGCGTATTGTCCGCGGCTGGGTGGCCAACCTGGCCACCTCTCCTTTCTCCGATGACACTGCCGCCCTGCAGGCTGTAGCTGCGGGCCAGTGTGACGTCACCATCGTCAACACCTACTACCTCGGTCGCTTGTTGAGAGACAACCCGGACCTTCCGTTACAGATCTTCTGGCCCAACCAGGATGTCGAGGACAGTGGCGTACATGTCAATATCTCCGGCGCCGGTATCACTCGTCACGCGAAGAACCCCGACGGGGCGCTGAAGCTGCTGGAATGGCTTGCCTCTGCAACTGCTCAGGATTCCTTCGCTGGTGAAAACCTCGAATACCCCGCCCGGGCCGGTGTTCCCCTCGCCCCTCTGGTTTCAAGCTGGGGTGAATTCCGTCAGAGCCCACTCAACGTCGCCTTTGCGGGCGCCCACCAGGCCGCCGCCGTACGGCTGATGGACCGAGCTGGATATCGCTGAGTGACGGCGTCCACCCTCCCTGCCATAGCACACCAGGAGGCGCGGCCACTATGGCCGCGCCTTGCTATTGGCGCCCTGTGCATTCTCGTGATATTGCCCCTGGCAGTGATCTTGCTGTCCTTCACTGACCCACAGGGCGATACCTGGCATCATTTCGGCCAGCATGTATTGCCGCGTTTGCTAGTCAATACCTTCTGGCTGCTGCTTGGCGTCGGGGTTGGTACTACCTTGCTGGGCGTCTCGCTGGCCTGGCTGACAGCGATCTATGATTTTCCAGGGCGACGCTGGCTCACTTGGGCCCTGTTACTGCCCCTTGCGGTTCCCGGCTATGTGCTGGGTTTCGTCACTATCGGCCTGCTGGACTTCGCTGGCCCGGTGCAGAGTACCCTGCGAGAGCTGTTCGGCAGTGCGCCACAAATACCTATCCGCTCCCGCGGCGGCGTCATTGCGGTAATGGCACTCACCCTCTATCCCTACGTCTATCTGGTGGCTAGAAATGCTTTTCTCACCCAGGGGCGCCGCGCTCTGGAAGCTGCTCAGACGCTAGGTTTCAGCCGTCGCCAGGGGTTCTTTCACGTTGCCTTGCCCATGGCGCGCCCCTGGATTGCCGGCGGGCTGGCCCTGGTGCTAATGGAGACCCTGGCAGACTTCGGCACCGTCGTGGTGTTCAACTACGACACCTTCACCACCGCCATTTACCGCGCCTGGTTCGGCATGTTCAACCTCAGCGCCGCCTCGCAGCTGGCCTCTCTGCTGGTGGTGCTGGTGTTCATCGCCCTGGCCCTTGAACAGCGCTCACGCCGCGGCCAGCGCTTCACCTCGGCCACCCGCGGCGACCACAGCGAGCGTCTGTCCCTCGGGCCTGTCGCCCGCTGGGGCGCTACTTTTTGGTGCTTGCTAGTATTCGCTGTCGCAGTGGCGATTCCACTGGTACAGCTCAGTATCTGGGCCTGGCAAAGCCGTGGCGATTTCGACAGCCGCTACCTGGGCTTTCTTTACCACTCTCTGGTGTTGGCGTGCAGCGGTGCCTTCGTGGTGGTGGCCTTGGGTATGGTATTAGCCTACGCCTTGCGCAGCAGGCCAGACCGGGTCACCAGGGTGCTGGGCCGCTTCGTTATACTCGGCTACGCCCTGCCCGGTACGGTATTGGCAGTGGGCTTCTACCTGCCCATGAGTCACCTCGACAATCTGTGGATCGAGCTCGGCAGTTATTTTGGCCAGCACTGGTCACCCCTGCTGGGGGGTACCCTCGCCGCCATGTTGCTAGCTTACATAGTGCGCTTTTTAGCCGTGGGCTTTCACCCTGTGGAAGCGGCCCTGCACCGCATCACCAGCAGCATGGATGAAGCGGCCAGAAATCTGGGGGCCAGCCCCCGGCAAATTGTTGCCCAGGTGCACCTGCCCCTGCTGCGCGGTGGTATTGCTACCGCGGCAGTCCTGGTCTTTGTCGACATTATGAAGGAAATGCCCATCACTCTGATGACCCGCCCCTTCGGCTGGGAAACTCTGGCAATCCGTATCTTCGAAATGACATCGGAAGGTGAATGGCAGCGCGCCGCGCTACCTTCCATCGCCCTGGTGGTCGCCGGGCTGATCCCGGTATTGCTGCTGATGCGCACCAGCGACGCCCGAGAGCACAGCAGCGTAAACAAAGATGAAACGGTTTCTGAGCATGCAACTTGAACTATTGAACATCGCAGTGGGGTTTGCCGAAACCTTAGTGCTGGATGACCTGACCCTGGCTCTGGAAGCGGGCGAGATCGGCTGTCTGCTCGGCGCGTCCGGTTGCGGCAAGACCACTGCTCTGCGGGCCGTGGCAGGTTTTGAGCCCCTGCGCCAGGGGCAGATTGTAGTAGGCAATCAGCAGATCAGTCGCCCGGGGTTCACACTGCCCCCTCAACAGCGGCGAGTAGGCATGGTATTTCAGGACTACGCCCTCTTCCCACACCTTAACGCCGCCGACAATATCGCCTTCGGCCTGCGCCACCTCAAGGGCGACGCAAAGCGGGCCAGGGTGAAGGAAATGCTCGACCTGGTTGGGCTTGTCGACCTGGCCCGGCACTTTCCGCACCAGCTCTCCGGCGGCCAGCAACAGCGGGTAGCGATTGCCCGGGCTCTGGCACCGAACCCGGCGCTGATCCTGATGGACGAGCCTTTCTCCAACCTCGATGTAGAGTTGCGTGAACGACTGTCGATGGAGGTTCGCACCATCCTCAAGAAAGCGGGCACCACCGCGTTGATTGTGACACACGATCAGAACGAGGCTTTCACTATTGCCGACCGCATCGGCTTGATGCATCAGGGCCGTATCGAACAGTGGGATACGCCCTACAACCTTTACCACCGGCCCGCCAGCCGCCTGGTGGCGAAATTCATTGGCCAGGGTGTTCTGATCCCCGGCGTGGTAGGTGACAATCACCATATCCATATCCCTATGGGTTGCCTGCCTTCCCTTTCACCTCTGCCACCTCGCACCGTCGTAGAAGTGCTGCTGAGACCCGACGATATCATTCACGACGACACCAGTGCCCTGCGTGCTCAGGTAGTCGCAAAGGCCTTTCGCGGTGCCAGCACTCTCTACAGCCTGAAGCTGTCCTGTGGCAACAAAGTACTCTCGCTGGCACCCTCACACCGCGATCACGCCATCGGTAGCAACATCGGTATCCGCCTGTGCGCCCAGCATGTCATCGCATTTCCGGTTTCAGAAGCGAAGCGATATCAGTCGGCAGATCCTTCGTTTTCCGTGGAAATGGCTGCTGCCAGACTAGCGTGAAAGGTCAAGACACCTGGTTCCGGTGTCACGCCAGCCCTGGCCAGGGTCCTCAGCGGCTGAAACTGCAAGTCTGCCACCCGCAGCCGGCAGTGGGTGTCTTTGCAGTGTTCTGCCAGGCGGATGAACGCTGACAGGCCACCAGCATCCATCACCGTCACTCCGGACATATCTACAATCAGGCCATCATGATCCTTGGCTGCCAACGCCAGCTCGGCAAAAACGCCATCCGCAGCGGCAAAGAACAGCGGTCCAGTGATGCGGTAGACCAACCAGCGCTCCGGTACGGGCGTTGGCACCAGTCCGCGGTCTTCACTGATATCCTGCACCCGCGTCATCTCTGCTATCTCGCGCACGAACAGCACTGCCGCCAACAGCACCCCGGTGGTGATCGCCACGACCATGTCGACCACCACAGTGAGCAGAAAACAGGTAGCGAAAACCAACAGATCCCCGCGCGGGGCGGTGCGCACCAAGCGCAGCGCCTTCGGCGCCTCACTCATGTTCCACGCCACCACCAGCAGCAAAGCTGCCATGGTGGCCATAGGCAGGTAGGCAAGCAACGGTGCCAACGCCACCAAGGCGAGCAACAGGACGCCGGCATGCACCATGGAAGCGACCGGAGATTGGGCACCGGCCTGGTAGTTAGCCGCCGAGCGAGCCAGTGCCGCAGTGGCAGTGATACCACCAAAAAAGGGTGTTATCAGGTTGCCAATACCCTGCCCCAACAACTCACTGTTGGCGCTGTGCCGCTTGCCACTCATGCCGTCGAGCACCACAGCACACAGCAGCGACTCGATAGCCCCCAACATGGCAATGGCAAAGGCGGCAGGCAGCAATTCTCGCAGCAATTGCCAACTGATCCCTAGCGGTTCCCCATCCGCTCCCGGCTGCCGCCAGGGCCACTCAAAAGCAGGCAAGTAAGGAGGGATACCGCTCCCCAGCGAGCCATCGGGCAACAGGTAGCTAAAGCGCGAACCAATCGTCTCCACATCCTGTCCAGCAAGCCCCAGCCCCAGGGCGACCAGCGAGCCAATCACTACAGCAGGCAACTGGGGCGGCAGTGGTGTTTTCAATCGCGGCCACAGCAATATCAGTAGCGTCACAGCCGCCACCAACAGGCTGGGCCAGTGAATCCCCGGCAAGGTCGACACCAACAAGTGAATCTTGGCAGCAAAGTCTTCAGGCATTGCCTCGATAGGCAGGCCGAACAGATCCTTGACCTGCAGCGTTGCAATCACGACTGCAATGCCAGCCGTAAAGCCGAGAGTCACCGGCTGCGGCACATACTCGATGAAACGGCCGACCCTCATCAGCGCCATTCCCACCAACATGCCTCCAGCCATCAGGCTTGCCAGTAACAGCCCAGCCAGCCCATACTGCTGGGCAATGGGGTAGAGAATGACTACGAAAGCTGCCGTAGGACCGGATACGCTGTAGCGAGAGCCGCCGGTAAGCGCAATAACAAAACCGGCGATGATCGCTGTATAGAGCCCGTATTGAGGTGCGACGCCACTGGCAATGGCCAGAGCCATGGCAAGAGGAATGGCAATAATACCCACCGTAATACCGGCCAGCACATCGGCGGCAAAGCGGCGCCGGCCATAGGGCTCGGCAATACAGCTCTCTCTCAGCGCGTGGCTGATACGCAGAGAAAAAAGATGAGCGCGATGCGGCATTTTGCCCTCCAGCGGCCTCTGTAAATGAACCTGTCCATAGTATTCTCATTAAAAAATCATTCAATGTTAATCATATTAACATTGACCCCTCCCATCAGCGCCCTATAATCCCCGTTCTTATTGTCATCTCCCGCCCGCATGTTCTCACCCGTTGCCCGGAGGTTTTCCCTTTGAACACCAGCGCTCTTATCACTACCCTCGGCCAGTATGGCATCAGTAACCCGAAGGAAATTGTCTACAACCCCAGCTATGAGCTGCTGTTTGCTGAGGAGACCAATCCCGAGCTATCCGGCTACGAGGCCGGCGTGGTAACCGAACTGGGCGCGGTAGCCGTCAATACCGGCGAATTTACCGGACGCTCACCTAAAGACAAATACTTCGTCAAGGACGATGTCACCCGCGATACTCTGTGGTGGAGCGATCAGGGCAAGAACGACAACAAGGCCATTACCCCGGACGTCTGGTCTGCTTTAAAAGCCGTGGTGGGCAATCAATTGTCCAACAAACGCCTGTTTGTAGTCGATCTCTTCTGCGGCGCCGACGAAAGCAGCCGTCTCAAGGTACGCTTCGTTACCGAAGTCGCCTGGCAAGCCCACTTTGTAAAAAACATGTTCATCCGCCCCAGCGAAGCAGAGTTGGAAAACTTTGAACCCGACTTCGTGGTACTGAATGGCGCCAAGGCGACCAACCCTAACTGGAAGGAACAGGGCCTAAACTCTGAAAACTTCGTCGCTTTCAACATGACTGAGCGCATGCAGCTGATCGGCGGCACCTGGTACGGCGGCGAAATGAAAAAAGGCATGTTCTCGGTGATGAACTACCTGCTGCCCCTCAAGGGTATCGCCTCCATGCACTGCTCAGCCAACGTTGGCGAAGACGGTGATGTAGCTATTTTCTTCGGCCTGTCAGGCACCGGCAAGACTACCCTCTCCACCGACCCCAAGCGCAAGCTTATCGGTGACGACGAGCACGGTTGGGATGACAACGGCGTGTTCAATTTTGAAGGTGGCTGCTACGCCAAGACCATCAACCTCAGCAAAGAGGCCGAGCCGGACATTTACAACGCTATCCGCCGCGATGCCCTGCTGGAAAACGTCACCGTTGATGCCAATGGCAAAATCGACTTCAACGATGCCTCGCGCACAGAGAACACCCGCGTCTCCTATCCGATCTACCATATCGAGAACATCGTCAAGCCGGTGTCCAAGGCTGGTCACGCCAGCAAGGTGATCTTTCTCACCGCTGACGCCTTTGGTGTCCTGCCCCCAGTGGCCAAGCTCACTCCTGAGCAAACCGAATACTACTTTTTGTCCGGCTTCACAGCCAAGCTGGCAGGTACCGAGCGCGGCATTACTGAACCCACGCCGACGTTCTCCGCCGCCTTCGGTGCCGCTTTCCTCTGCCTCCACCCCACCCAGTATGCCGATGTGCTGGTCAAGCGCATGAAAGCTGCCAACGCCCAGGCCTACCTGGTAAACACCGGCTGGAATGGCACTGGCAAGCGCATCTCCATCAAGGCCACCAGAGCCATTATCGATGCTATTCTGAGCGGTGAAATTGAGCAGGCGCCCACCGTCGACCTGCCCTACTTCCAACTGGCGCTTCCCACTGAGTTAGCTGGCGTCGACAGCGCCATTCTCAATCCTCAGAACACCTATGCCAAGCCGGAGGACTGGGATGAGAAAGCTCGCCAGCTGGCCAGCATGTTCATCGACAACTTCGCGCGCTTCACCGATAACGCCCACGGCCAGGCACTTGTAGCCGCAGGCCCGCGTCTGGGATAGACACGATCCCGCTCCGGGAAATGGCTTCCGGGGCGGGTTCTGTGCCAGCAATTATCCAGGGCTATTGCAATGACAACGGAACAGCGCACCGCCCGCCTCACGCTGCTGATTGACCCACGCAAAAAGGCGATTTTCGAGCAACTCTGTGCTCGGGAAGACGTTACACCTTCGCAGAAAGTGCGTCAGTTTATTCGTGAATATATCGAACAGCAGACAGGTGCTGACTGGCAGGACAGCATTGAGGACGACAAGGCCAATTAAAGTGTTCAAAAGCCGGACTCAGTCCGGCTTTTCGATTCAGCTCAGGACGATCTGAGTACTTTTCTGAAAGACACTTATGTCTAGCAATACGACGGGGCAGCTTTCCTCACTACTCTGCCCCGCTGTGCTCGGCTACCTTCCTGGAGCCGCTCTCCAGGTTATTTGTCCTCTGGCAGGGTTACGTTCAGCTCAAGGATAGAAGTCGTGCCCTGCTGCTCCAGCTGTACCCGCACATCGTCATCGCCAATAGAGACATACTTGCGGATGACCTCGAGAATTTCCTGATGTAGTTGAGTCAGGTACTCGGGGCCGTTGGTACGCACCCGATCGTGAGCGACCAGAATCTGCAAGCGCTCCTTGGCGATACTGGCACTTTCGTTGTTCCGCTTGCGAAAATAATCCAGCAATCTCATATCAACCTCCAAATACGCGCTTGAGGAAGCTTTTGCGCTGCATTTCGAGGAAGCGGTGCGGGCGCGACTCGCCTAGAAAACGGGCAACCGCATCATCGTAAGCCTGACCCGCATCACTGTCTGTATCGTGTACCACCGGCACCCCCTGGTTGGAGGCTTTAAGTACCGCCTCAGACTCTGGGATCACTCCCAGCAGAGGAATCGCCAGGATCTCTTCCACGTCCTTTACCGACAGCATCTCGCCGCGGGCGACACGCTCAGGGTTGTAGCGGGTCAACACCAGATGCTCTTTGACACTGCCACCCTGTTCGGCGAGACGGGACTTGCTCTGCAGAATGCCGATGATGCGATCCGAGTCACGCACCGACGATACTTCCGGGTTGGTGACAACAATGGCTTCCTCTGCAAAATACAGTGCCAGGTGAGCGCCGTGTTCGATTCCTGCCGGGGAGTCGCAGACAATGTAATCAAACTCTTTGGCCAGCTCGTCCAGTACTTTCTCCACCCCTTCGCGGGTGAGCGCATCCTTGTCGCGGGTCTGGGAAGCCGGCAGGACAAACAGGTTGTCGACCCGCTTGTCTTTAATCATCGCCTGGCGCAGGCTGGCCTCGCCCTGCACGACATTGACAAAGTCGTATACGACGCGCCGCTCACACCCCATCACCAGGTCGAGGTTACGCAAGCCGACATCAAAATCGATCACAATGGTCTTGAAGCCCTTGAGTGCAAGGGCCGCGGAAAAGGCGGCGCTGGTGGTGGTTTTGCCGACCCCGCCCTTGCCGGATGTTACAACAATAATTTTTGCCACAAAAAGCTCCTGTCTGCCAAATGCGTCGCTACACTGGCCTGTGCCATGATCCGGTCAGGCGACTGCAAGCCGCTGAGTATTTATGAAAGGGTACTGATATTCAAGGTGCCTTCGTCGAGACGGATCAATAGCGCCTGCCCCTGATAGGGGTTGTCACTGTCAAACAGACGATAGTGACCGGCAATGGCCACCAGCTCACCATCGAACTGTTGGCAGCCGACAATGGCTGTCTCGTCGCCTTTGATTCCCGCCAATACCCGACCGCGCAAGGCACCGTAGACATGGATATCGCCAGTGGCCAACACCTCGGCACCGGCACTGACCATGCCCTGAATTACCAAATCGCCATCGAAGTAAAACTGCTGGCCAGAGCGAATATTACCGGTGTGCACTTTGATAGCACGACTGGGCGGCATCTCCGGCTCCGGTGCCGGCGCCTTGCTCCCTCCGCGCCGGGTATTGCCCTTACCCAGATCGGCCAGGCCGAGTGCAGCGAGCTGATCCTGCCACTCGGCGCTGACATTGCGCACCGCGATGGGCAACAGCCCGTTGTCGCGACACAAGCTGTGGAGATCTGCCAACGACGTCACTGCCGGGTCGAGGCCTGTGAGGTCGATAACACATGGCAAGTTGTTGAACAATGCCGGAGCATCGGTCTTGCGGGCAGCAAGGCTGGCCCCAATAGCGGCCAGCGAATCGGTGGCAAAGGACAAAGTGGTCAGCGGCGCCAAACTGGCCTTGAGGGTGACGGCGGGACCCTCTTTATTCGCTAAATTGTCTTGGTTCTGCGCGCTCTGTGATTCTGCGGAAGTGCTCATCGCTCAACTCCTTTCCCTAACTGCCAGCGGGAAGCATTCAAACTCGATATCCACCACGCCATCTCTGTAAAGGCGGCGCAGGTTGGGGTGGCTCTCACCATTCGGGCTGGCTTCAACGTCACGGTAGTGTTCGCCAAAACAGCGCAGTGTTTGCAAGCGTTCAAGCTTGAGCAGCGCAGCTAACGCAAGCACCTTGCAGCTCCCCTGATTCTGATCCGCGCTATTGTACACGGGGCCGTTGCGGAATGCCGTGGGAGTATGAACGTACCAGTGATCAATAAAGGCAATGGTATCGGCGAACATCGCCTGATCACTCTCAAGGGAGTTCAGAAAAGTCTCTCGGGCCTGGCTAAAGTCGGTCACTGTTTGTCGATCCGGTGCGGGCTGCAAAAAGCTGCAAAAAGGTGGCAAGGCTAACATCCTCGGCGCCAGCTGTCATGAGGGGAATGCAGAGACAGGCAGCATGGCAGTCCGCGTTTGCCGCCCGGTTCTCCCCACATTGAGACGGCCATCGGCTACACTGTACTTCCACTCCCGCGGAGGCTGCCTGCATGCTGCTCAACTGCGATCTGGGGGAATGGTCCGGTGCCGACTGCCCGGACACCATCCTGATGCCCCATATCGACCTCGCCAATATCGCCTGCGGCATGCATGCTGGTGGGCCCCTCACCATGCGCCGCACTCTGGCTCTGGCGCGGCAGCACAAGGTGGTGATCGGAGCCCACCCCGGCTATGCCGACCCGGCCAATTTCGGCAGGCTCTCGATACCTCACAGCACCGAGGAGCTTGTCGCCTTGATCCACTACCAGGTGGCAGCCTTGTCCGGCATGGCGACCAGCCAGGCGCTTTCCGTCACCTACGTCAAACCCCACGGGGCTCTCTACAACGATATGATGGTCAATTCGGATATCCGCACTGCCGTCATGCAGGCCGTCGCCGAATTGCCAGGCGCCCTCAGTTTAATGCTGCTTGCCACGGCGGACGCGGAGCGACATCGGGAGGAAGCGGCCCGCCACGGCCTCAAACTGATCTTCGAAACCTTTGCTGACCGCTGCTACGGTGACGATGGCCAGCTCCTGCCTAGGCAAATGCCCGGCGCTGTGCACGATCACGCTCGCGCTCTCGATCAAGTACGCCAACTCCGAGAAGATAGCAGCGTCACCACTGCGAGCGGGCGCGTCCTGCCTATCCATGCCGACACTCTGTGTGTGCACGGCGATAATCCCGAGGCCCAACAGGTCGCACGGGCCATTCGCCAACTGATACCCAGGCTAGGAGGGCGCTGAGGTGTCTGTCGCGGTCAGAGGCAGCCTGCAGCATCCTGGCTACACTTGTGTTGGGGGCAGCACTCTCTTATGGAAAAACGTTCGACGTGAAAGATAAAGCTCCACCCGTTCGCATCACCATTGCCAGCGAAAATGCTTTGATGATCCGTTTTGGCAATGGAAGCGGCGCTGCTACCAGCGCCCGCATCCAGGCCGCTGCAATCTTGCTTCGCGCTCGCCTCGGCGGCGTGCTGACAGAATTGGTGCCCGGATTTACCACGCTGCTGGTGACCTACGAGCCGCTGCGTACAGAGCCACTCCCTCTGCGACGCCGCATCGCTAACCTCCTGGCGCAACTGGAGGGCACGCCCCCAGTCGCCGGCAAGCTGCTGGAACTGCCTGTGTACTACAGCCCAGAGTCTGGGCCCGACCTGGAGCTTATCGCTCGCCACAGCGGCCTCACCACCAAGGAGGTGATCCACTGCCACAGCAGCCGCGACTACCGTGTACTGGCGATCGGCTTCGCCCCCGGCTTTGCGTATCTTAGCGAGCTGGACGAGCGTCTCGCCTTGCCCCGCCTTGCCAGTCCCAGATTGAAGGTCCCCCGTGGGGCCGTGGCTATCGCCAATCGCCAGACCGCCGTCTATCCCCAAGCGATGCCGGGAGGCTGGAATCTCATCGGCCTCTGCCCTACGCAGCTATTCAAGCCAACAGCAAAACCCCCCCTTCCCTTTAGCGTTGGTGACCAGGTACGGTTTGTTCCCATCGACCGCGAGGCCTTTCTCGACCAGGGAGGCGAATTGTGAGCAGCGTCGTCTTTCAGGTGCTGAAACCCGGTCCCTACACCTTGATCCAAGACGCCGGAAGGCGCGG
>Ga0265293_10006911_pt1 | contig 17800 bp, 17 predicted proteins | sample Munlanlewell138R_FD_192505 | JGI IMG/M metagenome (GOLD analysis project Ga0265293, IMG submission 192505) | Leachate microbial communities from a municipal landfill in Southern Ontario, Canada - Leachate well 138R | ecosystem: Engineered > Solid waste > Landfill > Unclassified | place: Canada...
TCAGGGGAGCCAACCTCGCACACATCAGCGCATCGGTCTTGAGGACGAAGCTGTCATCCGTGGGGCCGGTCGCTGGGCCCGCGCAAAACCTTATGTAGGTTTTCTGCTCCGCTGCTACTCAGACCCCTGGAACGGAAAGCAACACCAAATCGTTAACTACTACTGCCCTAAATAACGCTGGGTTCGTACGCGCGAACCTGGGGCGTAGTAACCCCTAGCATACCGGATTGGCGCTCTCCGTTTGAGCGCTGGATTCCCTGACCTTATGGTCGGGGAGCCATGGACGTATGTCCAGGTTCCCCGGAACTAAAGGTCCATGGGACCGGGTATGCTCGGTTTACTAACTCCCCGATCACCAGGGGTCAGGAAAGGATTGCGGGGGCGCACCGCAAAATCCCTTCCCTGAGATAGAACCGAGATTTCCATCAAGATCGGCTCTCCCCGCTGCTGGTAGTCACGGCATGAACCGTTGGCGTCCTGCAGAGTGAAATTGGCAGACGCATCCTTTGCGATGGTCTGCAAAAGGCCTTGGCTTGGGGAGCGAGAATAGATGGCGACGTTTAGGTTTGGGATCACCGCTCGGCTTGGGCTGGGCTTCGGGTTCATGCTGGTGCTGATGGCGGCCCTAACATGGGTCGCGGTCAGTCGCGTGGATGGTCTCAATGCGAACCTTACCCAGATCAACGAGGTCAATTCCGTCAAGCAGCGCTACGCCATCAATTTTCGCGGCAGCGTACATGACCGGGCGATCGCAATTCGTGACGTGGCGATGCTCAACGGCCGGGAACGCACCGAAGCGATCGCGCTCATAGAGGCGCTGGCCGCCGACTACGCGCGCAACGAAGTAGCGATGACGGAAATGATCGAAGGACCAGCGGGCGCATCGGCCGAGGAAAGCCGCATCCTCGCCAGCATCGCGGACATACAGGCCCGCGCCAATCCGCTCGTCGCGGAGATCATCAGCCGCCAAAATGCCGACGATACGTCCGGCGCAGCCGCAAGGCTCGCAGAGGTCCGCCCGCTGTTCGATTCCTGGCTCGGGGCGATCAACGAGTTCATCGACTATCACGAGGCGGTCAACCAGGCGATCGGCGGCGAGGTGTCCGAGGGGGCGAGCAGCTTCCGAACTCTCGCCCTTTGGTCGCTCGGGATTGCTGTCATGCTCGCCCTTGTCGCCGCCGGGCTGGTTAGCCGCTCCATCACAGGGCCGCTCGGCAGGCTTTCGGCGGTCATGCGCGGCATGGCGGGCGGCGACTATGCTGCCGCCGTGCCTCATGTCGGCCGCCGTGATGAAGTGGGTGACATGGCCGGGACTGTCGAGGTCTTCCGCCAGAACGGCCTCAAGGTCGCGGAAATGACGGCCGCCGAAGCCGACCGCATCACGGCCGCCCTCGATGCTAAGGGCCAGCTCGAAGCGGTGTCCAAGTCGCAGGCCATCATAGAGTTCCAGCCTGACGGCACAATTCTGAGCGCCAACGAGAATTTCTGCGGCGCGATGGGATACAGCCTTGAGGAAATCATGGGGCGGCATCATCGGGTTTTCGTGGAACCTGGCTATGCCGAAAGCCCTGAGTATCGCCACTTCTGGACGGACCTTGCGCGAGGCGAAGCGAAGGTTGCTGAGTTCCAGCGCTTCGGTAAGGGCGGAAAGGAGGTCTGGATTCAGGCCAGCTATAACCCGATTCTTGACGCAGCCGGGAAAGTCTACAAAGTCGTTAAATTCGCGACCGACATTACGGGCCGTGTTCATGCCGTAACGGAAATCGGCACAGGCCTCGGCAATGTCGCGGCCGGGAATCTCGCTTGCGAGATCACTGACCCGTTCATTCCTGCACTCGACAAGCTGCGGCTCGATTTTAACCAATCGATCGAGATGGTACGCAAAACGATGCTGAAGGTCGGCGCTAATGCCTCGAACATTGCCGGAGCGGCAGGTGAAGTCAGCGCAGCCGCCAACGATCTGGCGCAGCGTACAGAGCAACAGGCCGCTTCCGTCGAGGAAACCGCCGCCGCTCTCGAACAGATCACGGTGACGGTGCAACACTCCGCCACGCGGGCAGAGGAGGCCGGCGCTCTGGTTGCACGCACCAAGGCCGGGGCAGAAAAGTCGGGTGAGGTCGTTCAACAGGCAGTCGCGGCGATGGGCGAGATCGAGCGGTCCTCGCGGGAGATCGGTTCGATTACCGACATGATGGATGAGATCGCCTTTCAAACGAACTTGCTGGCGCTCAATGCTGGCGTCGAGGCGGCCCGCGCCGGCGATGCCGGCAAAGGCTTTGCCGTCGTGGCCCAGGAAGTACGCGTTCTCGCACAACGCGCAGCCGACGCCGCCAAGGAAATCAAGGCTCTTATCGACAAATCTGACAATGAAGTGAAATCGGGCGTGGCGCTCGTAAGCGAGACGGGCACGGCGTTGCAAACCATCATTGCAGACGTGCAGGAGGTCAATAGCCATGTCCTATCTATTGTTGAGGCTTCCCGAGAACAGTCAACAGCACTGGGGGAAATCAACACTGCTATCAGTTCAATCGATCAAGGCACGCAACATAACGCAGCAATGGTTGAGGAGACTTCGGCTGCCAGCCAGAATTTGGCTACTGATGCTGCCCAGCTTAGCATGTTGCTCGATAGCTTCGAGTTAGGGGCCGCCCCGGCCGACAATCGGGCGACAGCTCAAGCGCCCCTCCCGTCCGGTGTTCGTCAACTCCAACCTATCGCCAAGACAAGAATTGCGGGGCCCGCACGCCACGCAACTTACGGTTCCGCCGCGCTTGCCCTGGCTGTCCCTGATTCCCAAGACGGCTGGGAGGAATTCTAAGATGCCAGAAGCAGAATGTGATGTGCGGCGGGCCGTTGTTGATGCGCTACTACTTCAGTCTGCCGAACAGCTTTCGCATATCGTCGACGGGTACGTTATGGGCGTCACGCAAAGCCTGTGCGTACTGGAGAATGAATACAACGTCGTGATGCAAATGCCCGAATTCAACCAGGCAAAAGCTCGCATTTTGAAAGAGCTGGAAGCCCTTGACAGTGCCATAGCTGACTACCGGGACACGGTGGCAAGCGAACCTGTGCCAAGTCTCGGCTCGTAGCCATTATCCAGGATTTGCAATCATGGAAAGACGCGGAGGCGTTTGCCGCTATTGGACAGTCGGTCGGCCGACTGCACTTAACCCGATAGGGGCCGCGTTCATTGTCTGTAATTTTGAGAGATAGCTGTCAGTTTCCAATGGTGTTGGCGTAGGGAGTACCACCAATGAAAGGAAAGGGATTAAACAGCATCCCGATCAGGTTTGCGGTAATGACAGGGGTGATGGCAACCCTTTGCGTCGTGGCTCAAATTTACCTCTGGCTCGGCGTTGGCTACGAACAAGCCGCTTGGCCTCTGATTGCCACGGTCATGGGCTGTTCTATCATCATCCCGACCGCGATCACCTGGGCGGCGGCCAAAAAGCTCACCGGACAAATCCGCGCGCTGCGCAACAGTACGGAAGCGATCGTGGCCGGAGATTTCGATAGCCCGGTCGATATTGATTGCGCCTGCGAAGTCGGCGGACTGGCCGACAGCTTCCGCAAGATGGTGGGGCGGCTCAACTCGAATATACTGCGCATGAACATCCTGGCCTATAGCGATGCGCTGACCGGGCTACCGAACCGGATCGTCGCCACACACATGCTCGGCCACATGACGAAGCCCGACCACGGCGGGCAAGGGGCTGTCCTGTTCATCGACCTCGACGGCTTCAAACAGGTCAACGATACGCATGGGCACGAGGTGGGCGACGAACTGCTCAAACAGGCCAGCCTCCGCATCATCGAAAAGGGGCTGAACCGGACCCCGGAGCAGTTGGACACCTGCACGACGCCCTATGGTGAGCTGTGCGACCGTGCGCCGGAAGATATTGTCTTCGTGCGCTTTGCCGGTGATGAGTTTGTGGCACTGCTGCCCGATATGACTGACCTGGATGCACTTGCAGCCATCGCAACCGCCATAGTGTCTTCGCTCGATGAGCCTTTCAGCATCCGGGGCCTTTCGATCTCGATTGGCGCAAGTATCGGAATCGTGCGCACCCCAATCGACAGCGACAATGCGGCCGAGCTTCTGAATTTCGCGGATATTGCCATGTATGCTGCCAAAGAGGCAGGCAAGAACGGGTTCCGGTTCTTCGATCACTCGATGCGTGATCTCGTCATTGAACGCAACAAGATCGAATCCGATCTGCGGCAAGCCATCGCCGCCGACGAACTGACCTTGCACTATCAGCCCAAGCTCAACGCGGCGACGCTGGAATGTGTGGGGGTCGAAGCCCTGGCCCGCTGGAATCACCCGGAGCGCGGCATGATCTCGCCAGGGACGTTCATCCCGATCGCCGAGAAAGCCGGCCTTATGCCCGTCATGGGCGCAAGCATCATGCGGGTCGCCATACGTCAGTGCCGGGCCTGGCTCGATGCCGGTATCAGGCGCAAGGTCGCGGTCAACGTCTCGCCAGCCCAATTCGAGGCCGCCGGCCTGGTGCCTGAGATTCTGGCCCTGCTTCGAGAATATGATATTGAGCCGGAATTGCTGGAATTGGAAATCACCGAGTCCATGCTCATGTCAGACTTTACCGCTACAAGGAATCGGGTCGAGCAATTGCAGGAAACCGGCATAAGTATTTCCATTGACGATTTCGGGACCGGCTTTTCCAATCTCGCCCAGCTCGCCAAGCTGCCTTTCAACGCCATCAAAATCGACCAGTCGTTGATTGCCGATATTGGAAAGAACGACAAGAGCGAGAACATCGTCAAAGCCATCGTGGACATGGCCCATGCGCTCGGGCACAAGACGATTGCAGAGGGGATCGAGACGCCGGAACAGCTCTATTTCCTGCAACGGATCGGCTGCGACAAGCTACAGGGCTACCTTTTCGCTCGTCCTATGCCCGCCGCCGATCTTGAAAATTGGCAAAAGGAGCGGTCGCAGAATACCGTCGCGCAGATGCACGAACAGATCAGCCGCACCTTGGGAAAGGGCTGAACCGAAGGGGGCGGCGTGGATACTTCTGCGCCACATCTACCGCCCTAATGTAAGTCCCTTGGACTGCGAAAGCTCTTGCTTGAGCGCATGGTCGCGCGTCAGCTCGGCAATGCGCGTGCGCTCCACGATCTTCGCCACGTCCTTGATGCGCTCGACCTGGCCGGCGAGTTGCGGCCCATAGCGATCGAGCTTCGGGCCGAAGTTGCGCGGATCGGAATGGCCCAGGCGCATTTCGAGGGCTTCTGTGATCTGCTTGGCCTCGGCCAGCGCCGCCTGGCCTTCGGGTGTATCACGTAGCTGGTCGATGAATTTTTTCCGTTCCGCCATCGGCTTGCTGTCGAGTTCGCGCATGATGGCCTCGCTCTGCTTTGTCAGGCCGGGAACCTCGATCACGTCACGCTCCCGTTGCCAGCGTTCCGAATCCTTCTTCCCCTCAAGAACCCGGTCCCAATGTTGGCTGGCGTGGCCGATATGAGAAGAAAGGCCCTTGGCCATCGCGCGAGCCTGCTTGCGCTCTCGGTTCTCTCCAATAAAGCCGGTCTTGCCGCGCAGCTCCCCGAACTGTTCTGGCCGCTCGGCAACCGCCTTGACGATCTCGCCGGGATTGCGGCCCTGCTCAGTGATGGCCCGCTGCAAGCCCTTCGCCACCTGCTCAGGATTCTGGAAAACATGAGCCGCCTGCTCGCGGACAACCTGCCATGAGTGGACGACGCTCTTGTCTGTATTGGTGCGCTCGCGGGCAACGTCCTCGATGCTGCGCGCATGATCGATGATCGCCGGCAGGAGCGGAGCGGGCTTTCCGGCCTCGACCAGGTTCAAGGCCCGATCCTGCTCCCCCTCTCCCTTTGCTTCCTGCCCGCGCCCGTCGCCGGCGCCAGCCGGCGACATGACTTCCGACCAGCTTATGCGGCGCTGCCCCTCCCTCTCCCCTTCCCGGCCGATTGCAGGCCGGCCCTGGACGAGATCCCTGCGAGGATCTGCACGGAGATCCTGCGCGAGATCCGCACGCTGTTTTTGTGCAGATCCTCGCGCAAGCGAATGATCCTCGACCCGCTCGCGCGGAATCTCGATCTCGCTGCGTACGCCCATGCGCTCCGCGATCCCGCGCCGCCCGGCAAAATCCTTGATGTAGTCAAGTGTGCTTTCCTTGCCCCCGGCACGGCTGAGCCGCTTTTCAAGCTGCTCGCGCGCCAGCTCGTCGGCCCCGCGCACTTTCCAGCTATGGCGCTCGGCCGTGGTGCCGTCTGGAAGGCGAACCGGCTCCGATCCGGTATGGGCAAGCCCGATCTTCTCCCCGATCTCGGGCGCGGCCTCTTTCATGGCCCGCTCAAGATCGACGCCCCATATGGTGTTCTTCTTCCCGGCCTCGGTTTCCAGCGTCACGAAATAGCTGTCGCGATTTTCGGGCTTGTGGTCATAGGGCGCGGGACCATGCTCGACCAGCCGGCCCGCCTGCCGGTCGGTGAACTCGTCCTGGGCCGCATAGAGCTGCGCCCCGTCGCGGTGCCGGGTCATCGCCACATAGGTCAAATGCCGGTCCATCGTGCCCGACGCCATGACAAAGGCCCTGTCCACCGTCGCGCCCTGGGATTTGTGGATCGTGGTCGCATAACCGTGGTCAATGGCCTGGTAGTCGTTCATCGGCACCGCAACGGTATCGTCCCGGCCGTCGAGCTGCGCGACGATCATGGGGCCGGCACCCGGTCGGCCCGGCTCCACATGCTCGACCGTCCCGAGCATCCCGTTCTTCACACCCAGGTCGCGATTGTTTTCAAGAAAAACGATGCGGTCGCCCGGCGCGAACTCGCGCTGGCCGTCATTGGTCTGGAAGGTCAGCGCGCCGGCGTCCTCGCCCTGGACCAGCTCGCCCCGGTCCTGTAGCTCGGAACGGATCGCGTCATTGATGGCGCGAACATCGGCCCGGCGATGCGCCAGGGCAACGCGGGTGCCGTCCGGCCGCTGCTCGAGGTCGGCCATGTAGTCCTGCACGATGGATGCTCGAGCATCGTCTTTCGTCTCGAGTAAATGCACCGCGCCGTGATCGGCATAGGCTTTCAGGCCCTCGGCCGTCCGGTGTGTGGCGAAGTCAATCGACGCCTCCCGCTGCCAGTCCTCGCGCTGCCTTCGGATTTCCCCAAGCTCGGCATGGCCGATCTGCTCGGCAATGGCGCGGAACGGTGCACCGGCCGCGATCGCCTGTAGCTGCTCATGGTCGCCTACAAGCACGACTTTCGCCCCGCGCGCCTCGGCCTCCCCGACGAACCGGGCGAGCTGCCGGCTCCCGACCATGCCCGCCTCGTCGATGACGAAAACATCGCCGCGGTTGAGCTGGCCGCGGTCGCTCTGCCAGCCATATTCCCAGGATGCCAGCGTGCGGCTCTGGATGCCCGACGATTCCTCCAAACCCTCGGCGGCCTTCCCCGACAACGCCGCACCGTGGACCTGATAGCCCTGCGCCTCCCATGCCTCGCGCGCCGCTGCGAGCATGGTGGATTTGCCAGCGCCGGCATACCCGACAACCGCCGCGATCCGCTCCGGGCCGGTGACATGCTCGATCGCCGCCCGCTGCTCGTCGGACAGCCGCACCGAAGCATCGCCGGCGCTCTGCTGAATGGCCGCGTCCTGGCGCGCAATCGCTTGGCTGACATGCCCGCGATCGACGCCATGATTGCGCGCCTGGTGCATCCGCTCGGCCGACGCCACCATGCCGGATTCGATCTCGACCATTTCGCGGGTCGAATAGCGCGCAAGCTCGATCTCCCCCATCTCCGGGTTCGCGCGCTCCCCCTGCAACTCGACCAGGGCGGGCGAGGCCATCACGGACGAAAAGGCGTTCTGGAACGCCTGCGGATCGTCGTTGATATAGCGGTGCAGGGTACGCGCAACATCGTGCCGGTCGAACACGCTCTTTTCGTTCGTGATGAGCGAAAGCACCTGCTCGGGCTTCTCGCGGATCAGCTCGGCGTTGCGCCGCGCCGCATCCTCGTCCAGCCGCGTGCGCGATACGTCCATGCCCTGCCGCTGCATCTGCGTGGCGTGGACGCCCATGTGCTCGGTCGGCTCGATCTCAAGGCCGCGCTCAAGGTGCGAGCGATGGTCGATCCGAATATCCAGACCGGCCCGCGCCAGATGCTCATTGGCGTGATGTTCCCAAGACTGGCGAATGTCGCGGAGCTGCATTTGCGAGGTCGGTAGATCGTTCGACAACAGCCACTTGTTCTCCCGTTCGATATTAGTCTTGTCGCCAAGCCCTTCCGGCGTGACCTGCCGCGTCGTCATCATCACATGAGCGTGGGTGTTGCGAACGTCGCTTTCCGTGTGCGGCTGGTGAATCGCAAAATCGATCGCCCCGCCATAGCGGTTCGCCAAGTCCTGCGCGAACGCCCGCGTCAGCTCAAGCCGCTGCTCAGCCGTCAGCTCATGGGGCAGCGCGATTTCAAACTCTCGGGCGACACGCGCATCCTTCCGATTCTCGGACGCCTCTGCCGCGTTCCACAAAGCCGAACGGTCCTTTGCCCATTCGGCGCTGATGCATTCAGGCAGGACAATTTCGCTATGCTCAACGCCATGCTTGCGGGTGAAGTCATGCACAAGGCCGTCGCGCTCGTTCTCGATGCGCGTTGCGGAACGATAGGCGATAGCGGCTACGGCGCTGCGGCCACTACTGCGCGCCACCGGCTTCATGCTCAAATGGTAAATTGCCATTTGCCTATCCCGATTTATAACCTTGCGGCTGGCGAACTGAGTTGCGTAGCAACTCGTAAGTGCGCCCTTCTCAACTCAATCGCTTCGCTCTTTCGTCGCTTGGTGTGGCGCTTGCGGCAAGGTCAATGCGAAAAAGATGAGGCCATATTTTGCGTCAAGTGCGGTGATTTTGCAAGATCGAGCAAGGCAACATGACCATAAACGCTTGAGCCGTGCGTGTGTTCGTATAGTCTGACGGCCTACGGAGGGCGAAAACTATGGCACGCAAGACGATCGAACAAAGACTGGCCGAACTGGATGCGCAGCGTTCGGCTCTCAAGGCCAGGCTGTCGAAACAGGAACGCGCCAATGATACCCGCCGCAAGGTGCTGCTCGGCGCGCTCGTCCTCCATCGCCTCGACAACGGCAAGGATGAGGAATTTTCCCGTCGCCTCCGCGAATGGCTCAGGCGCGAGCTGCCCGGCTTCCTGACGCGGCCGGGCGATAAAGACCTGTTTGGCGATCTGCTCACCACAGCGCCGGCAACCGGGGAAGGAACGCACAACGCCGGGGAGGTCGATTCATGAGCCAGGCAACGCTTGCATGGGCCGCGTTCAAGAACATGGTGCGCGCGGCCGGCCGTGATCCCCTATGGGCGTTCGTCGGCCTGCTCACCCTGCCCTTTCGCATCTGGAAGCCCCTATTAGGGGCGCTGTTCATCCTCATCATCGTCCTGTTCATTATCGGCATGGGCGGCCGGTTCTTCCTTGAGAATATGGGCTTCGGTCCCGGCTCGGTGCCCTTCATCGCCCTCGATCTCGTCACGCTGCTGGTGCTGGCCGCCATCGTCTTCCGTTTCATCACCAATCCCCTGATCCTGCACTTCGGGGATATGGAAGGCGAAACCCACGGCTCGGCCCGCTTCGCCACCAACAAAGAAGTCGCGCCCCTCACCCGCGCGGATTCCGGCCTCTTGATCGGCCGCGACGGGAAAACCGGAAAGCTCCTTCGCTATGACGGCCCGGCCCATCTGCTGACGATGGCTCCGACCAGGACCGGCAAGGGTGTGGGAACCATCATTCCGAACCTGCTCACCGCCGACCGCTCCGTGATCTGCATTGATCCCAAGGGCGAGAATGCCAGGATCGCCGGTCGCGCCCGCCAGCAATTCGGGCCGGTCCATATCCTTGATCCCTTCGGCGTCACCGGCCAGCCCTCGGCCGCCTTCAATCCGCTCGACACGCTCGATCCGGCCGGCCTCGATGTCGCGGAAGATGCCAGCACGCTTGCCGACGCCCTCGTGTTCGATGAACCCGGCATGGCCGGCGAAGCGCATTGGAACGAGGAAGCCAAGGCGCTGATTGCCGGCATTATCCTCTATGTCGTGTGTCACAATGCCCATGAGGACCGCACCCTTGAAATGGTGCGCTACTGCCTCACCGCTGCCCCTGACGCCTTCCTCACCATGCTGAAGGACATGCAGGCCAGCACGGCGGCGCGCGGCCTGATCGCCCGCGCCGCAAATCGCCATCTGGCGAAATCTGACCGCGAGGCGGCCGGCGTCCTCTCGGCCGCGCAGCGTCATACCCATTTCCTCGACAGCCCCCGCGTTGTCGATGTAACGGCCCGCTCCGATTTCCGCTTTGCCGATCTCAAGCGCCGCAACGTCTCGGTGTTCCTCGTCCTGCCCCCTGATCGCCTGTCCACCTATTCCCGCTGGCTGCGCCTGCTCGTCGTTCAAAGCCTCACCGACATGGCCCGCGATCCCGCCAAACCCGCCGCCCCGGTCCTCTACCTACTCGATGAGTTCGCCGCCCTCGGCCACCTGGCCCCGGTCGAACGCGCTATGGGCCTCATGGCCGGCTATGGCGTCCAGCTCTGGCCCATTCTTCAGGACGTCCACCAGCTCCGCGCCACCTATGGGCAGCGCGCTGGCACCTTTCTGTCAAACGCCGGCGTCCTTCAGGTCTTCGGCGTCAATGACCACGACAGCGCCCGCCTCGTCTCCGATCTGCTCGGACAGGAAACCGTTGTATTCCAGACCATGAGCCGGGCGCTCGATTCCGACAGGTCCGGAATCTCCTATGGCGAGCAACACACGGCCCGGCCGCTGCTCACCCCCGATGAGGTCCGCAACCTGCCCTCACATGCCGAATTGCTGTTCCTGGCCGGGCAACGGCCGATCGTCGCCAGCAAGCTCGCCTATTACGCCGATTCCGAATTTAAGGGGCTATTTGATGCCCCATGAAGCCCTCGGCCATCTGCCCGACAATAAGCGGCGCGAGCTGGAGCGGGTTGCCCGCATCCTGTTCGATGAGTTCGAGGATGCCCAAAAAACCAAGCTCTCCGACAAGCACAAGAACGGTCGCATCCTCAAGCTGATCCTGTTCGGCTCCTATGCGCGCGGCGATTGGGTCGAGGACCGCAAGAGCGGCTATCGTTCCGACTATGACTTGCTTGTCGTGGTCAACAGTGACGCCTTTGCCGATCCCGGCGAATATTGGGACCAGGCGGCCGAACGCTTCGTGCGCGAGTTGACCGTCACCAAGCACCTAGCAACGCCGGTCAACTTCATCGTTCATTCGCTCATGGACGTGAATGACCAGCTCTCCCACGGCCGGCCCTTCTTTGTGGACATAGCCCGCGACGGAATCGTGATCTACGAGGCTCCGGGCTATCCCCTCGTCTCGCCCAAAACGCTAGAGCCAGAGGTTGCGAAAGCCGAAGCGCGCCGACACTTCGACCACTGGTTCCCCCTCGCCCGTCATGCCCTCAAGCTCGCCCAGGACAGCATTGAGGACGATGTGAGCCGGGACGCCGCGTTCATGCTGCACCAGGCCATTGAGCGCCTTTATCATTGCGTCCTGCTCGTGGTGACGCTCTACAGCCCGAAGTCGCACCGGCTGACCTTCCTGCGCTCCCATGCAGAGCGCACCGATCCCAGGCTTATCGAAGCATGGCCGCGCGATACCCGGTTTGCTCGGCGCTGCTTCGCCACGGTCGATCGGGCCTATATCGGCGCTCGATATTCCCCCGAATACGTCATCACCGGCGAGGAATTGGCCTGGCTGGTCGATCGCGTGAAAATCCTGCTCTCGATCGCCGCCACCATCAGCGCCGAACACCTCCAACCGGAAGGCAAGCCGGGAAGCTGGACCTATGACAACATCGTCGCGGCCGAAACCGCCATCGAAATTCTGAGCCAGGCGCGGGGCATGGTTTCGGCCCGGCTGCGCGAGATCAAGGATGAAGACCCGGCCCAAGCGAGGATTCTGCGCGCCAAGCGCCGCGAGTTGGTGACGCTGCTGCGCTCCATCCGGCCCCACGATCCGGAAACCGCCAAGGCCATCGCCGCCACCTGGGGGCCGCGCGTCAAGGACGATGCCCGGTTCTGGCGGGAACTATAGGTGAGAGCATGGCGATGATCGATGAAACCACGGACATTATGGATACGCTGGCTTTCACCGTCGGTCTGATCCTAAAGGGCGACGAAAGGGACCGGCATCGCATCGCCCTAGCCTATCGGGAGGCGCAAACGCTGGTCGCGTCGATCCCCTTGGATAACGGGGACGCCAGGCCCCGGATTACAGCATGTTTCGAGCGTTACGAGACTTATCGAGCCGCCAATGACATTGCAGCGGCCGGCTGGATGCTCACCGCCATAGAAACGCGATTACGCGAACGGAATCTGGAAGGTGGCGACCTGCTTATTCCGGCCATTGAAAGAGCACTCGAAATGCTCCCCCGACTCGACGGCACAATTCACTAGAAAGAGTACACGGTCCCGACGCTGCGCGCCGGGGCTTCTCTCTGGCGGCCCTCCGGTCACTTCGGCGCTATGGGGAGCGCGTTCCCTTCGGGCCGATGCCGACTAGTCAGCCGACATCAATCAACCTCGCCAGCGCGCCATACAACAGCTCATGCGCTTTCACGCTGCCGATCATGGCCAAAATCACGCAATACGTCCTGCGCGGACTGGTAGGATAGCGCCAGCGCCACCACGGCATCATTCCAGGGCGCATGCAGCCGGCTCAACTGCTCTGTGATCTGCTCGATTTCCCCACGGAAGGTGGCATAAGCCTCCGGGTCTAACACCCTCTCCGTCGCCCATCGCTCGGCATGGTCCCGCATCAACGTTCGTTGACGATCAAACAGCCAATTCCGCGCGTTCTCGATCTCGTAAAAGCGACGTTCAGCCTTCTCGTAAGCACGTAGCGCCAACCCGGCCCTAAGCCGCAAAATCCAGGGCAAACGCGCCCCAGGCCAGACAATTCCCATGTCTTGCTCCTAACCTTCAAGGTTTCTACGCCTCGGCCCGCTTCGCACGGGCTGGGTCAGTCTAGCAAATGATGCTGAATCCGCCGATCGGGAAAATCTCGTACAACCAGGCGCGGAAACCGGGAGTTAGAAAACCCGAGGTTAGTCAGGCACGGACGCCTTTAGCCCGAGGGCCTGGACATACACGCCCGTCACCCGGTCGCCGCTACCTTTATTTCTACCGCTAACGCCGTAACCTGCCAATTGCCGGCCGGACTCTGCGCCAGCCCCCGGCCGGCCCGCTCTATCAAATCGGGCTGTAGGGCCGGCCGGGGGCGTGATATGGAGCGCGGAGCTAGTGTTTATGCGGCCTCGGCAATATCGAGCCGAACGGAAAGCCCCGCCTGGCTCGCCAGATTGATGAGCGTATCAAGGCTGAAATTCGTGATCCGACCGCGCAGCAGATCATTGAGCCGGGGCTGAGTGATCCCAAGCCGGTGCGCAGCCTCGGCCTGGGTAACGCCCCAGCTCCGCACGCGCTGCTCGATCGCGATAAGCAGATTGGAACGCATGGTCATGTTCGCGGCCTCGGCCGGCGTGTCTTCCAGTGCATCCCATACATTCGCAAAGCTCTGACGTTCCATCGTCACGCCTCCGCTAGATTTGCCGCAACCGAGTCGCAGCTAGGTCCAAATCCCGTTTCGCCGTCTGCTGCGTCTTCTTCTGGAAGGCGTGCAGCACATAAACGGTATCCTCTATCTTGGCGATGTAGAGCACCCTGAAGATTCCAGCTTCGTCGCGGATGCGGATTTCCCGCACCCCCTGCCCTACGCTCGTCATCGGCTTCCAATCGCTCGGTTCAATCTCTTGCTGAACCTTGTGCAACTGAACGCCGGCCTCTTTCCGCGCCGTCTCGGGAAAATCCCGCAACTGCTCAAGGGAATCCCCGAGAAATTCGAGCCGCTTCATATCAGCCATTAGTCCTTTATATCAAAACCTGTATAAACCAACAAGCGAAACTGCTCACGCCTCCCCCTCGACAAGTGCGCTCATGGCCCGCTCGATCGTCTCGGCAAGCGTGATCTCATGGCGGTCCGCATAGGCATAGATCGCCTCAAGGGTATCGGCGCGCAGCCGGGTCGCGAACTGCTCCGTGCGGCCTGTCTTGCGCCGCGCGCGCCGTGTCGGCCTGGTCGGGGCCGTCAGCTCGAAATCCGGTGCCTTCGGGGTCTCTCGGAACCCGGCCGCTCTGGTGGCCGCCTTGATCGCGTTCGGATCGAGTGGCGGGGCCGCTGCTGGCGTCTCTAGTTCATCGCCAAAGTCCAGCGTAGCCCGTTTCTTTTCCTCGCCAGTCATACGACCCCTCCCCTAACGGCATTGATGACGGCTTGCGCGTATTCGCGGGCGTTCTCCTTGGCGCTGTCGAGGCCCGAAACATCGGACGTTTCCAGCTCGTGAAGCGTTCCGCCCAGGGAAAACAGCGTGCGGAAGGCTGCGCGATCTATCAGCGTGGCCGAAAGGACCGGGATCGACGCGCCGGCGAACTGCCGGTCAATGTCGCGCGCCGTGCGCTCGCGGATGGCTGGAGGAACGCGCGTAAAGAACACGCGGTAAGGGATTTCGCGGTTCGCCACGCGCCACATTTGGCGCACCAGCTTGACCGATTTTGCCGCCTCGGCCGCGTCGAGGACGGAACTTTGCAGCGGAATCAGAACCAAATCCGAACGTGCGACCGCAAAGCCAATCCGATCGGTCGCGGTGCCTTCAAGATCGACAATGACGAAATCCGCCGCCGCCCGCGCGTCCTCGATCGTGTCGATGATGGTTTCGGCCGAGTCATCGACTATGATCCGGAGCGCGCCAGGCAGCTCCCGCAGCCGCGACCAGGCTTCAAGTGGCCTATTGGGGTCCGCGTCGATCAACACGACGTTGCGGCCAGCGGCGGTGAGTTCGCCGGCCAGCACAACGGCCGAAGTCGTCTTGCCAACCCCGCCCTTGCTCGAAACAAACGATATGACGGTCATGGCCTCTCCGACGATCCGATAGAAAGCTGAATGTTAGCAGCTAGATATTTATAAGCGATTAACTGGCTATTTTCAAACTGCTTATAAATAGATATCCGCTTATTAGCAGCTAGATATTTTTCACCGATCTTGCTTCTTGCTCCCTCTCGAAAGCCCATAGGACATTTGCCGCAGGCACGAGCATTGCGGTTTAGCTGTGAGGTTTCCGCTTGCCGATCCGCCCTATAAGCGGATCGGAACCGCCGCAGGGCCGCGAGAGCGGCCCGAACAGCGGCGTCCGCTTATGTTTTCATACTTAGATAAAGATCAGATGGGGATTCAGTCTGCTTGGCGGACTCACGTTCTTGCAACGACTTCCCAAGGCGGGCGAGGGCCTGCCCAAGCGGATTGTCGCCAACGTCGAACAGCGCCAGCTCGCCCATATTGAGGGTAGCCCGGTACGCCTCAATGACGGCTTTGCGCTCGGCCTCGGCCTGCACATAATCGTCAGGCGGGGGAGGGGCCTTGCCGAACCGCCCAAGGAACCGCAGGGCCTTTTCCGGAAGGGATAGGCGGTAGGCGTTGCTGGCCTGCTGCACCTGGGGGCCGCTCTCGTTGCCGGTCGGCTCGTAGCGCCGCAACCAATCGAGGAAGCCATGCGCGCGCAACGCCTTCAGCGCCCGCACCACGGCGTCACGCGACCGGCGCACCTTGCCCATGATCGTATCCAGGGACGGTTCAAGCCGGCCGGTGCGGAAGTCCACCAGATTGACGAAGAACTCTAGCACCTCGATCGCGACCGATCCGAGCGGCCCGTTGCGCGCACCCTTCTGGCGCTCGGCCAGCTCGTAGCGTTTGGCCGCCATAAGGATTTTCTGCGTCTCCTGGCGGTTGGTCGGCCGCCATATCCGGCCCTCGGAGCGCCCCTTGAAATGGCTGTGCCGGCGAACCGGCGTCGGGCAACGTTCGGGGGGAGGGGGCATGACCAGGTTGAACGTGCCCTGTCCCGATCCCCGTAGGGCCGCCCTGCGATCATGGGCGAAGGTGGAAAGCTCCCTGGCCTCGTCGTCGGAGAGCTGGCCGGTTCCGTGCCGGGTCCAGACTTCCCGCATGATTTCATCAAGCGCGTTTCCGCGCGCGCAGCCGATCGCGGCCGCGATTTGCGTCCTCAACATCTATCCTTCGTCCTCCGTTCGGGAGGACATGACGGGTGTAGACAGCGGACAAAGTTTCACCGTTCCCGGCAAGACTCACTCTTGCCGGGTGGCTAACTCTCGACTATGTTGGGAGGTGCTTAGGTGGCCTCCAACATAGCCGCTGCCGTAATCCGAAAACCCCTTGCCGCTGCGAACGGCTAGGGGTTTTTCATTTCATGCCCTCGGGTGCCTTCTCGATGTAAAACCTCAAAGCTTCTTCGATAATCGGCGCGCGCGATGACACGCCCTTAGCTTCCTTAATCTGGTCAAGACGCGCGACCAGATCGGCGGGAAGATCGGTGTTCACATAAATACGACCGGCCGCCTTCAATCGCTCCCGATGGGCGGCGACTTTTTCTTTAACTGGTATAGCGGTTCGACTCATAGGTTACAGGAAACCGCGATTCTTCCGATTCTGCAACCCTTTGAATCGAAATCTCTAAAAACGCGGGTTTCGCGCGCGGGTGAAACATCAGGTGTCGAGCGCCCGATAAAGGGTCGCACGATGTACGCCCAGGAGCCGGGCAACTTCCGCCACCGGCTTCTTTTCCTCATTGATGAGTTGACGCGCGTGCGCGATCTGCTCGGCCGACAGGGCAGGGGAGGGGCCGAACCGCACACCTCGGGCCTTCGCCGCGATCCTGCCGGCGCTCGTGCGCTCCACGATCAAGGACCGCTCGAACTCGGCCATGCCGGCGAACACGGTCAACACCATGCGACCGGCCGGCGTCGTCGTGTCGGCCCACGGCTCGGCCAGGGAGCGCAGGCCAGCGCCGGCCTCCTTGATCCGCTCCGCAATCGCCAGAAGGTCGGCCGTCGATCGGGCGAGGCGGTCTAGCCTGGTAATCGTCACCACATTGCCGGGCTGCAAGTAGTCGAGCATCCGGGCCAGCTCGGGCCGGTTGCGCTGAGCCCCGGAAACCTTTTCCTCAAAGATGCGGACGCAGCCGGCCGCGCTGAGCGCGGCGCGCTGCTGGTCGAGGTCCTGGCCCTGGGTGGAGACGCGAGCATAGCCGATCATCATCGGGCGGATTCCTGTCGCAAGTTATGTCGCAAGTTTCTTACCACTTGCGACAAAGACATGCGACACAAAAGCCCCTGATTTTCCGGGGGCCGCCGATCTGTCGTAGGTTTTAGGATTTCTGCGACAAGGATCAGGCTCCGCGATCCCGCTCGTTCTGGGCCTTGCGTGAAATCATCGAAACGATCGACAACAAGTAAATCATGCTTGCAGTCCCGGCGTGATCGCCTCGCGCCAGGCAACAGCTCTCAAGCCCCTTCGCCCTGCGCCGCCATACTGTCGCGCTGCACGGCGGCTTCTAGCAGTGCCAAATCCCCTTCGGTCATTTCGTCGGCGGCGATCGCGGCGCGAACGCCCTCCGTCCCGCCACACCTGGGGCAGACCAACTCGCCCGTCCACGTCGCATGATCGTCGTAGTCGCATGGGCCGCATTGAAATCGCGCCATATCATTTCCTCATATCGGCTACCGCAAGCCCCTGCTGATCCGCTACGCGTGGAACGGAAAGCAACACCAAATCGTTAACTACTACTGCCCTAAATAACGCTGGGTTCGTACGCGCGAACCTGGGGCGTAGTAACCCCTAGCATACCGGATTGGCGCTCTCCGTTTGAGCGCTGGAT
>Ga0265293_10006912_pt1 | contig 17800 bp, 19 predicted proteins | sample Munlanlewell138R_FD_192505 | JGI IMG/M metagenome (GOLD analysis project Ga0265293, IMG submission 192505) | Leachate microbial communities from a municipal landfill in Southern Ontario, Canada - Leachate well 138R | ecosystem: Engineered > Solid waste > Landfill > Unclassified | place: Canada...
GTTGAGGAACTGGGCGCCAAGAAGCGCAGGCGTGTGCTGGTGGTGCCTATCGCCTTCACCTCCGACCACATAGAGACGCTGCATGAACTGGACATCGAGTACGGCGAGTTGGCCGAGAAGTCCGGCATCACCGAGTACAAGCGCGCCCCGGCGCTGAACGACCTGCCGCAGTTCCTGGACGCCATGGCCGCCATTGTGCACGAGCACTTACGTAGCGGTGAGGCCTGCAGCAGCCAGTACGGACTGCGCTGCCCCGGCTGCGTGAACCCGCAGTGCCGCAACATCCTCAAGCCTGTGAAGGCGTACCGCCGCATGGCGGTGAGCGCGCACCCGCATAACAAGAGGTACGGCAAGGGTTACTGAACCAAAGCCCTACCGCAGCCGCGGGTCGAAAGCGAACGCCTGCGGCACCGCGGTGGCGACCTCCCCGAATTGCGGGTGTTGAACGTTGACCACCAGGTTGCGTTCTAGCGGTAAGACAGCGGACGGCACCCGCAACGCTAAGCTGTCGCCACTATCCAACCAAGCGTCGCCTATCGCCGCCGCAAGCGAGTGGTCGTCCGGGTCGTTCCAGCCCTCCGGTAGGTTGGTCGCGTCCAGGTTAAGGACAGAACCCGGCGGAAGCGTAACCTCTATGATCACGAACTTCGCGCTCAACAGTGCGGGCCGCGCATTATGTGCCAGCACCTCCAAAGCGGCGATGCCAGGGGAACCGCCCAGATAGACGACCGGCCTCCCCGGGGAGTTCCAGCGGCCCCCGTAGAGGCGAGCACCCTCGCCCGTGAAGGCACCTTCCGCCAGAGAGCGCTTTACTATGCGCCAGCCTTTCACGCCTACTACCGCTCAGCAGAGGCGTCAGGCGCCGAGTACCTCACCCGAACACACCGTGCTCTATGCGCCCGAGGACCGCCAAAGCTCGGGTGGCGCCAGGGCCATCGCGCGCTACCGCAAGCGGCGAGGCGTCGCCGAGGGATGGCAAGGGCGCCGACAGCCACTCCACGGCTGCCGCTTGGCTCTCCAGAACATCTACGGCCCGACCGTACAAGACGAGGTAGCGCCACAGCCGGTCGCTCTCTGTAGGGTCGAACCGTCCGGCGGCCTTGCGCCTGTAAAGGGTGCTCTCACTGATACGAAGGTAGCCGGCCAGGCTAGCGTGCGTAATGCCGAGCTGGCCAGCAAGTTCGCTGAACAAGCGGAACGGTAGCCCTTCCTCGATACGGCGACTGGCGCTGGCCAAGCTGACGTCCTTGCTCCGCAGCAGCCGCGCCAACGTTCGAGTGCCGAGGCCAACATATTGAGATCCTGCTTGCGGCGACCACGTTCCCGTCCCGGGTAGCGCTTCCGCGTTGGGCATAGCCAGCCCCCTTCCACATGACAGTTTACACCGTGCATGTGGCAGGAACGTGAACCTAGCGCGGAAGCGCCCCGTGCTCAGCTGACCAACTTGAGCCCCACCACGCACCCTATGAGGCCAGCCAGCAACAGCACCTTGGCTAGTGACACAGCCTCTGCCCCGGTGACCATGCCGTAAATAACGGCGAGTGACGCACCTACCGCCACCCAGATGGCGTACGACGTCCCGGTCGGCAGCGTCTTCATGGCGTACGCCAAGCCGCCCATGCTGATTACTAGGGCGCCAGCGAACACCAGCGACGGAACCAACTTAGTGAACCCGTCGGACTTGCCGAGCGCCACGGCCCACACGGCCTCGAACATGCCAGATGTGATGAGAACGAACCACGCCATAGGAACCCTCCTTGAGCAACGTCTTGTCGTTACCGGGTACGTTGCGTCTCGTCCGGGGCCCTGGTGGCCGGACCCGAAAATAGCACGGCGCAAACACAGGATGGTTTCCGAGGCTGCAAACCCGTAATTAGCCAGCCGCCTATATACCGGGTAAGTTAGAGCTTGTGACGCAACTGCTTACCTCCAGCCGCTCAATGTTCCGCGGCTGGTGGGTCGTTTCAGGCGCCATGATCGCGCAAGGGCTGCAATCCGCACTCTTCTTCGGGGCGTTCGGCATTTACGCCCCGTTCTGGATGGCTGAGTTCGGCTGGAGCCGCACCACCATCTCACTCATACACTCGCTGCAGCGCACCGAGAGCGGGCTTCTGGGCCCCGTGAACGGTTGGCTTATAAGCCGCTTCGGTCCTAACCGCATGATCATGGTCGGTATGACGCTCATGGGCCTCTCCATGATCGCCCTCGGGTTCACCACCGGTTTCGCAACGTTCCTGGCAGCGTTCCTGGTCATGGCTATTGGCGCCAGCTTCGCGGGCATCCTCTCCATGATGACCATCCTGGTCAACTGGTTCGAGCGGCGCCGGGCTACTGCCATGGCGCTGGCGGGCCTAGGAATGAGCATCGGCAGCCTCACAGCACCCTTGCTGGCATCGCTGCTCGTAACCTACGGCTGGCGCGGGGTGACCATTGGCTCCGGCATCCTCTTCCTCGTCCTGATGATCCCGCTAGGTCGCATCCTAATAAACGAACCGGAGTCCGTTGGGCTGCGGCCAGACGGCGACCCGCATCCGGCAAGCAAGCAAGCCGTTGCTGAAAGGGGCGTCGAGCGGGAGGCGGTGGCCACTGATGAGGCCAAGGCCCCCGCCTTCAAAGCCCGCGAGGTGCTGCGCTCCCGCGCCTTCTGGCTCATGTCCATCGGGCACTCGAACGCCCTGGCCATCGTGTCCGCTGTGGGCGTGCATTTCGTGATATTCGCTCAGGAGATCATCGGCATCAGCGTCACTGCCGGTGCCACGCTGCTCATGATCATGACCATCTGCTCCATGGTAGGTCAGGGAGCCGGTGGCGTGCTGGGCGACCGGCTCGACAAGCGCCTGGTGGCCGGCTCGGGCATGCTGCTGCACGCCGGGGCAATGGTTGCCCTCACCTTCATGCCCACCTACACGGGCGCGCTTCTGGCGGCGATAATGCACGGCGTCGCATGGGGCATCCGCGGGCCGCTCATGTCGGCGCTGCGTGCCGACTACTTCGGGCGCGCCGCTTTCGCCATGGTCATGGGCTTCTCTTCGCTCATCGTCACCGTCGGTTCGGTGCTAGGCCCACTGACCGTGGGGCTCCTCGCCGACAGCACGGGTGGCTACGCCTGGGGCTTCGGTGCCCTGGCCGTTGTTGGCCTGATAGGCGCCCTGGCGTTCTTCGTTCTGGAGAACCCGCCCAAGCGCGAGGCCGTCGTAGTGGCGTCATGACGCCCAAGCGCGGCTGGCTGCCCAAACGCTCTAAGGACCGCGCCGCCGTCGTGCTGCTGGACGGCGAGAACGTCTGCCTCATAGAACGCAACCGCGAGGGCCGCATCTACTACCTCTTCCCCGGCGGCGGCGTGGACCCAGGCGAGACCTTTGAACAGGCGGCGGTTCGTGAGGCCAAGGAGGAACTCGGCCTCGACGTTAAGCTGGACCGCCTGGTCGCAGACCTCGCGTTCAAGGGCGCACGCCAGAAGTTCTTTCTGGCGCACGTGGTAGGCGGCGAGTTCGGCACAGGCACGGGCGAGGAGCTGAGCAGCGCTCCGGACTCTACGCGCGGCAGCTACATGCCCCTCTGGATACCACTAAGGGCGGCGGTGCAGCGCGATTCGCGGCCTAAGGAGTTGATCCGGGGGCTCATGATCGGCGACTTGGCGGCAGGCAGAGTACTTCGGACGGCGAGGCGGTAGCGAGACGCCAGTCGGCCCTGGAACAGACCGTCCGAACGCCGTTTTCTGATCACTTGCTAGAGTTGCCTCACAAGCCGTCACGATTGCGCGGTGACGCCTGCGGAGGGGTACATGACTGACCAACGGGGCGAGGATCCTGGGCCAGCCGACGACACGCATAACGAACAGATGAGTACGCCGCGGGGCCCGGCCGACCGTGGTGGTTACGGCCCGCACCAGAGCGGACCGGGCGGTCAGCAAGGCCAGAGCGGCCCCGGAACCGATCCGCGCCTGCCCGCCACCCGCCCGCTCGGGTGCGGCTCGTGGCTGGCGTTCATGGCGGTCATGTTCTTCGTCAACTACCTGATCGTTAACCTGTTCTTCCCGTCCCCTACCGCACCTATCGAGATCCCCTACAACGTCTTCCGCCAGCAGGCTGAGGCTGGCAACATCGTGTCGGTCGCCACCAAGGCCGACACCATGTACGGCGACTTCGAGACTCCGATCACGCTGCCCCTCCCCGCAGAGGTCGACCCCAGCGAGGTCGAGCCTGTCACCATCGAGCGCTTCTCCACCACCCTCCCGTCCTTCCTGGACCCCGGTCTGGAAACGCTGCTGCTCGAGAACGGTGTAGAGATCAACGCCGAAACGCTACAAGAGGTACGTAGCCCGCTCCTCACGTTCCTATTCTCGTTCGGACCCGCGTTGCTCATGATCGGCCTGTTCATCTGGCTCTCGCGCCGCATGACCAGCGCCGGCGGCGGCATGGGCGGCATCGGCAACATGTTCGGCATGGGCAAGAGCAAAGCCAAGCGCTACGACGAGAGCGAAGAGAAAGTCACCTTCGACGACGTAGCCGGCATCGACGAAGCCGAGAACGAGCTAGTGGAGATAGTCGACTTCCTCAAGAACCCTGACAAGTACACCCGCCTAGGCGGCGCCGCCCCCAAGGGTGTGCTACTCGTGGGCCAACCCGGCACCGGCAAGACCCTCCTCGCCAAAGCCGTGGCCGGCGAGGCTGGCGTGCCGTTCTTCAGCATGAACGCAAGCGAGTTCGTGGAGATGATCGTGGGCGTGGGCGCCAGCCGCGTACGCGACCTGTTCAAGGACGCGCGCGAAGCGGCGCCGTCCATCATCTTCATAGACGAGCTCGACGCCATCGGCCGCAAGCGCGGCCAGGCTATTTACGGCGGCGGCAGCAGCGAGCAGGAGCAGACCCTCAACCAGATCCTTACCGAGATGGACGGCTTCAGCACCAAGGAAGGCGTCATCGTGCTGGCGGCAACCAACATGCCCGAGGTCCTCGACCCGGCACTGCTGCGCGCCGGCCGCTTCGACCGTCGCGTGACCGTGCAGCCGCCCGACAAGATCGGGCGCAAAGCCATCCTTGAAGTGCACACCCGCGAGGTGCCGCTCGGCCCCGACGTGGACCTGATGGCCATTGCCAGCATGACCCCCGGACTGGTGGGCGCGGACCTGCGCAACCTCGTCAACGAGGCTGCCATCCTCGCCGCCCGCAAGGGCCAGGACCACATCAACCAGCGCGACTTCGCCGACTCACTCGAGAAGATCATCCTCGGCCCCGAACGCAAGCTGCTTCTGAAGCGCGAGGATCGCGAACGCGTTGCTTATCACGAGGCCGGTCACGCCATCCTCGGCCTGGTGGTGCCCGGCGCCGACCCCGTGTCGCGGGTGACCATCACCCCGCGCGGTCAATCGCTAGGAGTCACCTACCAACGCCCCGAGGACGACCGCTATAACTACTCCGAGGCTTATCTGCGCGGCCGCATCGTCGGCGCGCTCGGCGGCCGCGCCGCGGAAGAGATCGTGTACAGAGACCGCACCACCGGCGCCGAGAACGACCTGCAGCAGGTAACCCGCATGGCTCAAGGCATGGTCACGCGCTGGGGCATGAGCGAAGCCATCGGCCCCGTATCGCTCGCTGCTGAGGGCGGGCAGTACTTGGGCGGGCAACAGACCGGCGTATCCCAAGGTTTCAGCCAAGCCACATTAGAGCGAGTGGACCAGGCCACCCGCCAGATAATCGAGGAGTGCTACCAGGTCGCCCTCGACCTGCTGAACAAGCACCGCGACGAACTCGAGAAGCTCGCGGCTGCGCTCATGGAACAAGAGTCGCTGGACGAACAAGAGGTGCTGGACGCCACGGGCATCCCCAGTCAAGTGGATCACCGTGACCTGCCGCGGGTGTCGCCTTAGAGGGTCTAGGCACAATTGTGGAGAGGGCCAGCGGTAACCAGCGGGCCAACTATACTGCCGGATGGGGCGCCAGTGAGACTAGCTAGGTCCAAGCGGCGTGTAACTGGTCACGCCGTGTGCCCGCACACCAGCGCGGCAAACCTTGCTTTGGCCGGAGGTCGGTCATGACCGACATGCCTGCGCGTCTTACCGAAGCGCCAGCCGGTTACGACCACTGGCTGGTTGAGCTTAAGACCCGCATACACAGTGCGCAGCAACGGTCGGCCCTAGCCGTAAACCGCGAGCTCGTGGTGCTCTATTGGCAGATTAGTCAGGACATACTCGTCCGCCAATCGGAGCAGGGCTGGGGCGCTAAGGTAATCGACCGTTTGTCTGAGGACCTGCGTAACGCCTTCCCCGAGATGAAGGGCTTCTCTCCCCGCAACCTCAAGTACATGCGGGCGTTCGCCGAAGCCTGGCCGGACCAGGAATTTGTGCAACAGGTCGTTGCACAATTACCCTGGGGGCACAACGCTGTGCTGTTGGACAAACTGCCTGGGCCCGAGACCCGCCGCTGGTACGCCGCCAAAGCAATCGAGCACAACTGGTCGCGCAACCTGCTGGTCATGCAGATCGAGTCTCGCCTGCTTGAACGCAGCGGTTCGGCAATCACCAACTTCCCCGACACCTTGCCGAGGCCGCAATCCGACCTGGCGCGGGAATCGCTCAAGGACTCGTACCGCCTCGACTTCCTTGGCCTCTCGGCCGACGCCGAGGAACGAGCTATTGAAAACGCCATTACCGATCACGTAACCGCGTTCTTGTTGGAACTCGGCGCCGGTTTCGCTTTCGTTGGCCGCCAGGTCCTACTTGAGGTCGGGGGCGACGAGTTCTTCATCGATCTGCTCTTCTACCACCTTTAGCTGCGCTGTTACGTTGTCATCGAGCTCAAGGCCGGCAAGTTCAAGCCCGAGCACCTAGGGCAACTTAGTTTCTACCTAACCGCCGTGGACGAACAAGTGAAGCATGCGCACGACAACGCGACCATCGGTCTGCTGCTCTGTAAGACCAAGAACAGGGTGGTGGCAGAGTACGCGCTGCGCGACAAGGCCCAACCCCTCGGTGTGGCCGAGTACAAGCTGGTTGAGTCGCTACCGGCCGAGCTGGAAACCAGCCTGCCGAGCATCGAGCGGATCGAGCAGGAGCTGGCGGCGGCGGAGAGCGAACGTAACGTGGATACTCAATGATATCTGAGGCGTAAAACGTAACAAACCCCACATTTCAGGGGAGTTTGACGGCCCTTTGACGCCAGCCCACATAGGTTGCCTATGTCCCGGACCTAGCGCCACGCTTGGCGAACGTCCGGTCCCACGACAGAAGGAGACCTCAATGGTGAACGGTCCAGTCAAAGGGCGCGGCTTTGGCCGACTGCCTAAGCGTTTTCTCTCCTACTTGCTGCTGGCTGCCGCCCTCCTATTGGCTGCCTGCTCACCGGCCCCCGCAACCCCCACCGGCTCTATTCAGGTAACGGTAACGGGACTCGCCAACGGCGCGAACATCCAGGTCAGTGGCCCCAGTGGCTACAGCAGGGCGGTCACGGCCACTACCACGCTCGAGAACCTGACTCTGGGCGACTACACGCTCGAAGCGGCTTCCTCCGGCGAGTACTTCGTGGTCGGCGAGCGTTCCCAGGACGTCACAGTAACAGCCGACGCAGAGGCCAGCGTTTCGTTCGCCTACGCACGCGCGTTCGAGTTCACCGCGGCCGCCGACGCCACTTTGCTGTCCCTCGACGGCACGACCGAACTCACCGCCACGCTGGCGAGCCTCCACCCGGACCTCTCCGATGTAGACGTCACACTTACCGCGCCGGCAGGCTGGGATCTCTCCCTCACCGGCCCATGGGCAGGCGCGGCCGCGGGCAGCATCAGCACGTTCGCCACGGACACTGCGGCTGACTTTGGGCCCAACGAGTTTGTGTTCACCGTTACAGGCAGCCTGCACGGTCAGGCACTTGAACACGAAGTGGTGCTCGGCGTTGACCTGTTACCGGTGGTCACCAACACTGGCGACAACGTAGCCACGCCGCTACAAGGGTCGCTTAGGTACCTGGTAGCGCACCCGCGGGTGGAGGGGCGAACCATTACGTTCGATCCGGAAGCAGCTGGAGGCACCCAGCTCTATATCGAACTGCAGGATGAGCTGGTAATCGAGCAGTCTTTGAGCATCGAGGGGCTCGCGGAGCCCGCAGACTGGGTAACCCTCACTCCCGCCAGCGGAGTTGTTACACGCCTGGTGTACATACTGCCGAACCCAGGCGGGGACGCCTTTGATGTAACCATGAGCCGCCTCGCGTTCGTCAACGGCACCGCTCCTGCCAGCGCCGAGGGCGGCGCGATCAGGTCGCATGGGAACCTAACCGTGACCGACAGTCTGTTCTCAGAGAACGGTGCGCACCACGGCGGCGCGATCTACGTGGCAGCCGGCAGCTTGACCGCGACGAACGTGGTTTTCGAACTGAACGGAGCAGACGAGCGCGGTGGCGCCGTGTACGCCAACAACCAGACCAGGATCGAGTTGCGGGATTCGATCTTCTCAGAGAACGAAGCAACCAACGGTGGGGCGGTCATGGCCGGCTTCGCGACTGCCACGCTGCCCGCCGACCGCACGCAGGTCCTGATCGTAGATTCAACCTTCGAGGAGAACCGCGCCACTAACGCCGGCGCCTTCTCTAACTACGGCGACGCCACGGTCCAGGGCTCGCACTTCGAGCGCAACACGGCCACCTCAGGCGGCGGCGCCATCAGGAACCATTACAAGATGACCTTGGGGACGACACAAGTGGTCGAAAACGAGGCAGCACAGTACGGCGGCATCCTGAGCGACGGCATCATGGAGATCGAGGGGAGCTTGATCAGCGGCAACACGGCCCTGATCGGCGACGGCGGCGGCGTCTATAGCGGCTGGGCGGGCGGCAACTACCGTGTGGACGACACCGACCTCAAGTCCCTGGTCATCGTCAACAGCCGCATCGTTGGGAACCGTGCCGTTGGGAACGGCGGTGGCATCTACAGCGTCCAGATTCTGGCGATCAGCGACTCCACCGTAGCTAACAACGTCGCGGAGGGCGCAGCCGGTGGGGGCGGGGTGTTCGCCTTTGCACCAGCCCAAGGCGCCGTTCCTCCCCAGGACGAGGACAACCAGCGCGGTGAAACCATCATCACCGGCACCACCTTCAGCGGCAACGAAGCGCGGACCGGGAACGGTGGCGCGATCGTGGTGGACGTAGCGGTCGGGGCTCTCGAGCCCAGGTTCAGGATGACCAACAGCACGGTCGCGTACAACTCTGCAGAACTGGACGGTGGTGGTTTGTGGCTAGCAAGTCAAGGAGCGGGCATAACGGCCGTCGGCGTAAACAGCTGGCTCCTGTTCTCGACCATCGTCGGTAACGAATCCACTACCGGCTACGGCGGCGGCGTAGGCACACGCTACGGGGACCTGGCCTTGTGGGGGACCATCCTCGCAAACAACGTCATGCTCAACCCTGGAGCCTCGCCGTCCGTAATCGACCTGTACATGTATTCCGGCAGTGCTGACTCCGATGGCTACAACTGGATCACCGCTGACCCGGCGGGAGCCTTCAACGTGGACCCTTCTGACGTCGTTGGCCAACCAACGGTTCTAGCGGCATTGGCCGACAATGGCGGCCCGACCCAAACCATGTTGCCAGCGGATCCTCAGCTGGGCAGCGTGCCCCTCGACAGCTGCAGGGACAGGACTGGCGCGCTCTTGTCCACGGACCAGCGCGGCTACCCGCGCCCGGGTTCGAACGGAATGTGCTTCCGCGGGTCGGTGGAACCAGGCTAACCGGCGCCAGCGCGTAACCCACACGGCAAAGTGCGGGGCCGGTCAGCTAAGGACCCGGCCCCGCTTCTAAAAGAACCCGTTCACGATCATCCACTGCTGCAGCGTCTCTTCTCCCGTGGGGTTGGCCGACGTGGCCACGAAGTGAGCAACGGCTCTGCCGGTGTCGTCGAAGATCACCAGAGTGGAAGCAGGGTGGGTGGCGAAGTCGTAAACCCAGCCGGGCAGCGCCGCGCTGAGCTCCTCGTCTACCTCCACGCCTGCCCCGGCCAGTACCTCCCATTGCCTCACTGCTGGGACAACGGTTTCGTACGCATCGGCAAGGGTCTCTCCGGCTACCACCATCAGCGGAATCGCGGGCGTGGCAAGCTCAAGGATCGCTCTGGCTGCTTCGGGGACAGTCGCGACAGGCACAGGCTGTGCGTGGGTGTCCAGCAGGAGGAGAGCGAACCATGCGCCCGTGAGCCCATAATCAGATAGAAGCTCAGCAGGAAGAAGGTAATTGGCATCGAAGTCCTGAAGGCTCCCGGAAGCGCAGGACTCGACGAAACGCCCAAGCCCCGCATCGGTAGGGCGCCACGCGCGCTGCGGTCTTGCCCATCCGAGAACGCTTTGATCGTTCGCACAGAGGATCATCCGAACTGGAAGCAGGAACTCCATGCCGCGGTACTGGAGCCTTGACGCGGCGAGCTGAGCTAACGCACCCTCGTCGTCCCACACCAGTTCGAAGCCTTGCGGTTCCACCAGCCAACCGAGGTCGGAAGCCTCGAGCTGGTCGGTGGTAGTGGGGAATATGGGGGTATCAATACCGAGCATCTGACCGTCGGCAACCCGGTTCTCGGCAGTTCCCCATTGTGTAGCCACCACAACTGACTCCGGCGCGCCTAGCCGAGCCAACGTCTCCACGATCAGGTTAGTTTGCTCGTTGAACGTGACGGCTTCCGACGCTCCGACTCGCTCTGCGAAGCGCGAGTCTATGGACCGAACGTGCACTATGGTTGGAGCGCTGGTCTTCGGCATTGCCCCAAGCTGGCGCAGTAGGTCATGTAGGTCGGACAGGGCCTCAGGACCATCGATGTTGGCAGCTTGACGCCCTAACAGGTTCGTGAAGAGCACGGGCGTGGACTGCGCGTTGGCGTTGAATAGGACCCCGAAGAGCAAGAACGCAATAGCCACCGCAAGCCCACGCCCGCACCGTTCAGCCACCCGAGTCCAACTCGCGCCGATTACGCTAGCTACCATCATCTATTCGCTCCTTAAAACGCTCCATGGGCTGAACCGGCTTAGTGCTATTACCGGCAGTAGCACGGCTAACAGACCCACCGCCAACGACACTCCTACGGCAATGAGCGCTGGCGCCACTGGAACACTGAAATCCCACGGCGCCAGGGTGGCCACCCAATAGCAAACGCCTGCGGCAACGACGACCCCTACAAGCGCGGCACCGAACGAGATGCGCAGGGCAGCTACCGTGGATTCACCTGCTATGCGGTTAACGGTCGCGCCCACGGAGCGCTTCAAGGCGTGTTCGGGTCGGCTTCTGAGGAGCCGAACCGAGACTATGGTCGCTAATCCCGCGCCGCCGATAACGAACGAGAGCCAAGCGATTACCGTCCAGGCTGCAGCCACGTTCGCCATCGCCGTGCGGGCGGCGCTGAGGTCACCGGCCGGTTCGTGGACAACTGCCGGGGCGAACTGGCCACTGTGCCGCTCGTCTATAACCTCGGCTATTGCGGCCTTCACGCGCGAGAAGTCGGCGCTCGGGGCCACCACCATGTGGAAGTCGGTCACCATCGCCCCACCTACTGGCGCGCCCGGGTCCCTCAGGCGAACGATCACTGAGTCGTACAGGTCACCGATCGACACGACGGGTTGGCTCGCGTAAACCCCTACTACCTTGACCGCGGAGGCGTCGTCTACGGCGCCGAAGCGTGCCGCGCTCCCAAGTTGCAGGGTGTGCCCGATAACCTCCTCAGGGCTCAATCCAGGGAAGGACATCTCAGCGATCCGCACACCGATGATCGTCTCTGTGGCTGTAACCGGCGCCCTTCCGGCCATAATGGGCCGCGGGAAAATGTCGAAGAACTCGGGGTCGACTCGGTACCCAGCAACTGGGGTCGCACCTTCTTCGAGTATGAGGCTCGTGTTCTCAGCGTAAGAAACAGCGAAGTTGGCTACTCCCGGAACCGCCGCTACCGCCGCCGCGTCGACCGAGTCCAGCGGAGGTGGCGCGAAGGCCGAGGTACGCGCCCCCAAGGCGGCGGTGCTTAGTACCAGGCGGTTACCACCGATCTCGGTGAGGCGCTTCTGAAACCAGTCGCTGGTACCTAAGCCGATGGCCGAGGCAACCACTAACGCCAACGCCCCAGCCGCCATGCCCGTAAGCGCTATCCCGTCCCACACTGGTGGCGAAAGCTGCTCCCGGAGAGCTTTGTAGATCGGCAAAGTTAGCATCCACAACGCTGGTACCAGTGCGCCGAGGGTCGAGATTGCCACGCCACAGGCGGCCGTGTAAAGCACCGCCACGGCGGTTACCCCAGCACCGTCAATGCCGACGCCCACCAACCTAACGGCGATGGGCATCAGCGCCAAGCCGAGTAGAGTTCCGGCCCCGCCAACCAGAAGACCGTCTGCCACCACTCTCCCTGCAGCTCTCGCAGCAGTAGCTCCTAGCGCCCTGCTGACCGCCAGTTCCTTGGCCCTGTCAACCGCCCGCAACCCGAGGGCGTTAGCGAGGTTGCCGATGGTGGCTATGAGAGCGAGGACAACAACCCAAGTGGACCCCCGGTTGAGCTCGTCGGCCACCTGGTTCCGGAAAACCGCCTGGCTGCCGAGCCAAACGTCTGCGCCCACTACTTCCGTAGCTGCCCCTATCGGCAGTTGTGCCACGGCGTCTGCGACCGACCGTCGCGCAAGCGCCTCTTGGCCGGCTCCGAAGCGCACGTAAGCTTGCGAGCCTGCCGGCCTGGTTCCCGAACTAGGTCCACCAAGGCCGGGTGAAACCGGGTGCAGCGCAGCCACGTTCAAGCGCTGGAACTCGGCCACAGCCTCCGGCACAGGCTCGAGCACCCCGACCACCCGGTACATCGAGCCTCCCCCGGTGTCGATCAGCTCGCCCACAGCGCCGTCAGAGGACCCGAACATCTCTTCAGCGATCGTGGAACCTAGCACCACCACCGGGAGGCCGATCACAGCGTCGCGCTCCTCAAGCGCACGACCAGCTGCCAGTTCCATACTCAATACGTTGAAGATCCGGTCGGAGGCTGGAATCATGGTCACGCGCAGGTTGCCGCCGAGCCTCACACTAGCCCCACCGATGTACGCGACCGACTCCACACCGGGCAGATCCGCAAGCGCCATGGCTTCGTCATAGGTAATGGAGTAGTTCTGGCCGGACTCGATCACGAAGCCGGGCGGCGGGTTGAAGCGCACCACAAGCACGTTCGGAGCGAAGTCGATCGCTAGGTTTCGCACTTGCTGTAGTTGCCACTCCCGCACACCCACTATGGCGCCGAACGCGGCCACCCCTATTGCTACCGACAACACAGCGAGTAGGGTCTGAATTCGCTTCAAGGGTGGCCTCCCGTTATGACCATGAACTACCTAGATCCTCAGACTTGGATTCCCCGAAGCCCGTTCTAGGACTTCAGTTCACGACTCGGCCATCTGCCAGGACGATGGTTCGGTGCGCCCGAGCGGCCACCTCGGGGTCGTGCGTGACTATCACCACAGTCACGCCCTCAGCATTGGCGCGTTCGAAAAGCGCGAGCACCTCGTCGCGTGACTTAGAGTCCAGGTTGCCGGTGGGTTCATCGGCCAGAATCAGCCGCGGCTGTCCTACCAGCGCCCGTGCTATCGCTACGCGCTGTTCCTGACCGCCCGACAGTTCGCGCGGGAGATGCTCCGCGTGCTCGAACATGCCAACAGCAGCCAGCGCTGCTAAAGCGCGCTCCTTGCGCTGGCTGCCAGTCGGCCGCCGATTGAGGGGAGCGTATTCCAGGGGCAGAGCCACGTTGCGCCAGGCGCTCAGGTGCGGGATGAGATGAAAGCTCTGAAACACGAAACCGATGAACTCGTTCCGAGCGGCCGACGCAGCCCGGTCGCCTAGCTCCACCACGTTTCGTCCTGCCAGGCGGTAGCTACCCGCAGTGGGCTTATCCAGTATTCCTAGCAGGCTCAGCAGTGTGGACTTACCGGAGCCAGAAGCACCCGTAATGGCTACGTACTCGCCCTCCAGAATCTCGATTCCGGCGTCCAGTAGCGCCTTTACCTCGCGCGCACCTTTGCGGTGCACTCGTGTTAGGCCCGAAGCCTGTAGTAACGGCGCTCCTGTGCTTACAGAACTCGTAGGTTGCGACTCGCCCATGAAGTAACCCCTCCGTTCCGCCAACGCCTAGTTTCGAACTTTGGCCAGACCATAGCAGCGTTCCGCACGGCTAGCATCAATACAGCCCCAATCTGAGTAGCACTTGAGGTAGTGTCGGCCAACTAGGTCCGTTTGAGGGCGTAGCCCCCAAGTAGCCTGCCATGACCCCGTTCTCGTCGAAGATGATGAGAATCGTCGTTCGCATCTGACGCGCAATGCCCGCTACCCAATCCGGCAGCCGCTCGCTGAACTCAGGGTTCACCACTACGCCCACGTCTGCGAGATCGCTAACGTGATCAGCTGCCGAAACGAACTCCAAACTGTCTGCGGTTACAGTTCGTGTCGCGGCTATAACGAGTGGAACATTTACCGAGGCAAGTTCCAATCCTGCGATGGCGGCTTGCTCGGTGGCATCTAGCGGCGTGATCACGTTATGAGCATCAGGCAGGTAAAGGGCGAACCACCGCCCGGTCAGCTCGAAATCCGCCAACAGGTCGGCTGGCATCACGTAAGAACTAGTGAACTCGGTCCGCCCCGCAACGCAATCACGGGTGAAGCGCCCAATTGACGCGTCAGTGGCCTCGAAGTCTCGGAAGCTGCGTGCCCAACCGACCACACCAGACTCGTCCACGCATAGCACGATGTCGATAGGTGAGATGATCTCCTGCCCGAAGACTTTCTGGCGCATTGCTGTGAGTTCGGCCGCTGCACCTTCCATATCCCACAGCAGCTCAAAGCCCAACGGTTCGATCAGCCACTCGTAACCAACTGCGGCCAACTCGTCGGAAGTGACAGGAAAGTATGTTGGGTCCCGACCCATGGCGGCCCCGATCACTCGACGGTCTTCCTCCCGGCCGCTCGGTCCCGCAACAAACACTGGCGCTGGCGCACCCAACTCTTCCGTTATCTGCGCGGCAAGCTCCACACGCGCACGGTTCCTTTCTGCGGTTCCGAACTGGTCGTCATCGCTCGAATCTATGCTCCTCAGGAAGACCACGGTTGGTGCGCCTTCGTTCGGCAGCGCGCCAAGGTTTGCAAGAACGGCGTTGAGTGCTGGAGCATCTTCGACCAGACCGCGGTGAATGTCGCCGTAATCGACGAAGAGCACCTGCTGAGCGTTTGCCGACAAAGCCGCCAGAAGTAGCAGCAGCGAGCAAGCAAGTCTTGCGACCGTGATAACCATTACGTCCTCCAAGCCCACCCTGACTATAAGGGCGCGCAGTTGAGGACATCCTCGTCGCAGCAACGGCCATTATCCTGAGCTATGGACAACAGTAATGAACTCGGCGGTGCCGGCACCCTGACTCCCACGGCTGGAGGTTACGAGGTGCTTTTCGTGCGCCACTACCCGCGCCCTATCGAGCACCTGTGGCGCGCGATCAGCGCGCCGGAAGGCCTGGACACCTGGTACCCCACCAAGCTCCGAACCGACGGCGTAGTAGGCAACCTGGTCGATGAAACCTTCGAGAGCCCGGACGGTACGGGCCCGGAACCCGCGCCACCCGGCGTGCTCACCGCTTATGACCCGCCGAACGTGTTCGAGTACCGCGTCGACGGTCCCGACGAAGCGCCGCACGCCGGCATGCTCGGCGTACAGACGATCCGCATGGAGGCCCGGCAGGGGGCTTCCGAGAACGAAAGCGTCCTCACTTTCACCCACCTGGTCGAGACGCTCCCGACGGCCCTGGACGTTCTCTCCGGCTGGCACTACTGCCTCGAGTTTCTTGCGCTGGAGTTGGGTCAGAAGGGTGAGCCGACCAAGGAGAGCCTGGAACGGTTTAAGACCTATTACCAGGACAAGTACGGCCAAGACATCTGAGCTACAAGCCCTCCGCGCGCAGGTTCCTGTACGCCGTCACCGTAGCATCAGCGGGCTGCACCCCGAGTTCAGCCTCCAGGAGCGCCTGGAACTCAGCGAACCGCCGCTCGGCGGCGGCCAGATCACCCAGTTTTGCCAGCGAGCGCAGCTCCAGCACGCAGGCGCGCTCGGAGTAGGGGCCTAGAGCACCCAGGCGGCGCGCGGTTAGCACGGCCGCGTCGGCGTTACCCTGCCGCAACTGCAGTTCAGCCGACCACGATAGGGCCTCCGCGTGCGCCTCACCTATCCGGCGGCGTTCGCCCACCAGCCACGGGTAATCGAGACCAACCAGGTACTCGCCGCGCACGAGCTGGTCGGCCTCCGCCAGCAGTGGGAGCGCCTCCACGGGTGCGGCGAGGCGAGCCTGGGCGAGTAACGCGTCGCACCGGTCCACGTCGAGCGCCACTCCCGAGACCTCCAGGCGGTGCGCGCGCCAACGCCATAACCAACCAGGTGTACTTCATAGACGTGAACGGGGTCGGGCCATGGGGCGGCGGGCAATCGCTCGCCGTCGACCCGGAAGGACGTGTGCTGCATCAGGCCGGTGAGGGCGAGACGTTCTTTACGGTGCTCATCGAACCCGGCAAAACGAAGCGCGTACGCGAGTTCGGCAGTCTGGGGCTCATCCAGGCCTGGAAGCAGCTGCGCGACAGCGGTATGCGGTTCCCGCCGTACCAGGAAGGGTTCGAAGACGGGGCGGTGTTCGAGGGGCTTGGGGATCTGAAGGCGCCGCAGGAGGTGCCGTAGGCTCGGCTTGGCTGATGAGTCCACTACATCGCGTTATACGTCCGTTATAACGTGTGCTAGGATGACGGCATGGCCAGCACCGTTCAAGTCCGCAAGATCGGCAACTCCTACGGCGTGATCCTTAGTAAGGCATTGCTGCAGGAACTTGAAGTCGAGGAGGGAGACACCCTTTACCTAGTGCGCACACCGGACGGGATCCGCCTATCCAGCTACGATCCCGACTTCGCTGAAGCCGTAAGCGCCGGACGCGAGTACATGGACGAGCACCGAGACGCCTTCCGTGAGCTCGCCAAGTAGTTCGCCGCGCTGGCTCTCCAAGGCTGTCGTAGTTGCACTACACGAGGAGTCACTCGCACGCTTCGGAGGCAGCGCTGGGGTTCGTGACGAAGGGTTACTCGAAAGCGCCCTCGAACGCCCCCGGAACTTGTACGCCTATGAAGGTGAGGAAGATGTTGCCAGACTGGCGGCCGCCTACGGGTTCGGCATCGCCCGGAATCACCCGTTCGTTGACGGGAACAAGCGCGCCGCCCTTCTATCAGTAGCTGTCTTCTGCAGACTGAACGGCCTACGCTTCTCCCCTTCTCAAGTGGACGAGGTTCGCGCCATTACCGCCCTCGCGGCAGGAGAACTGACCGAGCAGCAACTCGCCGATTGGATCGCCGCCAACTCTGCGCCGGGTTCGTTGTAATAGGAGGCAGCCGTGCAGGATCGCAGTCTGACATTGACGCTCGACGCTGATCTGTTTAGAAGGCTGGAGGTTGTCGCCGCCAAGCGCGGCCTCTCAGTCTCCGCGTTGGTCTTGGCCTCACTAATCGAGGTGGCGGATGATTCCCGCGACTACCTACACTCCAAGGATCGTGCGGTCGCCCTCTTACGTCAGGGTATTGATCTGGGCACAAAGGGAGCGGTCACTTGGTCCCGCGACGAGTTGCATGAGCGCTAAGTGCTTCGACTATGCGAACGCGCGCGTTGTGCCACCATTTCGTTCAGCAACTAGGCGGCCGATCCACTCGGATCCATCCCAACGAGCTCCCGATACAACCCAGGATCAGTAGCCCCTTCGGTGATGATCACCAGCACCCGCGCATTCGGTCCCAGACCGATGCTCGCTGCCAAC
>Ga0265293_10006914_pt1 | contig 17794 bp, 17 predicted proteins | sample Munlanlewell138R_FD_192505 | JGI IMG/M metagenome (GOLD analysis project Ga0265293, IMG submission 192505) | Leachate microbial communities from a municipal landfill in Southern Ontario, Canada - Leachate well 138R | ecosystem: Engineered > Solid waste > Landfill > Unclassified | place: Canada...
CTCCAATATACAAGGGGTAAATTTTATTGCAATACAAACGCATTGCGCTAAGCTCTTAGTAATTCGATTTTTAATTTGGAGAAGGTGCAAAATTAGGTGCTCGTGCAATTATGCGGCAAGCGCCACAGTGACTAGAATAAAGAGTATGACTATTTAAGAACGATTTTTAAGTCTTTCTAATAGGTTTTCTTCTGCTAGTAATATAGTAATAGACTAATATAATATAATAATACCAAAAAACGACAATAAAAACAAGCCCCAAAACTCTTTAATTTTACCTATTATTTATGTGCGAGATTTAAATTGAGTTTTGCATATTTTTCCGCAGTCTTTTTTTGCTGCTCCGCATACTCCAATCGTTTTCTTAGCTTAACACTTGCCGATAACAGTTTTTTGCCTCACGCTAAACTATAAGTTTGATTTAAATGATATTTTATGGTATATTATTATAATTAACAACGATAAGAAGGGCAAAAAAGATGAAAAGCATTATTGTTGCGGGATGTGGACACGGCGGGCTTGTTGCGGCAGGTAATTTAGCAAAAGCGGGTTATTTAGTAAATGTATACGAGAAAAAATCACGGGAGGCGCTGGCGCACGATTGGACGGATATTTTTAATCTAAATTCCTTAACAATTACGGGCATACCTTTGCCGCCCTCCAATAAATACTTTCCCAAAGAGCCTATGACGCTCATAAACCCATCCAAAACCCATCATATAAAAACAGAAATTCCACCCGAGTTTATGGAAATGAGAATGGAGCGCCGAGATATCTATGACCATCTTTTGTCTTTTGCCGAGTCAAGTGGCGCAAAAATTCATTTTAATTCGGAAATTGTAGGTGCTATTGTCGATGATAGCGACACTGTTTGCGGAATAAGGCTAAAAGACAAGGACATAAAAGGCGACCTAGTAATTGATGCGTGTGGACTAGACTCCCCTGTCAGGAAAAACCTGCCTGAGCGCTATAATATTATAAAAGAGTACGGCAAAGGGGAAAAATTTTATGTTTACCGAGCTTTTTATCACAGAAAGCAAGGAGAAAACTCACCATATAATTACAAGGTCTATCTTTTCCACCGTGGAGAGATGGGCATAAGTTGGGTGGCTGATGAGGGGGAATATATTGATGTTTTGATAGGCAGACTAAGCCCCTTGACAGATGAGCAAATAGCCAATGCGCACGAGGACTTAAAAGAGGACAATCCTTGTCTTGGCGATGAGGTTATCCGAGGAGGGCAAAAGGTTGTCATCTCTGTTAGACGCCCGCTGCCTTTATTTGTAGGTGACAACTACGCAGGGGTAGGGGATTCTGCCGCTATGACAATCCCATTGATTGGCTCTGGCATTTCCAACAGCATAGAGGCGGGAAAAATACTTGCTGATACAATAATCAACAATCAAGATAATAACTTTTCAATAAAAAACCTTTGGGGCTACCAAAGCACCTATATGCAACTTAAATACTCCCACGCAGGTCTTGACTTGTTAAAGAGTCGGCTATTTACTGTCACCAAGGAGCAAGCAGATTTTGCCTTTGCAAAAAAGCTCCTTTCTGTAAAAGATTTTTCCTATGTGGTAGCGGGCAAGAACTTACAGTTAACTGCGGGCGAAATCCTAGATAAAGCGATAAGAGGAATATCCCAAACACCATTACTGCTAACGGTGGCAGCCGCATTCATACAGTCACAAAGGCTTGAAAAACACGCTAAGGCAATCCCCTCCGCCTACCACCCCCAAAAGGTGGCAGCTTGGATAAACAAATACAAAAAATTTAAATAAGTGGTATCAAGCTTTTATTATTAGGTAAGCGTTTAGTTGCTCTTGAACCTTGGTTATAAAAACACAAAATCAACCTAATTTTATACCTTTATACGCTTTTGATTTTTTGGGGTTTTTACTAGGTCGGTGCGGTAGAGGATGCGGATTGCGCCGCTTTGGGGATAGGACTTTATGCGTAAAAAGCGTGAGTTTTTTGTTTTTAATGCAATAAGCTCCTCTGCATAACGCAAAAGTTCGCCTATTTGCTCCCGTGTTTGCGGCTCGTTGTCGTGAGCCGACAGCGGACGGTATTGCTCCGACAAACGATAAATTTCTTGCCCTGTGAGTAACCACTCCTCTATTGAAGTGCAGTTTGGCACAAACATCCAAAGCAAGGGGCATACATTGTCGCCGGTAAACATAAGCTTGTCCTCCTCGGCAAGGAAAACTACCGAACCTTTGGAGTGTCCCGGCATAACACGCACACGGATAGTTTTGCCGCCAAGTTCAAACACTTGCCCCTCATAAAGGTTCTTAAAGGAAAATTTGTATTGCCTTTTTATCACATCTTTTTTGGTTATTCCTAATTTTTTTGCAAGCGAAAACCTAACCGATAGCCGCCTTATGCGTTTGGTGATTAAAAATTTCAAAAACCGTATATCATCGTCGGGGTGCATATACATACTTTCAAACTGACCGTGTCCCCCTGCGTGGTCAATATGCCCGTGTGTGAGAACAACTTCTAAGGGAAGGTCTGTTATTTTCCTAACCGCACCAAGCAAGTCGCCGTATCCTACACCTGTATCAATAAGGAGCGCCCTCTCGCTGCCCACAACAAGATAGCAGTTTGTGCCGTCAAATTCGTTTATAAGATAAACCCCGTTTGTAATTTCGCTTATCCTATGGTCTGTGCGTCTATCCATATTTTCTCCTATTTTAAAAATTAGTAAAATTTATCACACCTTGTAAGTCTGGCTTAAAAATCATTATAACACAAAAACCCTATGGTTTATGGTTTTGTGAGAAAACAAAATATTTTAAAAAAAACACTTGACAAGCTGTTTATTTGTGTTATAATAATATTAGCAGTCAATGCGGTAGAGTGCTAGCACTCACCAAAAATGATTGACAAACACAAAGGAGGCTAACGCAATGAAAAACTTATCACTAAGAAAAAACGATTGGGGCTTGGGACTATTTGATGGCTTTGATAGCTTTTTCCGTCCTTGGCTCCTTGAAGATTACCAAATGAAAACGGATATCAAGGATGCAGGGGATAACTATCAGCTTGAGATAGAACTTCCCGGATTTGACAAAAAGGACATTTCGCTCCTTCTTGAGGACGGTTACCTAAAGGTCGCCGCAACAAAAGAAGAGGAAAAAAAGGACGACAAGTATCTTAGGAAAGAGAGAAAGTTTGGCTCGGTAAAGCGTACATTCTATGTGGGAGAACTTAGCGAGGACGATGTAAAGGCTAGCTATAATAACGGTGTATTATCCGTTGTGTTTCCCAAAGAAGCACCGCCCAAGCTTGAGGAGCAAAAACGCATCCCGATAGAATAACAACTTAAAATAACCAATTAATTCATCTAAACCCTCTAATTTTCTATTTAGCAAGCCGCTTCGGGGAGTAAAAACTCCCTAGCGGCTTTGCTTTTTATATACGCATATGAAAAAGGGATTAATTTGAAATGATAAGATATATTTAAACACTTTTTTAAAAAGCGCAAGGTAACCTTGACAGGGTAATAATAATATATTATTATAAAATAAGTAAAAGAGAGGGCATTGTATGACGGTACAAGAACTGATATTAAAAGGGAAAGAACTATGGGAACACGCCGACTACGGGCATTTGCCTGAGCAAAAGTTGGAGGCTCAAACTTGGTATGAGGATGTTGTTGCCTATATTGAGGGCCTAGCCTTACCCAAACGGGAAAAGGCTCGCCTGTTGCGGGAGTGTGTAAAAGCATCGAATTATGTAATTAAGACGGTTTATAGCCCAAGTATGCTTATATATGTGCGTCCCCTCACAGAGGAAATGGATATGGAGGTGGAAACCTTCCAAAAGAAAATTAGCTTGATGATAGAGATATTGGAAAAATTGGACTATGAGAAAAAAGTTTGATTATATTCTCTTGGTTGTTTTGCTTGCGGCGGTGCTTGTTACGGGTATTATAGATAAAGGGGTGACGGGCGGCAAGCCGCAGAATTTTGATGCTGCAAATGCAAGTAAATATATCTCCGTTAGCTACACGGGAGGGTTTGGCGGGGGCGGTGTGATGAATTATAATTGTTACGCCACCAATATAAGCAATTTTGACTTGAAAAATATACAGGTTACCGTAGTATTATCTACGGGGAGCAAGTTTTACCATAACATTGCTTATCTCAAAGCGGGGGAAAAAATTAAGTTTGAAGTGAGTGTAACTTCGGCAGAAACCGCACTTGGTCTGCCTAAAATGCCGCAAATCTCGGATTTTGATGTTGAGGGGGATATCGTGCGATGAAAAAATCTGAAGTTTCTTTTTGGGATAGACCTTTTGTTAGAGGATTTTGCCTTGCTTTAATAGTTGTACCCCTTATTATTTTTGAACTGATAGTACGCTCTAATACGGGAATGCCGCACACTGCCGAAAATAGTTTGTGGTATTTATATGCGGTAATAATATTGTTTGCCTTTATAATACCCAACTACGAACGGCTGATTCGCTGGCAACTACGGTGGATGCGCATTGGCTATCGGAACGCAGAAAATCTTGAAGTGCGTCCATTTGTACTTAAAATTGGCAAAGCGTTCTTATACTTCTTTTATGTGCTGTTCGTAGCGATGGCAGTGATGCTAAGAATGCTTTTATCAAACGGATAACCAAAAAATTACAAAACCACAAGCGTGTCTTAAGATAATTGGGCGCAGAAAAAGTTTGTTTGTTTGCAAAAACTGTTGCTTTGTGGTATTATATAGCCAAAATTAACGGAGGATAAGTGCCGTGAAAGAAACCCCGGAAAGATTTTTGCAATCTATTTACAGCCTTTCCGAAAAGGGAAAATATTCGATTAAGTCGGTGGATGTGGGAAAGACATTGGGACTTTCCCGCCCCGATGTATTTCGTGCGCTAAAAGCGCTTAAAGTATTTGGCTACATAAACCAAAAGCCCTACGGCAAGATTACACTTTCTGAAAGAGGCAAGGAAAAGGCGGAGCAAATGCTAAAGATACACGAAGTGCTAACTTCGCTGTTTACCAACGCACTCGGTCTGTCGCAAACAGAGGCGGAAATGACTTCTTACAAGATAGAAAATATTTTAAGCGACAGCGCTATAACAAAGATTGTTGAATATGTTGATAAAAACAATCCAAAAAGGGATTAAATGACTCATTTATTTGTGCTGGGCGGTATGTCGCTCCTATTTAGCGCATTGAGCGGCTACTGCAATGCAAGGGGGAAGCACTCGTGCCGATTGGTGGCAAAGCTTAGTGCTTCTTTAATGTTTTTCTTGGTGGGGTTAGGGGCACTTAACTACACAAAAGAATATTCATTCTATGCCACATTAGTATTACTTGCTTTGATGTTTGGTATGTTTGGCGATGTATTCCTTTGCATAAATCCTCTTGCAGAGGGCAAGAATAAACTCCTGTTTGACAGCTTGGGGCTTGCCACTTTTCTTGTGGGTCACCTTGTCTTTATCGTGATATTCTTATCCCAAACACATTTTAATTTTTATCTTTTGCCAATATTATTGGTTATGCCCGCAGGGCTGATAGTCCTTAACTTAATAAAAGTGATGAATCTTGGCAAGCTTGCGCCCGCCTATATTGCCTACTCGGTAATACTTGGGTTAATGATGATTTCCACAATTAATTATTATATAAATATGCCCTCAACCAAAAGCCTTATGGCATTGATTGCGGGCATACTTTTTAGCGTATCCGATTGCACAATTGCCTACCGCAAGTTTGGTAAAAGCAGTAAAGCTGTGCATACCGTGCTTATTTTTATTGTATTGCTCACCTACTATACAGCGCAAGTGCTTTTTGCGCTAACCATAGCTATTAATTAAAGCTCACCTCTTAATTTTTGATAAAGTGTTTTGTTCTCTACCGGCTCATCGCCCGGCTTAATCTCGGGGCTTGTGGACAGGTAGTTATATAGGAACACGGGATGCAGTTTAATGGGCAGTATGGAGCTGTCGTGCAGCACCTCTATATCGTAGGCTTTATACCGCTCGTCCTCTATCTCGGGAACTGTTTCGCACGGATGCAGCGCACCGGCTGTGATTATCCCAAGATGCAGATAGTATGTACCGTCCTCCCCAACATACCTTAAATGGTTGTATCTATCCTTTTTGAACTCGCTTTGCAGCAAACTTGTTACCGCCTGTTTGAGGACATTGTTCATTGCCTCGTTGTTTTGCACAAAATCACGGTCCAACATACGCATATTACTAATATCTTGCCAATTGTAAATATCCAAAAAGCCCGTTGATTTCAAAGTAGAATGTGTATCCGTAGGAGATGTTACAGATACCCCTATCGCAGGCGCAACTATATTGGACATAACAGAGTTGTTCAAAGTGACATTGGAATAAATTAAGGTTTCACCTTCCTTTCCGCTCTCTATAAAGATGCCAAAGTTGCTGGCGTTTCTCATAATGCACCCGTCCACAGTCACTTCTGCACGATAGAGTGCCAAGGCATAGTAGCCGTTTTCTAGTATTGAATATTCTATTCTAACATCGGTTAAAAATTCGCCTTCCTCTCTGTTGCCCACAACTATTACATAACCACGCAAGCCGTTGGGCATAGAGATGCGCTCCGCCTCGTCATTTCTTATCCGCAAATTGCTAACGGTAACCCCGCTTGCCACAATATGCAACATGGTATAATCTTGCTTCTTTTGGTTGTAGTTAATTCCGTCCAAAATATATCCGTTGCCGTGCAAATTACTCTTTAGTTCAAGTGCGCTTTCGCTAGCTCCAAACTCAATATCGTTTCTTAGATAGATATTTTGCTCATCTTCTACTGCACGGCGCACATCATCATAAGTATAGCAGTTTACACCATTGTCTACGGCAAAGGTATAGCTGCGGGAAACGCTAACGCTTTCGTAAGGAGAAACCTTGGCGGTCAAGGTTATTTGTACGGTTTTTTTCACGGAAAAATCACCGTGCAGCTTGAGCTTGCCGTCCTCCTCAAATACAGCCAATGCAGGGTCGTCCGTTTGATAAATAAAGTCGTCCGCCGTGGCGTCCGCAGGGAAAATCACCCCTATATCTATCACTTCCGCCTCCAAGCCGTTCGCCCCATAGCGACGATTGCCGTAAACTGTCTTTTCTAAAATACCACGCTTTTCGGTTTCCGCATTTTTGGCAAGCACTATAACACTTATCGGCTTGACAATTTCTATCTCCACAGATGCGGACTTGCCACCCTTTTGTGCGGTAAAGGTAACAAATCCGTTTGCCTTGCCGCTCACCCTACCCTCTCCATCTATCTCGGCAATGTTTGGGTGGGAGCTTGTCCACAACACCTCTTGCGCCCCGCCCCTAGTGGCATCTTTATAAATTGCGGATAAGATTAATGGGAGCTTGCCAACCTTAAATTTATAATCCTCAAAGAAAGAGGCATTTTCTATTACAATATCGTCCTCGGCAGAGCGGAACAACGCTATACTGCCTGCGGAGGTATGCAAAGAGGCAACTTCGCTAGTAAAGTAAAAATTGCCGCCCTCAATATAGCCGCCGCTAACATTGGTAATATTGTGCGGTGTTATGTCGCTTAGCTTGAAGCTTGAGGCGGAAAGATATATTGGTGAGCCATAATAACTGATTCCCTGTGAAGAGGTGAGCGTTATGCTCTTTTCTATCCCCTCGGTTGTCACGCTGATAACCGCCTCGCCAACCCTCTTTGCCGTTGCAATTCCGTTTTGGTCTATCTTAATCACATTGGGGTTGGAGGAGCGCCATTCAATATCCTTAACCACCGCATCTATCGGGCGGAATACTGCGGTAAGCCACACGCTTTCTCCCGTTTGCAGGTTGCTCTTTGCGCTGGTTAACTCTATATCCTGCACCTTATCGCCCTTGATGTATACATTACAAATAGCCTTTTTATTGCCCTCTGCCGTTGTCGCTATCACGGTAAAAGTGCCGTAGCTATGTAGTTCTAACCGTCCTGTATTGGGGTCGATATACGCTATATCCCCCTCATAGTCCACAGTGGGTATAATATCGCTAATCTCCCAAGTGACTTTTTTGTTTTTTGCGGCAGTGGGATACACTGTTGCCTCAAAGCCGTCAAAATGCCCGTCACTAAGGGAAAGTTCCAGAGTGGAGTGGTTGAGTTCCACCCTATCTACCGCTATATATGCCTCTACGGTGATTATATCTATGGCAAACAGCACGCTTGCCACTATGATTAAAGGTAACAAAAGGAGCATTCCGATAATAATTTTTTTCATTTCGCCCCTCCTAATTAGATTTTATTTTGTTGTAGCGCTTGTCTAGCTTGAGGAACAAGCTTAGCACAAGCCCCGCCGCCATAAGAGCGGAAACTATGAGCAGTATCACATAAACTGTGTTTATGTTTTTTATTATTGTCACGCCGTTGATAACTAGCGGAACATAAGAAAAGACCATAGCGGCAAGCCCGTAAACCACGGCAATCACACAGCCGGAAAATATGTTTACCGATACATTTTTATTAGCGGCAACCAAATCGCCCGCAGCTGACACATCAAAAGACGGCGACTTAATATCGCTTATCATTGCAGAGGCGGAAAGCGCAACAATTAGAAACTCGGATATAAAGAATATCGCCGCCATATCGCCAAAGCCAACATTGTTGCCGTACTTTTCGCCGCCAAACACGCTGCCCACAACTATACAGCTTACAAGTACCGAAAGCGTTGCAACCACAAAATATAGACTGAGCTTTACAAGCACTTGGTACTTATAAGAAACAGGCATAATTTTGGTGAGATAAAATGTGTTGCCCTCACGGCTGATTGCCGTAGATGCAAAGGATACTATTATGGTAATAAATATGATTACCACCAGCAAGGTAAGCCCCGGCACAATCCGCCCACCCACGCTTGCGTCACCTATTGAGGAAGCAAGGTCGTTGCAGAAATATATCATTATGGGTGCCGTAATCGCCATTGCTAGGTACTGAAACGAATAGTTTAGCGAACGGAATATAAGTACATATTCCTTGCGGAGCAGTGCGATAAATACGGGGCGCACTTTGTCTTCTGTCTTTAGTTCAAATGACTCGCTCCCACGCTCTATGCTCTTTAGCACTATGGGATACACGGACTTTCCTGCGGCAAAGAACGCCCCCAAAACCACAGCCGCATTCAATAAAAGCAGATACAAAAACGACAGCAGTACCTTGTTGCCATACAGCACATTGGCATATAGGTTAAACGGGAACATTGAGGACGCAACGCCTCTAATCTGCGCCAAAAAATCCTCGGTGAGAATCGTTTGAGTTTTGTTTTGCGCATATTCCAATACACCTTTTAGGAGCAACATATATAGCGCAAAACCAGATACCACTATTATTATTAACAAAGCAAGAATGAGCGCAAATCGATTTTTAATTAAGTTGGTAAGGTTAATGACGGGAAGCGCTATTAAGTTAGATAGGCAAAACGGGAGAACCGTAAGAAATATGGTAAACGGCACAGCGGTAACATAAAACGCTGCCCCTGCATTTGTTAGATATCCATATATGACAAACACAGGGAAGGTGAACACAAACGATATCATCAAATTATATATGTAAACATATATGGATTTTGCAAAAAATATCTGCTTGCCGTCCACGGGAAAGCGCAGTAATAGTTCGTTATCGCCGCTATAATAAAGATTTTTTACAAAAGCACTTGTGCAAACCACCGTTTGCACCACCACCGACACACCGGATACTATAACAAGAAACTCATACTTTAGCGGCACATTGCCCGACACCATTATTCCCGCTATAAAGTACACACCCACTATATATACCGTGTATATCACCAATGAGAAAAACAGGTTGATAAGGAAAGATACCACCGATTTGGGGGTGATTTCTTTGCCCAACCCAAACTTAGATTTAAGTTCTAAGCGCAGCATTGTGAGTATACTATTCATCTTTCACCCCTTCGCCGCTCTTTTTTAGCGGCTCGGTCGGCGTTATCAGTCTGCCTTGAGTGCCGCCTGTCGCCTTGAAAAATACTTCCTCAAGGCGGTTTTGATTGGTAGGATTACCGGCAAGCTCTAGTATTTCGGTAATCTTGCCCTTGTCTACTATCGCCGTGCGGTGGCAAAGCTGCTTAACAATATCTAGGTTATGCGATGAGAAAAACACCGTGTTGCCCTTGCGGCTGTGTTCCTGCATATAATTTATGATATCAGCGGTGGACTGCGGGTCAAGCCCCATCATAGGTTCGTCCAATATCCAAACTTTAGGCTCGTGTATAAGGGCGGCAATAATGCAAATTTTTTGTTTCATACCGTGTGAATATGACTTTATTTGCTTGTCCACAGCATGTTCTAAACTAAACACCTGCAAAAAGTAACGCAGGCGCTCCACCCTGTCTGCAAGGCTCACCCTATACAAGTCGGCAACATAATTTACATACTCCCGTCCGGTTAATTTCTCTATCACCATATGGTTGTCCGGCACATACCCCATATTCCTCTTGGCGGCGATTGGGGACTTCAAAATATCCGCTCCGCATATCGTAACCGTACCCGAATCAAAGGGAATAATGCCGGTAATACATTTTATCACGGTGGATTTTCCAGCACCGTTCTTGCCAAGAAAACCAAAGATTTCCCCTGCGCCAACCTCAAAACTAATGTCGTCGGCAGAATTAAAGTTATTATTTGGATACCTTTTTATAAGGTTTTTAACGCTAAGCATAAACTTCTCCTTAAAAGTTTTATTTGGAAAGCACGCTCGAATAATTAGCGTACTACAAGTCATCAAATTTGGTGGGTAAAATTATTAAATATGATTTAAAAGTCTATTGCAGAAGTATGGGAGCGGGCATCTCAAACGGACTTGTCACCTCGCTGTCAATACATCCCAAACAAATTGCGCTGTCAGGAATCACCTTTACTCCAAACGCAAACGGACGCCTCAAAGAAAATAAAAAATGCGGTATAATATATAATCCGTACCGTTTTACAACATGGTAAATATGCGGGAGCCAATGTATATTGACTACCTCAGAAACAAATGCGGCAAAATGCATAAATTTATTGGATGAGCCTGCTCCTATTGCCGAGGCAACGATGGTTAATACCAATGCCGCAGCGTGCAAAAGGTGAATCACTAACGAAAGAATCAGCCACAGTAGCCGCCCCGAAGTAAATAGCACTTTTTTATAGTTTTTCCACAACAAAACGCACCCGAACAATAAGGACAGGCTAAGCAGTGGGTTATTTTTGAGTGCAAAAACCAATTGGGCTATATCCAACATATCTAATTTATATCATAATACAAAAATATTGTCAAGCATACTAAACTAATGCCCGTGCCAGTAGATAATAGCAATTACTTTGAAAAAACTCTACAAAACACTTGCAAAATTTAGGAAAGAGCATTATAATTACTTTTAGCAGTCACACGATGCGACTGCTAAAATCACAATTTAAGGAGGCAGAAAATGAAGAAATTTAAGTCCGAATCACAAAGGGTTCTAGACATAATGATTAACTCCATTTACACCAACAAAGAAATATTTTTAAGAGAAATTCTATCTAATGCAAGTGACGCATTGGACAAGCTTTACTACAAAAGCCTTACTGAAAGCTTAGGGCTTGCCAAAGAGGATTTTTACATCCAAATAACCGCAGACGAAAAGAGCCGCACGCTTGTTGTGTCCGATAACGGCATAGGTATGACGGCAGCGGAGCTTGAAAATAATTTGGGGGTGATTGCAAGGAGCGGCTCGTTAGACTTTAAAAAGAATGCTAAGCCTCAAGATGAGATAGATATCATAGGGCAGTTTGGCGTAGGCTTTTACTCAGCGTTTATGGTGTCGGACAAAGTTGAGGTACTCTCCAAGCAATATGCAAACGATAAAGCGCATCTTTGGGTATCCAAAGGTTCAGAAGGGTATACCGTAACCCCCGCCGAACGGGAAGGACACGGCACTACAATCACAATGACAATCAAAGCGGACACCGAAGAAGAAATGTATGGCGAGTTTCTTAACGAATATAGAATTAAGGAGTTGGTAAAAAAATATTCCGACTATATTAGATATCCTATTAAGATGATTACAAGTGCAAAGCCAGACGGCAAGGGTGATGAAAAAGAGGAGCAACCAGAGGCGCAAACGCTAAACTCTATGATACCTATTTGGAAAAAGAGAAAGGCGGATATAGAAGAGAGTGAATACCACTCTTTTTACCGTGACACCTTTTATGACTTTGAGCCGCCCGCAAAGGTGCTGCACACATCCGCCGAAGGCGCAGTTAACTACAATGCGGTACTCTTTATTCCGTCCAAAGCCCCTATCAACTATTATTCAAAGGGGTATGAAAAAGGCTTAAAGCTATACAACAATGGCATTATGATAATGGAAAAGTGTGCAGAACTTCTTCCCGACTACTTTAGTTTTGTTAAGGGGGTTGTGGACAGTGATTTAACCTTGAATATCTCAAGGGAAACCATACAGCAAAACCACCAACTCAAAAAGATTGCCTCTAATATAGAAAAAAAGATAAAGACCGCCTTGCTCGAAATGCTAGAGGACGACAGGGAAAACTATGAAAAGTTTTTCAGTGAGTTTGGTTTGCAGCTCAAATACGGAATATACGACAGTTGGGGGCAAAATAAGGATTTACTCAAAGATTTGATTTTGTTCCGCTCGGTAAATGAGGACAAGCTCGTCACTTTTAAAGAATATTTTGATAATATGAAAGAGGGACAAGAGCATATTTACTATGCCGCTGGCAAGTCCGCCGCCGCCATAAAAGCTCTCCCTCAAGCGGAAAAAGTATTGGATGCGGGTTGGGACATTCTCTGCTTTAGTGATGAAGTGGATGAGTTTGCCATTCGTTTTCTTGGCAGCTATGAGGAAAAGGAGTTTCGCTCGGTTTCAGCGGCAGATATCAAGGAGGAGGATGCCCCAGAACAAACGGATAAGGACAAGGAAGTTCTTGATTTTATCAAAGAGGCGCTAGGGGATAAGGTTGCCAAAGTACGCTTTAGCTCACGCTTAAAAACTCACCCTGTTTGCCTAACATCTGAGGGAGAACTTTCTATTGGTATGGAAAAAGTATTTAACTCAATGCCCGGCGCAAAGGATATTGCTGCCGAAAAGGTGCTTGAAATTAACGCTTCTCATCCCATATACACAAAACTTACCTCCCTGTTCGACAGTGATAAGGATGCCTTAAAAGATTATGCGTCCATACTCTTTACACAGGCGCTGCTCATAGAGGGCTTGCCAATAGATAATGCAGCGGAGTATTCTAATCTCGTCTGTAATTGGTTAGCTTTTTAAAGTTCAAATGCTTTTAATTTAGGGCTAGCCGCTTTTTAACAATAACCGTTACCAAAAGCATTAATACTAAAAAACTTGGCAAGTTTTCGTTGTCACATAGTTAGTATGTTTGGCAAGTTGTTAAGTTTTTAGGATAAAAAAACAGGGGCTATTGCAGCCCCTGTTTTGGTTGGTTTTGTTTTAAAATTTTTTACTTATTTATCTCAAATGCGTCTATAATCGTCACATCGCCTGTATCGTAGTCAACTTCGTATGCTGTATATATTAAGGTACTACCTACTATATCTATCTTGCTAAATACGGGCTTGTCTGCACGACCTTCGTCACCAACCGATATAACATTGGCATTTTGCCCTTCTCCGCCATAGAACTTAGAGCCTATTGTGCGGTTGATTGAGTACATAACACCATTGGGTTTGGTATAGATTTCTTTTACAACACCGTTCTCAAGAGTTTCCTCACGGTAGCCTTCAAATGTGGCGGGATTGCCTTCGCCGTCCACAGGCACGGTGCGTGCGTACACATGGTCGTGACCAGACATAACAAGGTCTACATTATTCCTTGCTAGAATTGGGGTGTATATTTTTTTAAGGCGCAAGGTGTCGTCTGCATCTGCGTGTCCGCCGCTAGAATATAGAGACTTGTGAAATGCTACAATTTTCCATTTTTTGTTGGATGCCGCCAAAACAGCATCTGCCCAAGCCGCTTGTTCAGCAATTAAAAAATCGTCCTCTGTATCTAGCACCACTACAAGCGCATCGCCGTACTCATAGGCGTAGTATGCGTAAAAGTTATCACTCGGAACTGGCAAGTTGAAGTTGTATGCAATGTTATATGAATTCTTCTCGTGGTTGCCTGTCGCCGCAGAAAAAGAAAGGGTATTGGAAAAATCTTTTATACTCTCAAACAGCAAGTCCCATTCCTCTTTTACATTGCCGTCTTCCACAAGGTCGCCCGTGAATAACACAAACTCTGGTGTGCCTGTGTGGTTGATTGCCGACCTCAAAGAGTGCGCAAACATATCAAAACGCTCTTTGGTGTCCGCTTGGCTGTCTGTTATGTGTAGGAAAGAAAAAGTGTCGTCACCGTCATCGGTGGTAAATGTTCCCCAACTGCTCCAAGTGTCTTTATCGGGGCAACCCATACGGTAAAAATATTTTTGCCCCGAGGTTAGGTTTGTGGCAGATGCGTGATGCCCCATTCTATCGGGAAATATATTATTTAGCGTAAGATTAATCATATTTCTGTTGGCATTCGCTTTTAATTGTTCAGCTGATGTTTTACCATCTTGTATTGCATTGTATTTATCCGCCATTTCGCTAACTGCATTTATGGTAAAGTTATCGCTTGTGTTAAACTGCGGCTCTGTTTCGCTTGCACCTGCCGGGTCAAGTTGTACAACGCAGGCATCTCTATAACTTTCGTCGTTAGCTGTGAAAAAACTAAAAGAACGGGTGGTTGCGCCATTGTCCGTCAATACAGCCACAAGGTTGTAATAGTCACTAGATGGCTCGTATGTATAGGGAGCATCATCGGGAGCATCATCTTTACAAGCGGTGAGCGCTACTAGCGAAAGCAGTAATATCATACAAAGTGCGATGACAAACAGTTTCTTTTTCATTAAGGTTACCTCCTATCTGTACCTTTAAATTTGCGTTGGGTGTGTTTTTTGCCTTTTCCCAACATTGGTATACTTTTATACTTCAGGCTTATAAAGTGCAAAGCAATCTATTATTACGATTTCGTTGGTGTCACGGTCGTGTTCGTATGAGGTGTAAGTTAGCGTGTCGCCCTCCACTTCCACCATAGAGAACACAGGCTTTTCTATCTTGCCTTTGTCCCACACTTCCAATAGGTGGTCGTTTAGGTTTCTTGAGTTGCCATAAAACTTAGAGCCTACCGCCCTGTTTATCACATGCACTGTGCCGTTTGCATTGGTGTAGGTTTGCTTAACCACACCGTTTGTCAAAGTTTCTTCGCTGTAATCTTCCTGCCCGCCTGCCTCGCCGTCACCGTTTACCGGCATAGTGCGTGCATAGCAGTGGTCGTGTCCAGATAGCACCAAGTCCACGCCGTACTTGCCAAACAAAGGCACTAAACCTGCTTTTAGATTGAGAACATCAATATCATCTGAGTGCGAGCCGGTGGAATAAAGCGACTTGTGCAATGTGACTATCTTCCACTTTTGGGTGGAGTTCTTTAGCACTTCCTCAAGCCAAATAAACTGCGGTTTTTCGTCAAATGGTGATTTATATGAGACCATATCTTGCGTATCTAGCACCACGACTAACGCATTGCCATAGTCAAATGAGTAGTATATATTTTCGGTTTCTTGCTCTGGCACATTAAAGTTGTATTTTGTGGCATAGGGGACAAGTTCGTGGTTGCCATGCACAGGGACAAGAGATGTCACGCTAAGCGCCTCTTTTGTACTGCTATGCAACATATTCCACTCTTCTCTTGCAAAAAAGTTTTCTATTTGGTCGCCAGAAGACACGATAAACTCGGGAACGCCCACATAGTCATAGGCGGATTTCAAGGTATATTCAAGGGCATCAAACTCCTCTTTGTTTTGAGACTGCGCATCGGTGATGTGCATAAAAGAAAAGCTATCGTCACCGTCATCGGTAACAAAACTGCCCCACTCGCCCCAAGTGTCTTTAGAGGTAGAGCCTACACGATAAAAATATTTTTGCCCTGCCTTAAGCCCTGTTGCCTCGCCCTTGTGGCGAAAACCTAGCGGGAATGCGTTGCGCAAAAGGTCTTCGGACACTATCTCGCTTTGAGTGTTGAAAACAATGTTATCATCTGTATTAAACTGAGGCTCTGTTTCGGCTATATCCGCTGGGTCTAGCTGTATCACACAAGCATTGCGGTAGCTTTCCTCCTCGGGAGTGAAAAAGGTAAATGCTCTTGCACTGCTGCCGCTTGTGGTAAGGGTCACATAAAGATTGTAATAGTCGCCAGACGGCTCGTATGTATAAGGTTGGTTATTATCGGGGTTGTCGCAAGCAACAAGCCCGAGTATTGACACAAAAACTAATAAAAAAACAGCAGTCGCTGTTAAAAACTTTTTCATAAGCAGCACCTCTCTCCCGTCTATTCTACCTTATAATTATATTTTAATCAATATCTAAATGTATATTTATTTATATTTTTTAAAAAAAACTATCTCTCAATACTAGAGGATACAGGTAAATACTTGCCTTACCCTTTTGGGCAAGGCAAGCATAAGTTTATTTTTGGCAGCTAATTTATTATTCCGAAACCTTATCGGGAAGAATGATTGCCGCAATAAAATAGGCAAAGAACCCCACACCGCTAAGCGCAAATACCGCCCAAATAATGCGGATGAGCGATACATCTAAATCTAAGTATTCCGACAGCCCTGCGCAAACACCGCATATCTTTTTTTCGGCTTTAATTTTATATAACTTTTTCATATTTTATCTCCTAACTTTGGGTATTAATTATTTGTTAATCATTATAATTATATTATAACATACTAGCATAATTTAGTACAAGAAAATTTTTTTGCTTTATTTTGAAAGCTGCTATAAAATTGCCTATTGCGTTCAAAAGATATTCGTTATAAAATAGAGAAAGAAAGGGTTGAAAAAAAATATTTTAATTATTTTTGATTTTTACCGAACTTTTTCGCTCTTTCGAGCCACTTATATAGTAGATAAGGAGATATGATAAAAATGGTCGACCCAAATACCGCCTTATTCAACCAAGCCTATGACGCACTGTATCATAAGGTTACAAGTTATGTTATTGCAAAATGCTCTAATATTACAGATGTGCAAGACATTGTGCAGGAAATCTTTATTGAGCTATACAGAGTGATACAAGCCCGAGGAGCAGAGTACATAAAAAACACAGAGGCGCTGGCAATGAGGATAGCCAAAACCAAACTGTATCACTACTACAAAACAAAAAAGCGGCGCACCAAAGAAATACCGCTGTATGCCAGAACAAACGAAGGGAAAGAATATGAGCGGGCAGAACTTTGCGATATTGATATAGAGGAGAGATACCTAAACACCCATACGGTGCGTGAGGTGTGGAGGATAATCTCTCAAAAGCCCGCCGATGTGCAGAAAGTCTTTGCGCTTTACTATTACTTAGATTTACAAATAGGTGAGATTGCAAAGACCCTCAACATTAGCGAATCTGCAGTAAAAAGGCGGCTGTATGATACGCTAAAGGAAATTAGAAATATATATAAAAAGGAAGGTGAATAATATGAAAGAAAAAATGTTTTTAAAAAAAGTGATGGAGGATAATATGCCTAATAAAGAACAAATTAGGCAAAGGGCTATTAACTCTGGCAGTAAGGATACCCAAAAGCGGGTTATACCGAAAAAGCCCTTTACTATTCTTGCATCCGCCGCCCTTGTGGTGCTAGCGGTGGTGATTGGGATAGTTGCAGCCTTTTACACACCCCCCGCCTCTGACATGCAAGACCCCCCAAAAGACCCCGGCAACAAAAACATTAGCAATTATACAGAGCTATATG
>Ga0265293_10006915_pt1 | contig 17793 bp, 14 predicted proteins | sample Munlanlewell138R_FD_192505 | JGI IMG/M metagenome (GOLD analysis project Ga0265293, IMG submission 192505) | Leachate microbial communities from a municipal landfill in Southern Ontario, Canada - Leachate well 138R | ecosystem: Engineered > Solid waste > Landfill > Unclassified | place: Canada...
TGAAGCAGAATTAGGTCAGCTCGGCGGAATTGAAGAACACGTACAGGGCGTTGAAGATGTCAGCAAACATTTAACAAATCCCGCTCAAGTACAGGAATTTGTCGAGAAAACCGGAGTTGATTCGCTGGCTATAGCCTGCGGAACAAGCCACGGAGCGTACAAATTCAAAACCGAACCCAAGCTTGCTTTTGACGTAATAGAAGAGTGTGCTGAAAGATTACCGGGTTTTCCGCTTGTAATGCACGGTTCGAGCAGCGTGCCGAGAGAATTTTTAGACCTGATTAATAAATACGGCGGAAATATGCCCAATGCTATGGGCGTGCCGGAAGAAGCCATAAGCAAAGCTGCTAAAATGGCTATGTGTAAAGTGAATATTGACACCGATCTCAGGCTTGCGTTAACAGCCAAAATCAGACAGGTTTTCGCAGAGAAACCAAGTGAGTTTGACCCAAGACATTATCTTGGGCCCGGACGCGAAGCTATTAAAGAAATGGTTAAACATAAACTGCATGTTCTTGGCTGTGCGGGCAAAGCTGCCGAGTGCTCGTAAAAGAGAGGCGATTTTTGTAAATTATACTGTTTTTACCGGACTTGTTTCGATTCGGGATGAGTCCGGTTAAACAGAAAAAGGGGCGGTTTAACCCGAATCCCTCAAATGCCGATTTTACTATGGTGATGTAGCGGGCTATTTCACAAGGAAGCATCCGTTAACTTTTGCGTTTTATTTAGGACCGATGTAATGAAACCGATTTTCGGCGTAAATGAAAAAAAATCAATCCGCAGATATTGGATTGCCTGTTTTGCTTGCGTTGTCGTATTTTTGGGGACGTTGGTATTTTCTGCCGGCGCTAACTCCGAAAACCAGAATCATCAAACCTCCATATCTTCGGTTCAAAGTGATGTTTTTGCGCAGGTTTGTCAGCTTATTTATAAAGGCAGTTTCGACGTCGCGGGTAAAATGGTTGCTGACAAAAGCGGCGGCTTGGCTGAGCTTGGTGAAATAGCACAAATCACAGAACAATACAAAGAGATTGACAGCCGACGCCAAGAAGTTCGAGGCAAAGCATATCAGGAAAAATTGGAGCGGCTTGAAAAGCTGCATCTCGGTCTGGATATAAGTGATGCTAATGAAATAGATAATATCGCAGACGCTAATGATGTTAACGATACTAAAACAACATCTATTTTATCCGTTGCGGCGTCTCTTGTAGAAATCGCGGATGAAAAACAAAAACAGCAAATAATTTCACATCCGGCAGTCCAGAAAGCCTTCGAAGACGCAAAAGCCGAAGCTGCCAAATACGAAGCTCAGGGCAAGTGGCTCGATGCTTATATAAACTGCTATTATTGGCTGCCCTTGATTGACAAAAATAACAAACATTATAAACAATATTCCGAAGAGCTGATGGAAAAAGCCAGTATCGTCGCTTCTTTTCAGGATAGCCCCTGCGAAAGCAGAGCGGAGAGATACGACCGTATCGAAAAGCAGATGTTCGAAAGAGCAATAGAGGTCGTTCACAGCCAGTATGTTAATCCTCAGTTTTTAGATTACAGCAAAATGGCCTTAAAAGGCATTCATCGTTCCAAGCTGCTTGCTCAGGTTGTCAGGGCATCTTTCGACCAAATACAAAAATCCAAAAACGGCGATTCGCCTCAGCCCGCTTTGGGCCAAGCGCTTTATTGTCCTGATGTCAGCAGCATTGCCGCATGGGAAGCCGCTTTGGCAGCTATCGAAGCGGAAATAGAAAAATCATCTTCCACAATCAGCAGGGAAAAGTTTCTCAGCTATTTCGATAAAGTCCTGCTGCTGAATAAAACTACAGTAGCATTGCCCGAAGGTGTTGTAATTGCTCATTTTGCCGAAGCAGCCTTGGGGGTGTTAGACCCTCACACGGTAATCGTATGGCCTCAGCAGGTTCAGGATTTCCAAAAAAGCCTTACCGGTGAATTCGCGGGCATCGGCGTTGTAATATCCAGAGAAAAAGGTCTTTTGACGGCGACGAGTCTGCTGCCGGATACTCCGGCTTATACTTCAGGGCTCGATGCCGGAGATATTATCGAAATGGTCGATGATTCGACTACCAAGGATATGTCTTTAACCTGTGCGGTCAAAAAAATAACCGGCCCGGCAGGAACTCAGGTCAAGCTGACCGTAAGAACACCCGGTCAGGATAAAAACAGAGAGATTGTAATCACAAGGGCAAAAATAGTTGTCAAGACAGTCCGCGGATGGCAGCAGACCGAATCCGGTGATTGGCGATATATGCTCGATGAAGACCGTAAAATTGCTTATGTCCGCATAACGAATTTCGCCGAAAAAACCGCCAATGATTTAAGGGGCGTGCTGGACAGCCTCGAACAGCAGGGATTAAGAGGACTAATCCTCGATTTGCGTTATAATCAGGGCGGACTTCTGGAAAGCGCGGTTGAAATCGCGGATAACTTTATCAGCAGCGGATTAATCGTGCGCACTCAGCCCCGCTGGGGAATCGCGACATATCTAAGTGCTCAGGCACGAGGAACAAGGCCGAGTTATCCGCTGGTTGTGCTTGTTAACAATAATTCAGCAAGCGCATCAGAAATTGTCGCCGGTGCTCTTCAGGACCCCAAATATCAGCGTGCGATAATCGTCGGCGAGCGGACTCACGGCAAAGGCAGCGTTCAGGCTATTACCTACAGGCCCGGAGGCGGAGCACAGTTGAAATATACCATGGCGTATTATCACTTGCCGTCAGGGCAAAGAGTCGAAAGCCGCGATGATATGGAACGATTGAACAGAAAAGATTGGGGCATAGGCCCTGATATCGAAGTCGAATTGATTCCCGATGAAATACGAACCATGAGTGAAGTCCAGCGAGATAATGAAGTGCTGGTTAAAGCAGACCACGATGCCGAAACGGCTCCTCTTAAGAAACACACCGCGGAAAAAACACTGGCGTCTGACCCGCAATTAAATGTTGCACTATTGGTTGTCAGGACTAAACTGTTGGAACAAGAACGGCTTGTAGCTGCGACAAAATAGTGTTATTATTGCGGTTTAAAAAATGGAAAGGAACTCTGGTTTGACGGACGCCGAAAAAACAGGTAAATTCGAAGCCCAACGGCTTGAAAAAATCACACAACTTAAAGAACTCGGAATCGAACCTTACGGAGGCAGATATGAAGGCACCGAATCTGCCGCTGCTATAAAAGGAAGATTCAAAGATGATGACCCAAGCCAGACAGCCAATTGCGCGGGCAGGATTGTACTTCTGCGCGATATCGGCAAACTGATATTTATCACGCTTCGCGACTGGACGGGGATAATTCAGGTCGGACTAAGTAAAAAACTCCTCGAACAGCAATGGCCTGTAATAAAGCTTCTCGAGCTCGGAGATATAATAGGTGTATCCGGCCAGTTAGGAAAAACAAAGACCGGAGAAATTACTATCTGGGCAGATAAGTTTACGCTTTTAAGCAAAGCCATTCTTCCTCCGCCGGAAAAATTTCACGGTTTGGCAGATGTAGATCTTCGATACAGGCAAAGGTATGTCGACCTTTGGGCTAATCCTGAAGTTATGGAGAGGTTTAAGAAACGCAGTGATATTCTCTCGACAATCAGGGGCTTTTTGAAGAACGAAGGTTTTCTGGAAGTCGAGACGCCGATGATGCAGACAATAGCCGGCGGCGCCGCTGCTAAGCCGTTTATCACACATCATAACAGCCTCGATATGGATTTATTTTTGCGGATTGCGCCGGAGCTTTTCTTGAAAAGACTGCTCGTAGGCGGAATGGAAAAAGTTTTCGAGATTAACCGTAACTTCAGAAACGAAGGGCTTAGCCGCCGTCATAATCCTGAATTTACGATGCTCGAACTATATCAGGCATATGCTGATTATAACGTAATGATGGATTTGACTGAGCGTATGATAACAGAGCTGGTCGAAAAGTATTGCGGCAGTACGACAATACAATTCGACGAATGGACGATAGATTTCACCAAGCCTTGGAAACGGGCGCGTTATGCCGATTTGCTCAAAGAGCACAGCGGCTGCGATATCGATGATATTGCTGCTCTGCGCGAAAAAGCACGCAGGCTCGGTATAGACGAAAGCACAATGGACGATGCGGTGGTGATAAACGACGTCTTCGAGGAAACGGTCGAAAAAATTCTGATTAATCCGACCTTTGTGATTGATTATCCGGCGGAGTTGTGTCCTCTTACAAGAAGAAATAAAGAAAATCCCAGATATGCCGAGCGGTTCGAGCTTTATATCGCGACAATGGAACTGGCTAATGCATACACCGAGTTGAATGACCCGGCTGTTCAAGAGGAAAATTTCAGGATTCAGCTTCGCGGACAGCAGGATACGATGGCGACAATGGACGAAGATTTTATAACGGCTCTAAAATACGGTATGCCGCCTGCCGGAGGATTAGGAATCGGAATCGACAGACTGATTATGGTTTTGACCGGTGTTTTGAGTATTCGCGATGTAGTTCTGTTTCCGCTTTTAAAACCGACAGGAACCGCAAAGACGCCGAGACAAGAAGAAACCAGTTAAAAGTCGGGCAGCTTTGCACCTTCTCGGAAAAATGAAATGCTGAAATTATTTTTGTGGTTACGGTATCTTCGCAAAAAAAAGATGGTTCTTCTGGCTGTCGCGGCGGTAACGCTGTCAGTATCGCTGATGATAGTAGTTGACAGTCTTTTTACCGGTTATATTAACGCGCTTAAGACGATGACCGCATCGGAAACGGGGGAGATTTTCTTCTGGGCCAGAGGGACAGGAATACCAGAATACGATTTATTTCTAAATCAGCTCGAGCAGCTCGAAGGGGTTAAAGCGGCGGCTCCGTTTAATTTCGGAGCGGGACTGCTGTATCTTGAGGGGGGCGATGTCCGCGAGGTAGTGATTCACGGTATCGACCCTGAAAGAGAGCGGCGGTTCAGCAATTGGGGCGAAAAATTAGTCGGGATTAGAACTCATACTGAAAAACCTGCCGAGCAGGATAATCAGGCATGGATAGGAATTAATATAATCGCCGAACCTGACGAGGTTACGGACGAATATGACCTCGAGCAGGCAAGCAAATATATCGGCAGCGAAGCTCTTCTTATAACGGTCGGGTCGGGTAAAAAAAGGCATGTGGAAAAATTAGTTATCTCCGATATAATATTCAGCAAAACATATTTCGGTGATAAAACACTGTATCTTCCTTACGAACAATTTCACAAAATTCAATTTCCGGATGACGAAATAAAAAATGTACGCTATGTAAAAGTTAAACTTCACGACGGTGTCAACTCTGAAAGTTTAGTCGAACCGATTGAGGCTGTATGGAGAAACTTCGCAGTCGAAGAGCTTGGAATGCATCCGACGGCTGTTCCGGGTTTGAGCATTAAGCTCGAGCAAGATTTGCACAGAGATATTTTCGCAGACCTTTACAATCAATTAAGAGTTACGCTGATTATATTCGCAGTGATTTGCTCGGTAGCGGTACTGCTGATATTCTGCATATTCTATATGATTGTAACGACAAGACAAAAGGACATCGCTGTTATAAAAAGCTGCGGAGCTTCGAGCCTTACCGCCGCCGGGATATTCGGAGGATTCGGAGTTTTTGCCGGAGTGGTTGGTTCGTTATTAGGGCTGGTTCTCGGTACTGTAATAACAAAAAATGTCAATATAATCGAGGAGTGGATTAGAATAATATTCGGAATAAAACTTTGGCGGACAAGCTCGTACGGGCTTGCGTTTATACCGCATCAGGTCAATTGGGTTGATGTTCCGGCAATAATGGCAGCCGCGATTTTAGGATGTTTAATCGGCGTACTGATACCGTCGATTATTGCAGCCAGAACCAAACCGGTTGAAATACTCAGATATGAATAGCGTTTATTATGTATAAATTTATCTTAGCGGCACGATATTTGTTCAAAAGGCGCATAAGCTATCTTGCGATATCTGCGGTAGCTCTGAGCGTTTTTGTGGTTCTTGTTGTCATAACGGTATTGAACGGCATCAGTGAAAACTTCAAAGGTTATATACACCAGTCAATCGGTGACTGCGTTATTCACAGCAAGTCATTAGTCGGATTCGGTTATTACGACGAATTTCTCGAAGAGTTAGAACGCCAGCCTTATGTAGCCGCAGCGTCGCCGGTTATAAAAAACTATGCTCTTATATCCGTTAGAGATTCGGGAGGGCTGTCCGTTTACGGTGATTTCACAAAAGAAATTATCGGAATAGAGCCCGTATCTTACAGCCGCGTTACCGGTTTTTCAGAATGGCTGGGATATAACAGAGAAAATCCCCAAATGGTTTTCAGGCCTTGGTATGACCCGAATCTTCCCGGATGCGTTCCGGGTATCGGATTTTTATTCACACGCGACAAGATGGGAGCTTACAACACAGCCGATTCTGCCAGCCCCGCGGCTTTTGAGATAAACTGCATTCCTTTAACAGCGCGCGGCGCATTAGCCAGAGCCGGAGCAGGTGAGTTCAGCTCCAAGACATTCTATTACAGCGACCATTTTCAGGCAGGATACAGTATTGACTGGAGGCTTTTTTATATCCCGTTCGAAGACGCCCAGTTATTATCCGGCATGGGAATAGGACACAAAAGAATCAGCGCGATACATATAAAATTCACACCACAGACCGATTTGCAGGCAGGCTGTGATAAAATAAAAACCCTCTGGAATGATTTCATAAATACCAAATCCGATGCTCCATATTTCAATTTGCTTGAAAGAGCATCCGTGCAAAGCTGGAAAGAATACAGCCGAATGATGGTGGCTTTGGTCGAAACTCAGCAGACATTAATGATATTCTGTTTTGCTATGATAGGGCTGATTATAGTCTCTATTATCTTTGTGGTTTTCGATATGATTATCAGCCACAAAAGCAAAGACATCGGAATTCTAAAAAGCATCGGAACTTCCAATTTCAGTGTTATTTCGATTTTTATGTTATTCGCTCTGTTTATAAGCATCGCAGGTTCGGCAATCGGAACTCTGGCAGGCTGGAGATTTCTTGTGCATATCAACGAAATCGAACGCTGGGTCTTCGAGAATTTCGAATTTCAATTGTGGGACAGAAGCATCAGCTCAATGGGCGACATACCGAATACTATGAACTTCAATTCACTTTTGATAATATTAATATGCTCGGCCGGAGTATGTATGCTCGGAGCGCTTTTACCGAGCTTCAAAGCCAGCCGTGCTAAATGTGTCGATACTTTACAGGTAGCCCAGTTATGAGCAAAAATATTACGCTTTTGCAAACGAAAGACGTTCATAAATCCTATAAACTCGGCCAAGCCAAGATTAACGTGCTCAAGGGCGTCGATTTAGAAGTCAAACAAGGCGAGTTTGTCGCAATCATCGGAGCTTCCGGAAGCGGCAAAAGCACCCTTTTGCATATTCTCGGAGCTCTCGACAAGCCCGATAAAGGTTCGGTAAAGTTCGACGGAAAAGATTTTAATAAGGCTTCATCCGCAAAACTAAACCATATAAGAAACAAAAATGTCGGATTTGTCTTTCAGTTCTATCATTTATTGGACGAATTAAATGTATTGGAAAATGCTCTCGTTCCAAAAATGGCCGGTACGAGCGTATTCGGCTGGTTTGCCTGCAGAAATCGTGCGATACAGCGGGCAAAAGAGCTTCTAAGTCAGTTCGGACTTGAGGACAGGATGAAGCATAAACCTTATCAGCTTTCCGGCGGGGAAAGACAAAGGGTCGCCATAGCTCGGGCATTGATGAATGAGCCTAAGATGCTGCTTGCCGATGAGCCGACCGGAAACCTTGACTCTCAGACAGGAAATGGTATCTTAACGGTTCTGGAAAGGCTTAATCAGGCCGGACAGACCATTATAATGGTTACTCATGACGAGAGAATCGCCCGTATGGCACAGCGGACAATAAAACTGGCTGACGGCGTAATAACAGAAACTAATTAATTGTTTTGGATGATTTTTATGGCCCTGAAGATTTGGCTTAACGGCAAACTCGTTGACGAATCAGCAGCTAAAATATCGGTTTTTGACCACGGGCTGCTGTATGGCGACGGTGTTTTCGAAGGTATCCGTATTTACAGCGGGAAAATTTTCGAGCATCAGGCTCATATTGACAGGCTTTATGATTCATCCAAGGGCATCCGCATGGAAATCCCGATGACTAAAAGTCAAATGATGCAAGCCGTAGAAAAAACCGTTCAAACTAATGGAATTGTCGAAGGGTATATCCGTCTGATAGTAACTCGCGGAATAGGAAGTCTCGGTCTCAATCCGTTTTTATGCGAAAGTCCCGGTATCATTATCATAGCGGACAGCATCCAGTTATATCCCGAAGAACTGTATGAAAAAGGACTGAAGATAATCAGCGCAACGACTGTCCGAAATCATCCGCTGGCGATTTCGCCGCAGGTAAAAAGCCTGAATTATCTCAATAACATTCTTGCAAAAATCGAAGCTCTCGACAGCAATGTCCCCGAAGCGATTATGTACAATCACATCGGTTACGTCGCGGAGGCTACCGGTGATAATGTTTTTATTGTCCGAAAAGGTGTGGTTTATCTGCCGCCGGTCGAAGCCGGTTCGCTCGAAGGAATTACGCGCGGCGTGGTCATTAGTCTTGCTCAGGCTGAAGGAATCAAAGTCGTTGAAAAGAATCTTACGAGATTCGATTTATACAGCTGCGACGAGCTTTTCCTGACAGGAACCGCCGCCGAGGTTATAGGTGTGGTTGAAATCGACAGCAGAGTTATCGGCGACGGCAAACCCGGGCCGATTACGAAACTGCTGCGCGAAAAATTCTATAAATACGCTCACGGTAAATAATTCTAAACTCGAGTCTGCATAAATATGGAACAGCTTTTTACAGCTTCGCCGCAAGGTGATTCCTCGCAAAAGATAATTCCTGCTTTTAAAATAATCGAAAAAGAGCTTAAGCAGATTATCAGCCTGATAAACAAAGAGCTTGCTCCTTGTCCTTATAAGAGCGATATCGATGAGCTGCTCAAATATATCACTGCTCAAAGCGGCAAGATGCTTCGGCCCGCCCTTGTCCTGCTCGCGGGTAAATGCTGCGGAAAGATTACCGATGAGCATCTGCAAGTGGCTGCGATTTTTGAGATAATTCATAATGCAACATTGGTTCACGATGACGTTGTGGACAACTCGCAGATGCGGCGGGGAAAACAAAGCGTTAATCATATTTATGGCAACGAATCGGCTGTGCTGCTCGGAGATTTTCTGCTGAGCAAGGTTTTTAAAATGTGCGCCGAACTCAGGCCGGAAATCGCCAAAGAGATTGCTTGGGCCGCGATGATAACTTGTCAAGGCGAACTGAACCAGAACCTCCGGAAACATAACTGGAAGATAAGCCAAGCGGAATATATTGAGGTTATCTCGGACAAGACCGCCGCTATCTTTAAAAGCTGCTGCAGGTTAGGAGCGTTTCTTTCCGGAGCTGATGAGCAAACAATTCAAAATCTTACGGATTTCGGATTGAATATCGGAATTGCTTTTCAAATTGTCGATGATTTGCTGGATGTTTGCGGCGATAAAAACCGAACCGGAAAGAATATCGGCAACGATTTCGAGACAGCCAAGCCTACCTTGCCGCTGATTCACTTTTTGGGCTTTGCGGAGAATAAAGAAAAGTCTGAATTATTAACATTGTTACAATCCGAAACCTCTGTTTCAAGTCTTTCTGTCGATATAAAACAAAAGCTCATCGATTCGGGCAGTTTAGATTATTCAAAACAATATGCGGAAAAACTTATAAACGAGGCAATTAATAATTTAGCCCCCCTGCCTCAAAACCCTGCCAAAACATCCCTCATCGAAACCGCAAAATTTATCCTTCATCAGGTCAACTAAATCTAAGCAGGATTCTATGTGTTAGAGATACTTCGTCCCGATAAATCGGGACTCAGTATGACAAGTCTGGTGCAAAAATATAGCAACGACTCTGTCATTCTGAATGCAGCGTCAAAATCGACACCGTCATTCTGAGTAAAACGTTAAGTCACAACCCTGTCATGCTGAGTGAAACGAAGCATCTTTGCGGCTTAGAATCAGGCATAATTGCGAGCATCGTGTTTGGATTCTATGCGTTACAGACTCTTCGCTATCGCTCAGAGCGACCCTTCGGTAAACTCTGGGCAAGCAAGCCGAACATCAAGTATCAAGCATCGAGTATCGAGTATCGAATCTGCATTTTTGATACTGATAATGCGTTTGGATTATTATGTGTCCACCCAAAAAACAGGGGCAACATAGAGCAAGTAGGGTCAAGTTGGGTCAAGTTCTCCGAATTAACAAGCTTGATAAAATAAAAGATAACATAGAGAACTTGACCTATGTTGTCCCATGTTGTCCTGTGTTGTTCATCACTTTTTAGAAAGGGGAGTCTTTATAAATTAATTTCGACAGTTTTATAAATTGTACGTATAATATGCAGTAATGAAAGCCTCTGAGGGTAACAATTCACTTTTTGCCAAAGCTGAAAGACAGCGAATCGGTCAGGTCGAGCCGCTGGCTGTTCGGATGAGACCGCAAAATCTCGATGAATTTGTCGGCCAAGAGCATTTTTTAGGCCCCGGCAAGCTACTTCGGCGAATCTTAGAAGCGGGCCGGCTCAGCAGCGTAATTTTTTACGGCCCGCCCGGATGCGGAAAAACCTCGCTGGCGAATGTAATTGCAAATTATACCAAAGCAGAATTTCATTACCTCAGCGCTCCGGCTGCGAGCGTCAATGATATTCGCCAAGTGATTTCTATCGCCAAAGACAGACTCGCCGCCAAATCAGCTCGAACAGTTCTTTTCATCGATGAAATACATCGTTTCAACCGCGCACAGCAGGATGTTTTGCTCGATGATGTCGAATCAGGGATTTTAATACTGATAGGGGCTACAACCGAAAATCCGTTTTTCTCGGTCAATTCTCCGCTAATATCACGAAGTACGGTTTTCGCTTTCGAACCGCTCGGTGCCGAAGAAATAGTCGAGCTGTTAAAAAGGGCAATCTCCGACAAAGAAAAGGGGCTTGGCAATACTGATATCGATGTTCAGGACAAAGCTTTGGATTTTCTGGCGGCGGTTTCGGACGGCGACGCGAGAAGGGCATTGACGGCTTTAGAGGTTGGGGTATTATCACAAGCTCGCAGCAAAGAAAATAAAGGCAAAGTTAAATTCGACCTCGAAACCGCCAAAGATTCTATTCAGCAAAAAGCAATTCAATACGACGGTACGGGTGATACCCACTACGATTTAGCAAGCGCATTTCAAAAAAGTATGCGCGGCAGCGACCCGGACGCGACGGTTTACTGGCTGGCTCGAATGATAGCTGGCGGCGAAGACCCTCGCTTTATCGCCCGCAGGATCGCGGTCTGTGCAGCCGAGGACGTAGGCAACGCCGACCCGATGGCAACAGTATTGGCTGCGGCGGCGTTTCAAATTTCAGAATTGGTGGGTTTCCCCGAAGCTCAGCTTCATCTTGCCCAAGCCGCGATTTACGTTGCCTGTGCCCCGAAATCAAACGCTTCGGCTTTGGCGATATGGAAGGCTGTTGCGGATGTTAAGAATTCCCCTACAATCGCTGTTCCTAAGCATTTGAAAGACAGCCATTATGCGGCGGCTAAAAAAATGGGTATCGGGGCGGACTACAAATATCCCCACGATTTTGAGGGCGGATTCGTCAGGCAGGAGTATCTTCCCGGACAAATAAAGAAAAATTATTACAGGCCGAAAGACTCAGGGTACGAAAAAAATATAGGGCATTATTTACAAAAGCTTCAAACCTTGTTAAAAGATAGTATAAAAGGCAATTTAGAAAAGGACGGCTAAATGGATAAAGCGGTGTTGCGAAAACAGCTTCAGGCAGTTTTGCTGCAGATGTCTTCCGAAAAAAGGTTGGCTAAGAGCAAAAAGGCCTGCAGAAATCTTATAGAAACAGAGCACTTCCAGAAAGCCTCTACGATTATGGTTTATCTTTCCCTGCCTCACGAAGTCAACACCTCAGAGTTGGTTCTTTGTGCTTGGCAGATGGGCAAAACAGTTGTAGCTCCGAGGATTTCATGGCAGCAAAGACATATGATTCCGGTTGAGATAAAGACTCTTGATACGGGTTTTTCAATGGAAAAAGGAGGACTGAGAAATCCGGTTGACGGGATGCCTATGCCGTTTAACGAAATCGACGTTGTAATTACACCCGGACTGGGATTCGACAAAAACGGCAACAGACTCGGAAGAGGCGGCTCGTACTATGACAGATTTTTTACTAACAAAGAATTGAAAGCTGTCAGATGCGGCTTTGCTTTCGATGAACAATTTGTCGATTCGGTACCTATAGACGAAAGTGATGTGCCGATGGACATGCTTGTTACCGATGAGAATGTAGTGTATTTTAATTCGAAGCAATAATTAGAAAAAGAAAAGGATTTTGTAATGGAACGATTCCCTTCGCGCGGTTATATGACCCCCAGAACAAGGATGATTCGAAAGCTTTATCTGGCAGCGGCAATATTAGTTATAATTCTCATTGTCGGGATTGTGCTGTTTCATCTCTCTGATAAAACACAAGAGCAGCAACCCGCCGCGGCCGCTCCGGAACGAAAGGTAATTGAGCCGGAGAAAAAAGCTGTAATGGTTACCGAGCCGCCTCGGGTGGTTCAGCCTCTTCCGCCGGCGCCGCCTGCTCAGCAGACACCCCCGCCGCAGCCGGAACAGGTTGAGGTGCAGGCTCCTGTCGCTATAGAGCAGCCTGCGGTTACTGCGCCTGTTGAACAACCTGTGCTTCCTGCGTCGACAGGGATTACGGCAATGATTAACGAGGCTTTGGCTCTGCTGAACGAACGCCCTGCCAGAGTCATCGAAGCAAGAGACAGACTAAACGAATTACTGCCGCTGGAAATGACGCCGCAGCAGAGAATGCTCGTCAAACAGCAGTTATCAGCTCTTGCGGATGTATGGCTGTTTTCTCCTACGGTTTATCCCAAAGATACGCTTTGCGAAATTTATCAGGTTAAGTCGGGAGATTTGCTGAAAGAAATAGGAAGAGTTAATAATGTCCCTTGGGAAATAATACAGGAGCTAAATAAAATTTCCCGTCCCGAAGCGCTTCAGGTCGGTCAAACTCTAAAAATCGTAAAAGGTCCGTTCCACGCGAGAGTTTTCCGTTCGAAATTTATTATGGATTTGTATCTTCAGGATACCTATGTAAAAAGTTTTGCTGTAGGTCTTGGAAAACCCGAACACGAAACACCAACCGGAACATGGGTCGTCAAGCCCGGCGGGAAACTGATTAAACCGACATGGACAGACCCTGATACAGGAAAAACCTATCAAGCCGATGACCCGGATTATCCATTAGGTTCGCGATGGATAGCTCTGGACGGAATATCCGGAAACGCCGTAGGACGAACGGGTTTCGCGATTCACGGAACTCAAAAACCCGAAGAAATCGGTTCCGCTACGTCAAGAGGATGTATCCGCCTGCATAACGGCGATGTATTGTTGATGTATAATCTAATGATGCCGGGTGCGTCACGAGTCGAAATTGTTGACTGAAATATAAAAAGTTATTTTGGGTTTGTCACGGAGGGCAAATATTTTGCGCATCGCACGTGCAAAATTCTGGGCATGGACAGCTTCAATCAGCTTGCATCTGATAGCTTTGAGCGTATTGGCGGTATCCGAATTTTCTCCGAAAAATTTCACGGCAGACAAAGAAAAAAATATCCCTTCAGCCAGAATCGAACAGGTAAAACGCATAGTTGAATCACAGCCGAGTATTCCTGTATCGAAGTTTAAACTCACCGAAAATACAGCGTCGATAACCAGCGAGCTGCCGGAGAATATTGATGCGGCTGTGGATATTTCAAAAGATTTCAGCTTAAATTCAAGCATAACAGAACTAAACCAATTCCCCCCTCAAATACCGCCCGGTTCCGTAGAATTTTTCTCAGCCGGCGCAGATGCAAGAAGAGTTTGTTTTGTGGCGGACTGCTCGGGAAGTATGAAAGGGCTTTTCTCAACGGTGAAAACAGAATTACTGCGGTCTATAGATAATCTTCAGCAGGACCAATATTTCAGCATAATCTTTTTCGGCGACGACAAATTGTTTATGTTCGAAAACGGCAGATTGGTGCGGGCCTCGAATCTTGCCAAATCGCAAGCCGCTAAGTTCATTTCGTCGGTCGAGCCGAAAGGCAAAACAAACGCTGCACAAGCTCTGAAACAACTGCCCGCGGTTCGAGACAGCGACGGACAAAATCCTTCGGTGGTATTTTTTCTGAGCGATGGTTTCGAACTGGACACAAAAAGCTCTGCCGGTTCTTTTGAAATTGCTTTAAATACACTGGCGGCAAATATGCCTGATACTATAATTAACACAATTGGTTTTTGGCCGATTGAAGACGACTGTCTGCTTCTGCGACGAATCGCTGAGCGTACAGGCGGAACATTCATACGATTCGGCGAGAAGGAGCAGAAGTGACTTTTTTCGAGCAATTTTTCACAGCAGGCGGGCCGATAGTATGGTTCGTACTGCTGCCGATGTCCCTTGCCGCATTATATCTTGTCTTTGAGCGCGGTTTTTATATACGCAGCACACGGCTGATTCGAAAGATTACCGCCGCCGAGTTCGCTGCGAATATCGAACAGTTCGGACGTGAAAATACGGGCATTGAGCTTTTTGCAAGACGAGACCTCGTAAGCACCGCATTAGCCGATGCTCTGGTTAAAAGCAGAGGAGACTGGCTTAGAATGCGCACAGCGGCTATGGAATCTTTGCAGGAACAGGCCGCGAAATTATTACGCAAAATCGAATGGTTAAATTTAATCGGCTCGGTATCGCCTATGGTAGGTCTTTTCGGTACGGTTTTCGGAATGATTAAATTGTTTAATTCGATAGTTTTATCCGCGGGTCAGCCCCAGCCCGCGCAGTTGGCAGACGGAATTTCGGTGGCTTTGGTAACGACATTTTGGGGTCTGCTGATTGCGATACCTTCTTTGGCAGCTCACGGAATTTACCGCAACAAAATTGAAAGTCTTATCGGTGACGCCGTTAACGAACTCCAAGCTATCATTCCGTTATTAAGAAAACCCCCTCAGACGAAAAATGAGTAATTTCGGAACAATATCACAGCCGAACAATTCCGGCTTACATTCCGGATTTAATATGACCGCGCTGATTGATATTGTTTTTCTTTTGATATTGTTTTTTGTTGTGGTTTGCCAGTTTATCGAAACTGAAAATATTCCCGTCGAGCTTGCGGACAACTGCGGCCAAGCTCAAGATGTTAGGCTGGAAGAAACCGCAAGTTTAATCGTAACTGTAATCGCATCTCAAGACGGCATCGCCAAATTCGCAGTCGGTTCGGAAAAAACACAGCAGGAAAACATCGCCGACAGAATCGATGCGAATCTTAAAAACGTTCCCGACGCCCAAAAATCCGTTACTCTGCGAATTGACAGGTCTATAGAATTCAAAGATGCCAAAAAGGCTCTGGCGGCGATAAGTCAAAGTAAAGCCCGATACGTACATTTGGCGGCCTTGAAAGATATTCGCGGTGAATACGATTCGGCCACTCGGCCAAGCAACTAAGACCTATGCGGATTCTTTTTTCTGAGCTTTATTATTAGATGCAAAAAGCTCGGCCTTTCCTTCTACGACATCCTTAGTGATGGTATAAGAAGTCCCTTTAGGCTCTTCCGGAAGCTGATACATCAAATCAACCATAAGCTCTTCGGTAATAGCCCGCAAAGCCCTTGCTCCGGTGTCACGCTGCATAGCTTTTTTGGCAAGCTTGCGTAAAGCATCATCGGCAAATTCGAGTTTGGCGCCTTCCATTTCGAAAAATCTCTGATATTGTTTAATCAGCGCATTTTTCGGTTTAGTCAAAATATCAATAAGCGCATCTTCATCGAGAGCCGACAATGTCGTTATCACCGGAAGACGACCGACCATTTCAGGTATCATTCCAAATTCGATAATATCTTCCGGAACCACCTGTCTGATAATATCGGAGTATTCCGTTTTACCGTCCTCGGCTCTGGCAAGCTCAGAATCGAAACCTATCATTTTCTTGCCGAGTCTCTTTTTAATAATATTATCAACCCCGACGAATGTACCGCCGCAAATGAAAAGTATCTGAGTAGTATCCATTTGGATATAAGACTGTTCGGGATGTTTTCGGCCGCCCTGAGGGGGGATATTCGCAGTAGTTCCTTCGAGCATTTTCAAAAGAGCCTGCTGTACACCTTCGCCTGAAACATCTCTGGTTATCGAAACATTCTGCGATGTTTTGCCGATTTTGTCTATCTCGTCAATATAAACTATTCCCCGCTGAGCGGCTTCAAGGTCGAAATCCGCATTTTGCAAAAGCCTAAGAAGAAAGTTCTCCACATCTTCGCCGACATACCCGGCCTCGGTAACAGTAGTCGCATCGCAAATAGCAAAAGGAACTTTCAGAAAACTGGCAAGCGTCTTGGCAAGCAGTGTTTTTCCGGAACCGGTCGGGCCTATAAGAAGAACGTTGGATTTGTCGATTTCGACTTCGCTGTCTTCGCTGTCAGCATGAACCAATCTTTTGTAATGATTATGAACTGCAACCGACAAATATCTTTTGGCGTGCTCCTGCCCGATGACATACTGGTCGAGATATTCTTTTATCTGGCGAGGCTTGGGCAGTTCTTCCAGATTTAGACCGCAAACACCTTGTCTTTTTCTGTTTTGCTGAATTATATTATGACACAAATCAACACAGTCCGGACAGATGTAAACCTTGTTCGGGCCTTCGATAAAAGTATCGTTTTGAGTCGAAGCACGTCCGCAGAAATTGCATATCGCCTTGCTTTTCGTGCTGTCTTGCTGTTTATTCATTTAACCTTACGCCTTAAATAACGCTTTTTGCAAATTAATTTCAATGCATTTTAACGCAGACAAGGCTTTATAGCAAGCTATTTAGCAAAATCACCGATTTCCCGCTCGGCTGCGTTTTTCAGTATATCCAGTTTTTTCGCCCAAAGAGCAGGAATATCAGAAAAGCCCGCCTGCAGAATCCGGATTGCCCGAATTATGTCTTGTTTTTTTACCGATTGGCAATTCGACAAGCAATAAAGCTCGTAGTATTTTGCCCGCCACCACTGCCAAGAGTGATTGACCGAACCTGCGATTTTGTTTCTATGAATCAGTGCGATTTCTTCCCATATTTTCGCGGATTCACAGTAATTTCCAAACCGCTGCTGTAATATTGCATAGCATCTCATCTGATTGACGTTTTCCCAGACTTTTTCGGGCGGCGGTTTGCCGATAAGTTTTTCAGCCTGTTTCAATATCTCATTCGAGGATTCGGGGTTAAGCAATATCGATTCAGCAAGAAGCGTTTGGGCGTACTGGGATTTACAGATTGAATTGAAGAATCCGGCTGCGGTTTGACAGGCTTCGAGTATTTGTTTGGCTGCATCGGGTTCGAAATTTTCTATCTGTATCAGCGTATCTTCAACCAAACCAAGGACTTGGGGCTGATATACGCAATCATTCGAATCTTTTAATAAGACGGCAAATTCATTAAGCATCCGCAATCTTTCGGCAGGGTTTTGATTAATATCGTCTCGAACTTCGAAGGCGGCAAGATAGAGTGCGGCTTGTCTTGCGTATGTACCGTTTTTTTGCCGAATTTCTTTGAGTACGGCCAGTCCCGCAGATGCATCAAAATCCTGCAAGTGCATTTGAGCAAATAGCCATTCGATATCTTGGTCGAGGTTAGAATCGGCGATATTTTTATAATCGTAAAACAC
>Ga0265293_10006918_pt1 | contig 17788 bp, 9 predicted proteins | sample Munlanlewell138R_FD_192505 | JGI IMG/M metagenome (GOLD analysis project Ga0265293, IMG submission 192505) | Leachate microbial communities from a municipal landfill in Southern Ontario, Canada - Leachate well 138R | ecosystem: Engineered > Solid waste > Landfill > Unclassified | place: Canada...
AATTATTTTGAGCATCTTTTAGCATGAGATCAAGCATGTAAAGAATGCGGTCTTTTTGAGTTGGATTTACTTTTTGAAGAACTTCCAGACGGTAAAGCATTTTCTTGTCTTTTAAAAGCACTGTGGTATCACCTACGAGATAATCTAATGACACTTCTAAAGCTTCAGCAATGTTTTTGGCAATATCAACTGAAGGAGTTCTTTCGCTTCTTTCATATCTTCCAATAATTGCTGCGGATGTTCCAATTTTGGATGCAATATCTTCTCTCTTAAGGCCTTTTTCTTCCCTAATCTGTTTTAATCTATTTCCAAAATCTATAATCATAATATGCCGTTTTTAACCGTTCTGTAAAGGTTTAGACAAAAATACAGCATAGTTTGGATAAAAACAAATCCAAAAGTTTTGTTTTTAATTTACCAAATGATTTGTTTTGTAACCAAACTGTAACAATAAAATATTTTTCAACAATGAACATCCCATCCCTCAAAAGCAAACTGGACATTCTACAGATCGGTGAAGAACTCGGTACAAAAAATCGATAAGCATGGAAAAGACCCAAGCTGCCGCAAGAATTAGCAAAGCTTCTCGTGGTCTTGGGTTTACCTTTCACTCCATTTCTGCGGACATTGAGAAGTGTGAAAAACAGCAACAATAATAATTTCATCTTCGAAAACATTAAAATGCACACCGTATGGAAATTTATTTAAAAAAGCTACTCTGGTTTGGTTGTACCTAATTTGAATCTTCAGGGGATTTTTCTGAACCGACTGAAAGGAGCTCAACGAAGTTAATATTTTGGATGGTTTTAGAGATGTGTTTTTCAAAGGTGAGACCTAAGTTGTCTTTTTGATCTTCATACCAAAGAAAAGAATCTCTGATATCGAGCTCGGCAGCTTCTGAAATAGATAAGGAATACTCCATTATCGTTTAAAAACATCTTGTTTGGCTTGATTCCAGCTTCTTGTTTTCATTTTACCTTCTTGTATAAGTTCTAATCGTCTTTGAGCTTCTTGTTGGTGTTCTAAAGGAATGTTTATTTCATCATTCATGATCTCTAAACCAAGCTGATTAACGAGCTCCATAAAGAATTGTAGTTTAGTATCTGGAACTTTTAATGTTATTTCTTTCATGATGTTATATTATTTAGCAAATACTTGTTTCGTATAAACCCCACTAATACATTGCTTAACAAATGTAAGGTAAATAAATTCAAATAGAAAGAAGGGAGTGTTTTTTCATTTGTGTACACTCTACGTAATTCCGCAACAAAACTGTTCCAATATTGGTCATCTGTGAAAAATCACCTCAATTTCAAGAAATTTGAATTTTCTCAATCTAAGATTTCTTGATTTAAAAACTTTCCCAAGCTACCGCGCGACTCCGTTCACGTGGACTTGGGATTAATAGTCTAAAACCCAAATCAAACGTACCTTATATCTTTGGATTTCAGTTGTTATTTCTTATATTAGATATAACTTAACACCTAAATCAAATGGTTAGAAATTATAAATTTCATAATCCCAAAGCCCCTTGTTTTGTAAGTTTTGCAGTAGTGGAATGGCTAGACGTTTTTACAAGAAATGAATACAAAGATCTTTTATTAGAAAGCCTTAGTTTTTGTCAAAGAGAAAAAGGAATGGAGATTTACGCCTGGTGTATAATGTCAAATCATGTATATCTGGTGTTTAGAAGTATTGGAGAAGAACCACCTGAGAAAATCTTAGGAAGCTTTAAGCGATTTACCAGTATTGCTGTAGTAAAAGCAATAAAAAACAATCCCATAGAAAGCAGAAAAGAAGCTTTGCTTTCGGCCTTTAAAAGAAATGGAGAAATAACGAGTAATGTAATGCATTATCAATTTTGGCGTCACGACAATAAGCCAGTCGAGTTATGGAGCAATCATGTAATTTTTCAGAAAATTCGATATATTCACGAAAATCCAGTGAAGCAAGGTTATGTTTTCCGTCCAGAAGGTTATGTTTATAGCAGTGCTGTTGATTACAGTGGTGAAAAAGGTGTTTTGGATGGAGTAGTGGTAGTAGGTATTTGAAAATATTTGTAGTTTTAAAGTTTGTTATAGCTCGGATTCAGACAACCACGAAAATAATCTCGCGGTAGCTGGGGTCTATGTTCTTTCAGAATTCTCGTATTCGTAATTAAAAATTAGCTTCGCTGAGGGCTAAAGCCGTTCGTAATTCGTAATTTTTTTAACTCGTAATTCTTCCCACCTTGTTGTTTACCAAAGAAAGTAAGATATACAAGATTACAATAATTGGGATAGCCCATGCCCATAGGAGTAATATTATAATCGAGGAGGAAATTAAGAAACTATATCTAATTTCGTTTCCTTTCCATTTGAAAGTCGTGAATTTCAGTGCAAATAACGGAATTTCAGCGACTAATAATATAGAGAATAAAACCACCAATGAAAGCAGTAATTGATCTTTAATTAAAGTCATTGATAAAACAGTTTTCCAATTGTCTTGACCAAATCCATCCCAAAGCATTAGTGCAAAGGCAGCGAAGAATAAACTATTTGCTGGAGTTGGTAATCCTATAAATCCAGTTGCTTGTCTTTCGTCTAGGTTGAATTTTGCTAATCTGAACATGCTCATGAAAGGAATTAATAATGCGAAAAATGGCATTACTTTGTACCAATCATAAAAATGCGTTGGTAAAAAGGGAGAATTGTTGCCCACTAAATCATTCATAAAAACAGAAATCCATAGTTGGACACTAAAGCCCATTGTTCCATCAAGCCAAAGTTCATTGAGTTCTCCGCCATTTAGGAGAATAATATCCCAAGCTCCTGAGAGGATCAATAGTACAAAAACGATTAGTCCTGGCGCTACACCAAAAGTTACCAAGTCGGCCAATGAGTCCAATTGTTTTCCTAATTCGCTGGGTTGTTTCATTAAACGTGCAACGAATCCATCAAGGAAGTCACATATTGCCCCTGCGATAATTGCCAAAACAGCCCATTCTAATCTTCCCGAAAACGTTAAGATGATACTGGAAACCCCAAACATTAAATTGAAGCCAGTGATTATATTTGCTACTGTAAACATCTTTGCAAAGTAACTAATAATGTTTTAATAAAGTCAATATATTAATTACAAATTAGGAGAATTACGAAGCTCCCAACGAAGTTAGTCTTTCAATGGTTATAGTCCTCAACGAAGTTAATCCTTGAATTATAAGCAATAAGCTTTATGTACTAAACTATATACATTATCTACCATTTAAAAATTCAATTCGCTTGCTATCAAATATGAATTCACAATCCAATAATCATCGGAATCTCAAATCTACGAACAACTAAATTGCTAATCTTACTGAGGACTTCGTCATTCGTAATTATTGTCGTCCGGTTAAAACAACACATTTCTAATAAGGGTAACTTCCAATTTAAGTTTATTCCTTTTCATTTTTTTTTATTCAATCCTTAAAGCATTTCAGCTTTTTTCATGCGCTGCACAGATCTTGCCGAAGTGAGCTCGCTGCGCTTCGGTTATTTTTTCAAAGAAATGCAATTCAACTTGAAAACTCATATTTCGCTGTGGAATCCCAGACGCTTCGAAATCGGCATTTAAGAAAACGATGGTATACATTCAAATAATTAGCTATAAACCTTTTAAATAAGCTGTTTGACAGGGTTTGTAAACTTTATTCCGGACGCCAGTGATTCGTCATTTGTAATTAGCTACGCTGAGGGCTAAAGTTGTTCGTAATTCATTCAAGTTGATTAATATTTTCCTTTCCACATCCTTTTTATCTCTTCTTCGATTTCTCTTTCTCGCTTTGAACTTCCAGCGTTGAAAAATGAAGTGCCTTTTACTTCATCCGGCATAAATTCTTGAACAACGAAATTTCCGGGGTGATCATGAGAATATTTATATCCTTTTCCATAATCTAATTCCTTCATTAATTTAGTCGGAGCATTTCTTAAAGCCAATGGAACAGAAAGATTCCCTGTAGATTTCACCAATTCTTGTGCATGATTAATGGCCATATAAGCAGCATTCCCTTTTGGAGAACTCGCCAAGTAAATCGTGCATTGTGCAAGTATAATTCTCGCTTCAGGAAATCCAATGGTATTAATCGCTTGAAAAGTATTGTTGGCCATAATTAGTGCCGTAGGATTCGCCAAGCCAATATCTTCACTTGCCGAGATGATCAAACGTCGCGCAATAAATTTAGCATCTTCTCCCCCTTCTATCATTCGTGCCAACCAATAAACAGCTGCGTTTGGATCACTTCCTCGAATTGATTTTATGAAAGCAGAAATGATATCATAATGCTGTTCTCCGTCCTTGTCGTAACGAGCGATATTCTGCTGTGCAATTGAAAAAACTTCATCATCTGTAATTTCAATTTTGGCATCTTGAGGAAAAGTACTGACAACAATTTCGAGTAAAGTCAGCAATTTTCTTGCATCTCCACCAGAAATTCTAATCAGTGCATTGGTATCTTTTAAAGTGATATCCAACTTCGATAAATACGCATCACGTTCTAAGGCATTCTTGAGTAAAAGTTCTAGTTTTTCCTTCTCTAAAGAGTGTAAAGTATACACCTGACAACGAGAAAGTAAAGCTGAAATAACCTCAAAAGAAGGGTTTTCAGTTGTTGCACCAATTAAAGTTACCACACCTTTTTCAACTGCTCCTAAAAGAGAGTCTTGTTGTGCTTTTGAAAATCTGTGGATCTCATCTATAAATAGAATTGAGCCCGCACGATCAAACATTCCTTGATTCTCTGCTTTTTTTATGACTTCACGGACATCTTTCACCCCTGAAGAAATAGCTGATAAAGTATAAAATGGACGTTTCAATTGATTTGCAAGCAGGGTCGCCAAAGTCGTTTTTCCAACACCTGGAGGACCCCATAAAATCAATGAAGGCAAAACATTTGCATCGAGAGATTTCCGTAAACTAGCCCCTTTTTGCAACAAATGTTCTTGACCAACATATTCATCCAGATTCTTCGGACGCATGCGTTCAGCTAAAGGGGTAGAAGGGGTGTGTAACATAATTCTTGTTTTATGCAAAAATAGGAATTTAGAATGAGAATTTGTGAGGGATTAACTTCGTTGAGGGCTAAAGCCGTTGAAAGATTGAAAAATTGAAAGATTAAAAGATTCAATGATTAACTTCGTTGAGGGCTAAAGCCGTTCAATGATTGAAAAACCAAACGAAGATACAACGTGGGAACGTTTTATAAAAACGTCCGTTATCGTTGTAAATTAATGATAATGGATAAGTGATTCAAAAATTAACTATGTTGAAGGCTAAAACTGTTCGTAATTGACTATTTTATAATTGATTTTATTAATTGGTAGATGAAGCTAATAAAAAAAACAATATAATGAGATACTTTTTAATTTTCTGCTTGAGTTTTGTGAGTTTATTGGGATTTCACAAAATATTGAGGGAGTTTGGCAAACCTATGATCATGATTCAGGAAAGTTAGAATCAGATGTGAAAATTTATATTAAAGACGGAAAACTTTACGGTAAAACAATCAAATTTTATAACGCGAAAGAGGCTCAAAATAGAGCGAAATGTACTCTTTGTACTGATTATAGAAAGGATCAACCCATTTTAGGAATGGTCTTTATGACAGGACTTATAGAAACAGACGGGAAATAGAAAGGAAAGAAAGTCCTTCTCGATCCTAATACAGGAAAACACTATGATGGAGAGGTGTGGTTGGTAAATGAGAATAAGCTTTCCGTGCGGGGTTATTTGGGGTGGTTTTATCAAACGCAATATTGGAGAAGGAAATGAAAAATTATAAATGAAAAGTGAAAAATGAAAAGTGAAAATCCGATAGGGATCGGATGAAAAATGATAAATTAAAAGTGAATACTTCGATTTTAGATTCATTTTTAGGGATTAATTTTAATAAAACAGTGTATTTCATTAGAATGTAAATCATTGTAAATTGGCGTCTCCCTTCCCGAATGCAGCTTCGGGGGAGAGGGATAAAGGGAGAGGATTCTTTCCATACAGCTTTTTTAAAAGAACACCCCACACCACCTCTCTCAAACCAAATTAATTACTGAAGTTTCGGAGTTAAATTCATTTCTGTGATTTCTAAACACTTATTTTTAAGGAACATCACTAAAACTATTAATAGGATTAAAGATAAGATTAAGAAATTACACTTAAAATGTCCTCCCCCTTGGCCCCCTTCCCGATTTTCATCGGGAGGAAGTCTTCATTAACAGTTCTTTACATTTTATAGAACAGTTTATATCCTTATATAGTTAACTCCGAAACTTCAATTAATTATCTTTAAAAATTCGTGATAATCCGTACTGTCTTCGACGCTTTCGGCAGGCTAATCACCGAAGACAACGGGAAAACCACTCGGTGACTTGTCGAAGACCCGCGTGCCATTACAGCGCACTATGTTTTGCTTGGCTTCAGAATAAGTGTTTTTTTTTAGATACATCTACTTGCTAAAATATGAACATTACATTTTCATTCCCTACACCACCTCTCCCAAATCGAAAATGATTATATTTAAAGATTAATTTAAAAGCTGATTTTTCGCCTTAATTGAAATTCAAATACCCCAATGAAAATACTTCATACCGCCGATTGGCACCTCGGACACCGACTACACGAACAATCTCAATTGGAAGAGCAAAACTTGTTTCTTGCTTGGATTGAAAAATACATTATCCATCAAAAAATTGATGTCTTGCTGATTTCAGGAGATGTATTTGATACTGGAGTGCCGTCTACTCAAAGTCTTCAGGTATATTATGATTTCCTAATGAAACTGAAAAACACTTCTTGTCAATCGATAATCATAACAGGAGGAAATCACGATTCTCCTGGGACTTTAAATGCGCCTAAGGAAATTCTGAATGCTTTGTCTATTCAAGTGGTGGGAAAAGCGACGGAAAATATCGAGGATGAGGTTTTTGAGATTGATGTAAACGGTGAGAAAGTGATCATTGGGGCTGTTCCCTATTTACGAGATGGAGACATCAGGCGTGCTGTGGCTGGAGAGACATTTGATGAGTTAACAGATAAATACAAGACAGCCTTGATTAATCATTATGCTAAATCAGCCGAACAATGTCAGCTAATCAATACTACTAAGGCACCTGTGATTGCAATGGGACATTTATTTGCTACTGGCGGAACAATTTCTGATAGCGAACAAAATATCTACGTGGGAACCTTGGGACATATTGGAGCCGAAGATTTTCCAACTTATTTTGATTATATCGCTTTGGGACATTTGCACAGACCCCAAATCATCGGAGGAAATGCTAAAGTGAGGTATTCTGGATCTCCGCATATTCTTAGTTTTAGTGAAATTAACTACGATAAAAAGGTAATTATTCTTACAGTTGAGAACAATAAAATTGCGGAAGTCAAAGAAGATGTTGTTCCTCGATTTAGAGAATTCTACAGGTTACAAGGAACGGTGGAAGAGTGTATCGCTATGTTTCCTGATGTGGTTTCTAATAGCTACGGACTTACGCCATGGGTTGAAATTGCATTGAATGAGCAAAACAATATCAACACGGACGAATTAAAAGCGGAAGTTGAGAAGTATGATTTCGATGTCCTTAAAATCGCTTTAAATAATCCGAGAAGAACCAAAGGAATCGAAGAGTTACTGCAAGAAACAGAATCAATTAAAGAATTGTTGCCAACTGAAGTTTTCAAATTGAAGTGTGAGGAAATGGATTTTGATCTTGATGAAAACCCGGAAATTTGGGATGCCTTCAACGAAATTTTACAATCTGTTAAAAACCAATAAGCCTGAGTAAAAATGAAGATATTAAAAATTGAATTGCAAAATTTAAACTCTTTAAAGTCAGATTTTCCAATCGTTATCGATTTTGAAAGTAATCTTTTTAGCGATGTTGGTCTTTATGCAATTACGGGTTCTACTGGTGCTGGAAAAACAACCGTTTTGGATGCTATAACCATTGCTTTGTATAACAATGTTCCTCGATTTAGCAATTCCAGTGGAAGGTTGATTGATGTGGTGAGTCATGGTGCTGGAGAAGCGCACAGTAGAGTGACTTTTGAAAATAACGGTGTAATTTATGAAGCTTATTGGGGTATTCGTTTAGCTTCAAAAACGGGGAAATTACTTGCTAATCCACAAGAAGAAGTGAGTTTGAAAAATATTTCAACTGGTGTTACTTTGGCCGATCAAAAGAGAAACTTCCAAGAAGAGGTTGTAAGAGTTACACAATTGGATTATCAGCAATTCTTAAGGTCTGTGTTACTTGCGCAAGGTGAGTTTGCTTCTTTCCTTAGTGCCAAAGGTCCTGAAAAAGGAAGGTTATTAGAGCAGATTACAGGCGAAGAAATTTACAAGAAAATTGGACAAGCCATTTTAGATCGAAAAGCCAAGGAGGAAACCATTTTAAAAGATATTCAATCGAAAATCAACTCGGATGATGTTCTTTCTGAAGAAGCAAAAATTCAATTAACAACAAAAGATAAGGAACTCGATGCTCAGATTTTAGCCACTGAAAAGGAGATGAACTCCATTCAAACAATTGTGAATTGGTATTTGAAATGGAAAGAATTAACCGCTGAAGCTGAAAAGTTAGAGCTTGATTCTCAAGCAGTGAATCTTGATTTCGAAAATCATAAAGCCGAATTCGAATTGTTGGATTTAAACGAAAAAGCGGAACCGTTCAAAGAATTGATTCAAAATTTCAATAGAAATGAAAAAGCAAGTCTTGAAAAAACAAATCAACTCAAAATTTTAGAAGAAGAACTGTTGAAGCTAAAGCCTGAAATTGAGCGATTAACAGCATTGGCGAAGAAGCAAAATGAGGAATTAGAATTAACGGACAAAAACTTTGAAGCTTGGCAACCAAAATTTGATTTGGTTACAAAACTGGACGGACAATTAAAGAATGAAGTAGATAATCAGCAGAAATCTAAAGAATTACTCAATGAGTTGCAGACTTCGCTTAAATTATTGAGCGATGAAAAAAATGAGTTTTCTAAACTTTCCGAAGAAACAGAAAAGAAAATTAAGATTGCCGAAGATTTTGTGTCGCAAAACAAATTTCTAACAGAAGTTAGCCAAGAGATTTCCAGCTGGACTTCAGCATTAGCGACTTTAAAAGGAAATAAAGAAACGCTGAATGAAAATATTTCTTCGGTTGAGCTGAAGAAGAAAGAAGTTGAAACAACAAAAAGTGAATTGATTTCCAATAAGGAAATACTGGATGTTAAAAACGCTGAAATAGATAAGATTGATAAAGAAATTAAGGCAATAAATGAAGAATTAGGTAAGAATAGTTTAAACGATTTATTAGCAGAAGAGAAGAAATTCTCCGAGATCGCATCCAAATGGAAACAGTTGAAAAGCTTTTCGGAAGAGTATGTAAAGGACGAAAAAGAATTACTAAAATGCACAAGTGATAAGAAGGATTTCCTGACAGAATTGGAGAATGTCAAAAAACAGATTATTGAGATTCAAGCACAAATTAAAATTCAAGAATCAGCCGTAATTGATGCTGAGAAGATTTTAGATTTAGAAAAAAGCATTGCCAAATATGAGGAAGACAGACAGAATTTGGTTGCTGGTCAACCTTGCGGATTATGTGGCTCCAAAGAACATCCATTTGCTGTAAAAGTAGAATCTGCTGGAATTTCTCAATCTGAATTAGAATTAAAAAACAGAAGGGATAAATTAAAATTATTCAACGATTCAAAATCTGAATTAGATAAAAATGAAGTCAAGATATCTACTGATATTGAAAATCTAACCAAGCAAATCAATTCAATCAATGCTGATTTAAAATCTATTTTATCCAAATCAAAAGCGCTGGAAATAGATGTTGAATTGTCAGATTTACAAAAGATTGAAATCGAAATTAATCAATCTTCTCATCAGTTAAATTCATTGGGAGAAAAGATTAAAGTTGCTCAGAAATTACAATTGGATAAAGATAAATTATCTGAATTTTTTAGATCTCAAAATCAATCCATCGAAGCATTAAAAACCAAAGATGCTACCCTCGAAGAGAAAATTAAGAATGTTCAATCTGAAATTGAAGCCAAGCAAAAATCAATAGAAACATTAACAAAGGTGTGTGCCGATTTAGAAACAGATTTAAAATCCAAAATCTCTCGTTTCAATTATGAATTGCCATCCATTGACAACACAAATTCCTTCATTCAAGAAATTGAATTAAAGATTAATCAATTCAATTCAACCCAGAAGAATTTAGATCAATTAAAGAGTGATTTAAGGGTGTTTAAAAATAGTTTAATCGACATTGAAAAGCGAACAGAAGCTTCTTCAAAATCACAAACTGAATACAAAAACGCCATTTCTGAAAGTGAAATGAAGTCAAATCAGCTTAAAAAGGAAAGAATTGCCATTCTACCACTTGAAATTTCAGTAGAAAATAAACGCAATAGTCTGCAAGCGATTCGAAAGGAATTATCCGATAAATTAGAATCGAGCAAAAAAGAATTACAGAATCAATTGGATCAACAACGAGAAAAAGAAGCAATTAAACTGGAGAATTTAAAAGATCAAACCGTTCTAAAAACAGAACATGATTCACTGAAATTCACCTTAGACACTCAAATTTCAGCAAGTGAGTTTGAATCCAAAGAAGCCATCGAAAAAGCCTTATTGTCGTTTGAAGAAAAGCAAAACTACTCCAAAAACAAGAAGCGCATCGAAGATGAATTGCTCAAAATAAAAACACGAAAAGAAACGAATTTCAAAGCCATAGAAAAGCAAAATGAAACGAAAACTTTCGAAACCACAGAGGAAGAGAGCAAGATACTTTTCGAAGAGTTGAAAATCAAAAGAGATAGATTCTCCGCCGAGAAAGGAGAAGTAAAAGAAGCGTTTAGAAAAGACCAAGAGATTAAGGACAGAAACCAAGAAGTGTACAAAAAGATCGAAGCGCAAGAATCAATTTGTAAGGTGTGGAGGGAATTATTTAAACTCATCGGAAATTCCAAGGACGCTTTCAATGTCTACGTTCAGCGCCTAACCCTAAAACATTTACTGGATTTAGCCAATGTACATTTGTACAAATTAAACAAGCGCTATTCTTTAAAAATGGAAGAGGATTACAAAGTGAAAGAAGAGCTCAATTTCAATTTAATAGACCATTACCAAACCGATCAAGCCAGAAAAGTCGAAACTTCAAGTGGTGGAGAAAAGTTCATCATCAGTTTAGCTTTAGCCCTCGGTTTATCAGATTTGGCCAGTAAAAACGTAAAAATAGACTCGCTGTTTATTGATGAAGGTTTTGGAACATTAGATAAAAATACATTGGAAACGGTTATTGCTACTTTAGAAACACTACAATCGCAAGGAAAGATGATTGGGATTATTTCGCATGTGGAAAATTTAAAAGAGCGGATTCCAACTCAGATAATGATAACTAAGAAGAGCAATGGAGTTAGCGAAGTGAACTTCGTAGAGTGAGGTTTCTAGGGATAGCGCGCTAAAGATCAGGGAGAGAATGCTGATATGAATCGGCAAGGAGAGGTTTGAGGGAGAAGATAGCAATTTCTTTTTCCTTAAATTTCATTCATGAAATTTCTTTATCCTGGTATGGATGGTTTGGCAACCATCCGCTAATTTTTATTCTTAAAAGAAATAATTCAAAAATAAAAGCCAAATTTCCATTTTGAATTAATCAATTGCATTTATGAAACTTCCTTCATATTTATACGAAAGCGAAGATAAACAGAGAGGACATCAAGCATAGAGCACCTGTTACCGATCAGCGTTTTACCAAGAACTGGGGGAAGATGTATTTGATGAGGTAGGATATTATAAAATGGGGTTTTTAATAATGGTTTTTGGTAATGGTTTTTTTAATAATGGTTTTTTAATAATGTAGAGCCGTTGCGGTGCAACGGCTCTACATTATTAAAAAATTGTTACCACGAGATGAAATCTCGCGGTAACAATTTGCAAAACGGTTGGAAATCAAAAAAGTGGGGGTTATAAATAAAGGCGTAAAAACGCCTTTATTTATAACCCCCCCCTTTTTTGAAGATCTCCCCTTAATAAGCAGCTGCCGCGAGATTTCATCTCGTGGCCTGCTTTTAATTATACCCTTCTAACAGGGTGGTATGATTTCATCTCGTGGTCTGCTTTTAATTATACCCTTCTAACAGGGTGGTATGATTTTATCACGTGGCCTGCTTTTAAATTTGGCGACCCTTGGCAAATGGAGTGTATTTATACAGAACGAAAGCGAAGATAAACAGAGAGGACATCAAGCATAGAGCACCTGTTACCGATCAGCGTTTTACCAAGAACTGGGGGAAGATGTATTTGATGAGGTAGGATATTATAAAATGGGGTTTTAATAATGGTTTTTGGTAATGGTTTTTTAATAATGTAGAGCCGTTGCGGTGCAACGGCTCTACAACATTATTAAAAAAAACTGTTATATTCAACCGTATCAAATCAACCTGTATTCAATGTTTTTTGTTTTCAACGTCTTCAAAACATCTTCATTAATATCAATCTTTAAAGCTCTTGATGGCATTTCTATTTCTAATTTATTTATAGTGTCGTAGATTTTGAATTTCACTTGAAATTTCCCTTCGTTTTGTTTAAAAATGGAATCAATATCTTCAATAAAAGTATGGTTGATTTCGCTTAGTGGCACTGATAGTTCTAAAGCACTCGCTTTCTGGTCTCTTAAACTTGAAAGGAAATCAATTTTCTGGACTTTAAATTCAAATTCATTCTGATTATAGCGCTTTGATTGAACTTTTCCAGTTAAGTAAATGAAAGAACCTTCTACCATATAATCCTTAAATCTTCCATAGTCTTCTTGGAAAAAGAACAGTTTCGTTGAATCGTTATAATCTTCAATTAACATCGTTCCAAATGGATCTCCTTTTCTTGTATGACGGTGCTCCACTTCTGTGATAATCGCAGCAAGTGTAAATTCTAAATTCTTGTAATTATCAACGTTATTAACGAATTCAACACTTCCGTTACAGAAGGAATCGATGTCAATTCTATAGTCATCTAGTGGGTGACCAGAAATATATATTCCAACAACTTCTTTCTCTTTATTCAATTTTTGAAGTGAAGACCATTCAGGAGCCATTGGAATTGTTGGCGCTGGAGTTTCAACTCCTGAATCTTCTCCAAACAAACTCACTTGATTGGAATTCAGGCTTTCTTGGTGATTACTACCAAATTTAATTGCATTCGTTAAGAAAGTACGGTTGTTTTCTTCAACAAAATATTGTGCTCTGTGGATATTTGAAAAAGAATCTAATGCTCCAGCAAGTGCTAAACCTTCGAATGCTTTTTTATTACATTTTCTTAAATTGACTCGTTTTGTCATGTCGAAAATGTCTCTGTAATGACCATTTTCTCTTCGTTCTTCAACAATAGCATCAACAGGTCCTCCACCCACTCCTTTTATGGCACCTAATCCAAAACGAATCGCTCCTTTTTTGTTTACCGTAAATTTGAAATTAGACTCATTCACGTCTGGACCCAAAACTTCTAATCCCATGCGTTTACATTCTTCCATGAAAAACGTAACTTGTTTAATATCATTCATGTTATTACTTAAAACAGAAGCCATGTATTCTGCCGGGTAGTTTGCTTTTAAATAAGCAGTTTGATATGCAATCCAAGCATAACAAGTAGAGTGAGATTTGTTAAAGGCATAAGAAGCAAAAGCCTCCCAGTCATGCCAAATTTTTTCTAGTTTTGCTTTATTGTGTCCGCGTTCAGCCCCTTGGTTTAGGAACTTTGGCTTCAGTTGAGCCAATAAATCAAATGATTTTTTCCCCATCGCTTTACGCAATGTATCGGCTTCACCTTTCGTAAATCCACCGAGTTTTTGGGAAAGCAACATCACCTGCTCTTGGTATACTGTAATTCCGTAGGTTTCTTCTAAAAATTCTTTGGACTCTTCAATATCATAAACAATCTCTTCTTCTCCATTTTTTCGTTTAATAAAACTAGGAATATATTCTAATGGACCTGGACGATACAAGGCGTTCATGGCAATTAAATCGGCAAAAACAGAAGGTTTTAATTCCCTCATGTATTTCTGCATTCCTGGAGATTCGTACTGGAAAACTCCCACTGTTTCTCCTTTCTGGAAGAGTTCGTAGGTTTTTAAATCATCCAAAGGAAATTCATCAGGAATCAAATCAATTCCATGAATGTCTTTTACGAAAGCAACCGCATCTTTAATTAATGTCAGGGTTTTTAGTCCTAAGAAGTCCATCTTCAAAAGTCCCGCTTCTTCCACCACCGAGTTGTCGTATTGCGTACAATACATGTCGGAATCCTTTGCCAATGCAACAGGAACATAATTTGTGATATCACTTGGCGTAATAATGACCCCACACGCGTGAATTCCTGTATTTCTAACATTTCCTTCTAAACGCCGGGCACTTCCTAAAACCCTAGCCGGCAAATCAGAACCTTTTGCAATTTCAATCAATTGATTCGCCATTGCGATATTCTCTTGATTTCCTTTTAATTTCTCTGATAAATCAGCAGCATCTAACCCGAAAATTTTAGCCAATGAAATATCTGGAATTAACTTCGCTAATCTATCGGCTTCAAAAAGTGGAAGATTTAATACTCGCGCTGTATCTCTTACTGATGATTTTGCGGCCATCGTTCCGTAAGTAATAATTTGAGCAACTTGATTGGCTCCATATTTATCAATTACCCATTGAATAATTCTTCCACGACCTTCATCGTCAAAGTCAATATCAATATCCGGCATCGAAACACGGTCAGGATTTAGGAAACGCTCAAAAAGTAAGTCATAAGCAATTGGGTCAACGTTGGTAATTCCATTACAATAAGCAACAGCAGAACCAGCTGCAGATCCCCTTCCAGGTCCAACCACAATTCCCATATCACGGGCTGCGTGACAGAAATCCTGTACAATTAGGAAATATCCAGGATACCCTGTGTTTTTAATAACTGATAACTCAAAATCGAGACGTTCTCGAATTTCATCTGTAAGTTCTGGATAACGCTTTTTTGCTCCTTCATAGGTGAGGTGGCGCAAGTAATTATTCTCACCTCGTTTTCCTCCGTCTTCTAAGTCTAGTGGGTCTGTAAATTCCTCTGGAATATCAAATGCAGGGAGTAAAATGTCGCTCGCCAAGGTGTATTTCTCACATTTATTTGCAATTTCTATTGTGTTTTCAATCGCCTCTGGAAGATCCGCAAACAATTCCTTCATTTCATCGGGTGACTTGAAATAATAGTTGTCATTCGGCAAACCATAACGGAAACCGCGACCTCTACCTTTTGGTGTTTCCACCATTTCCCCATCCTTAATACACAATAAAATATCATGTACCGAAGCATCTACTTTGTTGAGGTAGAAAGTGTTATTTGTGGCTACGAGTTTAATGTTATGCGTTTTTGCAAAGCGCAATAACACTTCGTTAACCCGGCGTTCATCTTCTTGATCGTGACGCATCAATTCCAAGTAGAAATCATCTCCGAATTGTTCTTTCCACCAAATAGTAGCTTCTTCCGCTTGTTTTTCACCGATATTCAGAATTTTAGATGGAATTTCTCCATACATGTTTCCAGAAAGTACAATGATGTTTTCTTTATATTTTTCAACTATATTTTTATCAATTCGCGGAACGTAATACTTACCTTCTGTAAAGGCAATAGAAGACATTTTCGCAAGATTATGGTATCCTTTTTTGTTCTTTGCCAACAGAACAACTTGATATCCATTGTCTTTGACGGTTTTATTCAGGTGGTCCTCACAAATATGAAATTCACAACCAATAATTGGAGTTATTTCATTTTTATTGAAAGGTTTTCCGAGTTTTTCTGCTTCTTCTCGCTCTTTTCGAACGTTTTTATTGTGTGCTGTTATGTGTTTTTCAAAGTGAAAGGCCGCCATCATATTTCCAGTGTCGGTAAGCGCTACAGCTGGCATATTGTATTCCGCAGTTTTTTTAATCAAGTCTTTGATGCTGGTCGTTGACTGTAAAACCGAGAACTGCGAATGGTTATGTAAATGCACAAATGAAGTTTCAGCCAATTGCTCCAAACCTTCTTCAATTTCTTCTTGAGAAACTTCCTCTTGCGTTTCGTGTTTCGCTTTTAAATACTCGCTTTTTTGTTTAAGATTTACATGTTTTAATCCAACTGGTTGAATAACACCTGTGTTGACATCTAAAAAATCTTCAAAGTATTTTTCATCCGCTTGAAGATCTTGTGCAGTGAAAATTCTTCTTCTAACTAATTCAAAGAAAGAACGAGCAGTTGCTTCAACGTCGGCAGTCGCGTTGTGGGCCTCACCAAATGGAACATCAAATAAATGCTGGTGTAATTCGGTCAACGTTGGTAATTTGAATCTTCCTCCACGTCCACCTGGAATACGACATAATTGCGCTGTGATTTCTGTACACGTATCCAAAATTGGCATATCGTGCATTGGCGTTTCCATGTTTAACCGCACAAATTCAGATCCCATTACGTTGATGTCAAACCCAACGTTTTGTCCAACAATAAATTTGGAACGTTTTAGGTCTTTGTTGAATTCCTCCATCATCTCAATAAGAGGAGTTCCTTCAGTTTCTGCTAATAAAGTAGAAATACCGTGAATACGTTCAGAATCGTAAGGAATATCGAAACCATCTGGTCGAATCAAGAAGTCTTTGGATTCAATTAACTGACCTTTTTCGTCGTGTAATTGCCAGGCAATCTGAATACATCTCGGCCAATTGTCTGTGTCAGTGTAGGGAAGGTTCCAATTCTTGGGTAAACCTGTTGTTTCGGTATCAAATACAATATACATGGAGCGGAATTTTTACTTTTCAAAGATAGGGATTTGATAATTGATAATGGGTAATTGATAATTGAAAATTCGTAATTGTCCAATTCTTAGAGATAGCTCAATTCTACATCTTAGTGAAATCAAGAGCGTAGTCGTTTTTAACGGTTAATAACGGATATTCAAATTGGAATTAGGTGACAAATTTAAAACCACCATGCCAGTAATTTGGTTTTTCCTGAATCCCTTGGTATCATTGAGCGTAGTCGTTTTTAACGGTTAATAACGGATATTCAAATTGGAATTAGGTGACAAATTTAAAACCACCATGCCAGTAATTTGGTTTTTCCTGAATCCCTTGGTATCATTGAACGTAGTCGTTTTTAACGGTTAATAACGGATATTCGAATTGAAATTAGTTGACAAATTTAAAATCACCATGCCAGAAGTTTGTCTTTCCCTGAATCCCTTGCTATCAGTGAGCATAGTCGTTTTTAACGGTTAATAACGGATATTCAAATTGGAATTAGTTGACAAATTTAAAATCACCATGTCAGAAATTTGGTTTCTCCTGAATCCCTTGGTATCAGTGGGTGTAGTCGTTTTTAACGGTTAATAATGGATATTCAAATTGAATTTAAGCAACAAATTTAAAATCACCATGCCAGTAATTTGGTTTTTCCTGAATCCCTTGGTATCAGGGGGCGTAGTCGTTTATAACGGTTAATAACGGATATTCAAATTGAAATTAGTTGACAAATTTGAAACTGCCATGCCAGAAATTTGGTTTTTCCTGAATCCCTTGGTATCAGGGGGTGTAGTCGTTTTTAACGGTTAATAACGGATATTCAAATTGAATTTAAGCAACAAATTTAAAATCACCATGCCAGTAATTTGGTTTTTCCTGAATCCCTTGGTATCAGGGGGTGTAGTCGTTTATAACGGTTAATAACGGATAATTGATCTCATTTCTAAAATGAGGAATTTCAAAAGAGAATTTT
>Ga0265293_10006920_pt1 | contig 17787 bp, 12 predicted proteins | sample Munlanlewell138R_FD_192505 | JGI IMG/M metagenome (GOLD analysis project Ga0265293, IMG submission 192505) | Leachate microbial communities from a municipal landfill in Southern Ontario, Canada - Leachate well 138R | ecosystem: Engineered > Solid waste > Landfill > Unclassified | place: Canada...
TCTTCTTGCATATCGATCACCATGACTAATGATCGACCACTTAAAGCCAAACCGCGAACGCTTCAGACTCATCTCATGTTGGAAACGCGAGACCTCGCTCAGACTCATGTCATATTGGAAAAGACTTTCGCTTGACAGCGAGAAAATAATCAACCATAATTCGGGATTCGTTTTTTCGGCGGGATGTCCGAGTGGTTAAAGGAGGCAGACTGTAAATCTGTTGGCCCTGCGCCTACGTTGGTTCGAATCCAACTCCCGCCACCAACTCATTTCAGCGGGTGTAGCTCAATGGTAGAGCAACAGCCTTCCAAGCTGATGATGAGGGTTCGATTCCCTTCACCCGCTCCAAGTGTGAAGTTTTGCGTCGGCAGACCTTAGGGATGTCCGGCTAACGCCCATGTGGCTCAGTGGTAGAGCACTCCCTTGGTAAGGGAGAGGTCACGCGTTCGATCCGCGTCATGGGCACCATATGAAATCATCCATGCAACGTCCAGGAGTCCGCCATGGCAAAAGGTAAGTTTGAACGGAACAAGCCGCACGTGAACGTAGGCACGATCGGGCACGTGGATCACGGCAAGACGACGCTGACGGCGGCGATCACGACGGTGCTCGCGCAGACCTATGGCGGCGATGCCAAGGGCTACGCGCAGATTGATGCAGCACCCGAAGAGAAGGCGCGCGGCATCACGATCAGCACCTCGCACGTCGAGTACGAGACGCCTGCGCGCCACTACGCGCACGTTGACTGCCCGGGCCACGCGGACTATGTGAAGAACATGATCACGGGTGCGGCGCAGATGGACGGCGCGATCCTGGTGGTTTCGGCCGCTGACGGCCCCATGCCGCAAACGCGCGAGCACATCCTGCTGTCACGCCAGGTGGGCGTGCCCTACATCATCGTGTTCCTGAACAAGGCCGACATGGTTGATGACGAGGAGCTGCTCGAGCTGGTGGAGATGGAGGTTCGCGAGCTGCTGTCAAACTATGATTTCCCGGGTGATGACACGCCCATCATCAAGGGCTCGGCGCTCAAGGCGCTGGAAGGCGACGAGAGCCCGCTGGGCAAGCCCGCGATTCTGGCGCTGGCCGAGGCGCTGGACAGCTACATCCCCACGCCCGAGCGTGCGGTCGATGGCAGCTTCCTGATGCCCGTCGAGGACGTGTTCTCGATCTCGGGCCGCGGCACGGTGGTGACGGGTCGCATCGAGCGCGGCATCGTGAAGGTGGGCGACGAGATCGAGATCGTGGGCATTCGCGACACGACCAAGACGACGTGCACGGGTGTGGAGATGTTCCGCAAGCTGCTCGATCAGGGCGAGGCGGGCGACAACGTGGGCATTCTGCTGCGCGGTACCAAGCGCGAAGAGGTCGAGCGTGGCCAGGTGCTGGCCAAGCCGGGCTCGATCAAGCCGCACACGGACTTTGACGCCGAGGTGTACATCCTGTCCAAGGAGGAAGGGGGGCGTCACACGCCGTTCTTCCAGGGCTATCGTCCGCAGTTCTACTTCCGCACGACGGACGTGACGGGTACGATCGAGCTGCCGGCGGACAAGGAGATGGTACTGCCCGGTGACAACGTGTCGATGAAGGTGAGCCTGATTGCGCCCATCGCGATGGAGGAAGGCCTGCGCTTTGCCATTCGCGAAGGCGGTCGCACCGTCGGCGCCGGCGTCGTCGCCAAAATCATCAAGTAAGGTATAATGGCAGACGGCCTGCTGCTTGTTCAGCAAGCTGCTTGCCATTTCAGCCAGCCCGCCTCGTGTGGTGTTGGCCCTTTGTTTTCAGGGGTATAGCTCAATTGGCAGAGCGTCGGTCTCCAAAACCGAAGGTTGTAGGTTCGATTCCTACTGCCCCTGCCACACATCCTGTCATGTTGCGGCCGCATCCCCAGACGCAGGTCGCCAGAATATGTCCAAAAGCAACGTAGAAACGGTTACATCAACAGCAGACCGCGTCAAGCTGGTGCTGGCGGTGGTGGTCATTGCTGCCGGAATTGTTGCGTACTCCCTGCTCGAAAACCAGCCCGCTGTGGCAAGGGTCGGGGTTTTCCTGGCCAGTCTGGTGATCGCAGGCGTCATTGCCTGGTTCAGCGAGCCGGGCCGGCGCACCATCAGTTTCGCACGCGACGCCAACAACGAGGTCAAGCGTGTCATATGGCCCAGCCGCAAGGAAGCCACGCAGATGACGGGCATCGTATTTGCCTTTGTCGTGGCCATGGGCATACTGCTGTGGCTGTTTGACAAGGTTCTGGGGTGGGTCATCTATGGCCTGCTGCTGGGCTGGAGATAAAGGCAATCCATGAGCAAACGCTGGTATGTCGTCCATGTGTATTCCGGCATGGAGAAAAGCGTGCATCGCGCATTGCTCGAGCGCATCGAGCGGGCCGAACTGCAAGATGCCTTCGGCCGCATCCTCATTCCTTCCGAAGAGGTTGTCGAGGTCAAGGACGGCAAGAAGTCCATTTCCGAGCGACGTATCTTTCCCGGATATGTGCTCGTCGAGATGGAGCTGACCGACGAAACCTGGCATCTCGTCAGGAATACCCACAGGGTCACCGGCTTTCTGGGCGGTTCGGGCAATCGTCCGACGCCGATTTCCGACCAGGAAGTCGACAAGATTCTCTCCCAGATGGAAGAGGGCGTCGAGAAGCCCAGACCCAAGGTGCTGTTCGAGGTGGGCGAGCTGGTACGTGTCAAGGAAGGGCCTTTCGCTGATTTCAACGGCAATGTCGAAGAAGTCAACTACGAAAAGAGCAAGGTGCGGGTATCCGTCACCATCTTCGGGCGTGCCACGCCCGTGGAACTGGATTTTGATCAGGTCGAGAAGGCCTGATTTCCTCAACCCCGGGAAGCCGGTGCCTGTTGCTATGAGGCCCGGCGTTATGACCCGCAAGGAGTTCAAGCATGGCGAAGAAGATCGTCGGCTTCATCAAGCTGCAAGTGCCAGCTGGTAAGGCCAACCCGTCACCCCCCATCGGTCCGGCGCTCGGTCAGCGCGGACTGAACATCATGGAATTCTGCAAGGCCTTCAACGCCCAGACCCAGGGCATGGAGCCCGGCCTGCCGATTCCCGTCGTCATCACTGCGTTTGCCGACAAGAGCTTCACCTTCATCATGAAGACGCCGCCGGCCACCATTCTGATCAAGAAGGCGGCCAGTCTGCAGAAGGGTTCGGCAACGCCCAACCGCGACAAGGTCGGCACGCTCACCCGTGAGCAGGCCGAGGAAATCGCCCGTACCAAGGAGCCCGATCTGACGGCTGCCGATATGGACGCCGCCGTGCGCACCATCGCCGGCACGGCACGCAGCATGGGCATCACGGTCGAGGGGGAATGAGCATGGCCAAGTTGAGCAAGCGCGCGGCCGCCATTGCCGCCAAGATTGATCGCAACACGCTGTATCCGCTGGAGCAGGCCCTGAGTCTGATCAAGGAAACCGCCACCGCCCGTTTCGACGAGTCCATCGACGTGGCAGTGCAGCTGGGCGTGGACCCGCGCAAATCCGACCAGATCGTCCGCGGTTCGGTCGTCCTTCCCGCCGGTACGGGCAAGAGCGTGCGTGTTGCCGTGTTCGCCCAGGGCGACAAGGCTGACGAGGCACGTGAAGCCGGCGCCGACATCGTGGGCATGGATGACCTGGCCCAGGATATCAAGGCGGGCAAGCTGGATTTTGACATCGTCATCGCCACGCCCGACACCATGCGTGTGGTGGGTGCCCTGGGGCAGATTCTGGGTCCGCGCGGGCTCATGCCCAATCCGCGGGTCGGTACGGTGACGCCGGACGTCACGACTGCCGTGCAGAATGCCAAGGCGGGCCAGATCCAGTATCGCACCGACAAGGCCGGCATCATTCATGCCACCATCGGGCGTGCGTCCTTCGACATTGAGCAGCTGAAGAGCAATCTGGCGGCGCTCATCGATGCACTGGTGAAGGCACGCCCCACGGCGGCCAAGGGTGTCTATCTGCGCAAGGTGGCGGTGTCCTCCACCATGGGCGGCGGTGCCCGTGTAGAAATTACCAGCCTGCCCCAACAGGCAGGCTAGGAAAGAGCTTTGGGCCGTGCCCGGCATGCCGGGCACAGCTGTCAAAGACCGCTGGAGCTGTCGTATCGATGGCTTAATACCGGGCAGTTGCCCGGGTCCAGCGCAGACGGCGCCCCAGGGAAGAATTCGTCAAGAACTCGACCAGGTGCGCCGCATTCGGTTGATGTCGGGGAAATGCCCCCGCCATCGTTTACAGGAGTGTTCATACCGTGAGTCTCAATCGTGATGAGAAGGCGGTCATCATCGAAGAGGTCGGGGCAGAGCTTGCCCGGGCCCAGGCGATGATCATCGCTGAGTACCGTGGTCTGGACGTCGCCTCTGCAACCGTATTGCGCAAACAGGCGCGCGAGTCGGGTGTGTATCTGCGTGTTCTCAAGAATACGCTGGTGCGCCGCGCCCTGGCGGGGACTCCCTTCGAGGAGATCTCGTCGCAGCTTACGGGTCCGCTGATGTATGCCATCAGTGAAGATCCGGTCGCTGCCGCCAAGGTGTTGTCTGATTTCGCCAAGACCAATGAATCACTGGTGATCAAGGCTGGGGCATTGCCCAACAGCATTCTGGCACTGGACGGCGTGAAAGCGCTGGCCACCATGCCCACCCGTGACGAGTTGGTGGCGAAACTGCTGGGCACCATGCAGGCACCGATCGCGCAATTCGTACGCACGCTCAACGAAGTTCCCAGCAAATGGGTACGGGGTCTGGCGGCGGTGCGCGATCAGAAGGAAGCGGCCTGACCGCAACCTGTCGAACACGCAGAGCGATATCCATCTGGACGTTTTGATTATTCTGGAGTTCTTGAAATGGCAAATAAAGCTGAAATCCTTGACGCGATCGCCGGCATGACTGTGCTCGAGCTGTCCGAGCTGATCAAGGAAATGGAAGAGAAGTTTGGTGTTTCCGCTGCCGCTGCAGCCGTGGCTGTTGCTGCACCCGCCGGAGGCGGCGAAGCCGCCGCTGCCGAGGAGCAGACCGAGTTTACCGTCATGCTCAATGAGTTTGGCGCCAACAAGGTCAGCGTCATCAAGGTGGTACGCGAGATCACCGGTCTGGGCCTGAAGGAGGCCAAGGACCTGGTGGACGGCGCTCCCAAGCCGGTCAAGGAGGGTGTCTCCAAGGCCGAGGCTGAAGAGGCCCAGAAGAAGCTTGAAGACGCCGGCGCGAAAGTCGAGCTCAAGTAAGCCTGTAAAGGCGCGCCCGGGAAGCCTTCAGGCCTTCCCGGGCTTTTGCGTCTCCAGAAAACCTGTTGCCTGAACCCCCGCGCCGTGGCTTGTACGGCTGGTTTCGGTGGCGTTTGCAGGCAGGTTTTCTAGAGTCGTAAACCAGGGCCGTGGTTGACGGCCGATGCAACCCATAGAGTCGGAGTGCTCATGCCTTATTCGTATACCGAAAAAAAGCGCATACGCAAAACCTTCGCCAAGCGCGAGGACGTTCAGGATGTGCCTTATCTCCTGGCGACCCAGCTTGATTCCTTCAAGACTTTCCTGCAGGCAGATATTACCCCGTCGAAACGCAAAGATGAAGGCCTGCAGGCTGCTTTTACCTCAATATTTCCCATCGTAAGCCATAACCAGATGGCCAGGCTCGAGTTTGTCAGCTATTCGCTGGGCGAGCCGGTGTTCGATGTCAAGGAATGCCAGATGCGGGGGCTCACCTATGCCTCGCCGCTGCGCGCCAAGGTGCGTCTGGTGATCATGGACCGTGAAGTCCGCACGCCGACCATCAAGGAAGTCAAGGAGCAGGAAGTCTACATGGGCGAAATGCCGCTCATGACCGATACCGGCTCCTTCGTGATCAACGGCACCGAGCGTGTCATCGTCTCCCAGCTGCACCGCTCGCCGGGTGTGTTCTTCGAACACGACCGTGGCAAGACGCACAGCTCGGGCAAGCTGCTGTTCTCGGCACGCATCATTCCCTACCGCGGCTCGTGGCTCGATTTCGAGTTCGATCCCAAGGATCTGCTGTTCTTCCGCATCGATCGCCGGCGCAAGATGCCGGTGACCATCCTGCTCAAGGCCATCGGCATGAGCATAGAAGCCATCCTGGCGTACTTCTCCGAGTTCGATCATATTGATCTGCACAAGGATGGCGGCCGGCTCGAGTTCGTGCCCGAGCGCTGGAAGGGCGAGGTTGCCGGTTTCGACATCACGGATCGGGACGGTGAAGTGCTGGTCGAGAAGGACAAGCGCATCACCCAGCGCCACCTGCGTGCCCTGGCGACGGCGGGTGTCGACAGCATTTCCGTACCCGAGGATTACCTGCTGGGCCGCATCCTGGCAACCAATATGGTCAATCCGGAAACGGGTGAAGTCATCGCAAACGCGAACGACGAGATCACCGAGACCATCCTCGCCGAGCTGCGTGATGCCGGCATCCGTCGCATCCAGACGCTGTATGTCAACGAGCTGGATCGTGGTGCCTATATTTCGCAGACGCTGCGCACCGACGAGACCCAGGACCAGATGAGCGCACGCATCGCCATCTACCGCATGATGCGCCCGGGCGAGCCGCCCACCGAAGATGCCGTCCAGGCCCTGTTCCAGCGCCTGTTCTACAGCGAGGAAGCCTACGATCTGTCACGCGTGGGGCGCATGAAGGTCAACAGCCGCCTGGGCCGTGGCGATACCGCCGAAGGCCCGATGACGCTCACCGACGAAGACATCCTCGAGTCCATCAAGGTGCTGGTCGAGCTGCGCAACGGCCGCGGCAACATCGACGATATCGACCATCTGGGCAACCGTCGTGTGCGCTGTGTCGGCGAGCTGGCCGAAAACCAGTTCCGGGCCGGCCTGGTACGGGTGGAGCGCGCCGTGCGCGAACGCCTCTCCCAGGCGGAGTCCGAGAACCTGATGCCGCATGATCTCATCAACTCCAAGCCGATTTCGGCGGCAGTGAAGGAGTTCTTCGGCTCCAGCCAGCTTTCGCAGTTCATGGACCAGACCAATCCCCTGTCCGAGATCACGCACAAGCGCAGGGTTTCGGCCCTGGGACCGGGCGGGCTCACGCGCGAGCGTGCCGGCTTCGAGGTGCGCGACGTACACCCTACGCACTACGGACGCGTCTGCCCCATCGAGACGCCGGAAGGCCCCAACATCGGCCTGATCAACTCCATGGCCCTGTATGCGCGTCTGAACGACTACGGCTTCCTCGAGACCCCTTACCGCAAGATCATCGATGGCTGCGTCAGCGAGCAGATCGACTATCTGTCGGCCATCGAGGAAAGCCACTACGTGATCGCCCAGGCGAACGCGGCGCTCGACGATCAGGGCCGCTTCGTGGATGATCTGGTCGCCTGCCGCGAGGCCGGTGAAACCATGCTCACCTCGCCCGACAATGTGCATTACATGGATGTGGCGCCGTCGCAGATCGTGTCGGTGGCCGCCTCGCTCATTCCCTTCCTCGAGCATGATGATGCCAACCGGGCGCTCATGGGCGCCAACATGCAGCGTCAGGCCGTGCCCTGCCTGCGGCCCGAAAAGCCGTTGGTCGGTACCGGCATCGAGCGCACGGTGGCCGTGGACTCGGGCACAACGGTACAGGCGCTGCGCGGCGGTGTCGTCGATCATGTGGACGCCCAGCGCGTGGTCATTCGCGTGAATGACGACGAAAACGTCGCCGGCGAGGTCGGGGTCGATATCTACAACCTCACCAAGTACACGCGGTCCAACCAGAACACCAACATCAACCAGCGTCCCATCGTTCGCCGCGGCGATCAGGTGGCGCGGGGCGACGTGCTGGCCGATGGCGCCTCCACCGATCTGGGCGAGCTGGCCCTGGGCCAGAACATGCTGGTGGCCTTCATGCCCTGGCATGGCTACAACTTCGAGGATTCCATCCTCATCTCCGAAAAGGTCGTGGCCGATGACCGCTATACCTCCATCCATATCGAAGAGCTCACCGTGGTCGCACGCGACACCAAGCTCGGCGAGGAGGAAATCACGCGTGACATCAGCAACCTGGCTGAAACCCAGCTGAACCGTCTGGATGATTCCGGCATTGTCTACATCGGCGCCGAAGTGCGTGCCGATGACGTGCTCGTGGGCAAGGTCACACCCAAGGGTGAAACCCAGCTCACGCCCGAAGAGAAGCTGCTGCGCGCCATTTTCGGCGAGAAAGCCTCCGATGTGAAGGACACGTCGCTGCGCGTACCGTCCGGCATGGTGGGCACGGTGATCGACGTCCAGGTGTTCACGCGCGAAGGTATCGAGCGTGACAAGCGGGCCGAGTCCATCATCGACGATGAGCTGCGCCGCTATCGCCAGGATCTGGCCGACCAGCTTCGCATTGTCGAGAAGGACGTCTTCGACCGCATCGGCAAGTTCCTGGTGGGCAAGACCGTCAACGGCGGGCCGCGCAAGCTGCCCAAGGGTTCGGTGCTGACCCGGGAATATCTGGATGAGCTGGCGTCCTCCGACGTCTGGAAGTGGTTCGATATTCGTCTGGCCGACGAGGACGATGCCATCGTGCTCGAACATGCCAAGGAGTCGCTGGAGCAGAAGCAGCAGCAATCGGACATTGCCTTCGAAGAGAAGCGCAAGAAGCTGACCCAGGGCGACGAGCTGCCGCCGGGTGTGCTCAAGATGGTCAAGGTCTATCTGGCCGTCAAGCGTCGCCTGCAGCCGGGCGACAAGATGGCCGGGCGCCACGGTAACAAGGGCGTGGTCTCGCGCATCACCCCGGTCGAGGACATGCCGCATATGGCCGATGGCACGCCGGTGGATATTGTGCTCAACCCGCTGGGCGTGCCCTCGCGAATGAACGTGGGCCAGGTGCTTGAAGTGCATCTGGGCTGGGCCGCCAAGGGGCTGGGCGAGCGCATCGCCGGGATGATGGCGCGGGAAAAGGAGGGCCAGCTGGCCGATGTGCGTGCCTATCTCGATCGTGTCTACAACGCCACCGGCGGCAGTGCGCGCATTGATGAGCTCAGTGATGATGAAGTGCTCGAGCTGGCGCGCAACCTGAAGGACGGCATGCCCGTGGCGACGCCGGTGTTCGATGGCGCCACTGAAGAGGAAATCGGTGAGCTGCTCGACATCGCCTACCCCGAGGAGATTGCCGACAGCCTGCAGCTGACGCCCGATCGCACCCAGGCCTGGCTCTATGACGGGCGCACCGGCGAGCAGTTCGAGCGTACGGTGACCATTGGCTACATGCATTATCTGAAGCTGCATCACCTGGTCGATGACAAGATGCACGCCCGTTCGACCGGACCGTACTCGCTCGTGACCCAGCAGCCCTTGGGCGGCAAGGCGCAGTTCGGCGGCCAGCGTTTCGGCGAGATGGAGGTCTGGGCCCTGGAAGCCTACGGCGCGGCCTACACGCTGCAGGAAATGCTCACCGTGAAGTCCGACGATATCGCCGGCCGCACCAAGGTCTACGAAAATATCGTCAAGGGCGATCACGTGATCGATGCCGGCATGCCGGAATCATTCAATGTCCTGGTCAAGGAAATCCGTTCCCTGTCCCTGGACATGGATTTGGAGCGTAAATAATGAAAGCGCTACTGGATTTGTTCAAGCAGGTCTCGCAGGATGAGCAGTTCGATGCCATTCGCATCGGCATTGCGTCTCCCGAGAAGATCCGATCCTGGTCCTTCGGAGAGGTACGCAAGCCCGAGACCATCAACTATCGCACCTTCCGTCCCGAGCGTGATGGTCTGTTCTGCGCCAAGATCTTCGGGCCGGTAAAGGATTACGAATGCCTTTGCGGCAAGTACAAGCGCCTCAAGCATCGGGGTGTCATCTGCGAGAAGTGCGGCGTTGAAGTCACCCAGGCCAAGGTGCGCCGCGAGCGCATGGGCCACATCGAGCTCGCCAGCCCGGTGGCGCACATCTGGTTCCTCAAGAGCCTGCCGTCGCGTCTGGGCATGGTGCTCGACATGACGCTGCGCGACATCGAGCGCGTGCTCTATTTCGAAGCCTGGTGTGTGATCGAGCCGGGCATGACGCCGCTGCGTCGCGGCCAGATCATGTCCGATGACGACTTTCTCGCCAAGACCGAAGAGTACGGTGATGATTTCCACGCTCTGATGGGCGCCGAGGCCGTGCGCGAGCTGCTGCGCTCGCTCGACCTCGATCGCGAGATCGAAACCCTGCGCGCCGAGCTCAAGGTGACCGGCTCCATCGCCCGCATCAAGAAGATCTCCAAGCGGCTCAAGGTCCTGGAAGGCTTCCAGAAGTCCGGTATCAAGCCCGACTGGATGATCATGGAAGTGCTGCCGGTGCTTCCGCCCGATTTGCGCCCGCTGGTGCCGCTGGACGGGGGGCGTTTCGCGACGTCGGACCTGAACGATCTCTATCGCCGGGTCATCAACCGCAATAATCGCCTCAAGCGGCTCATCGAGCTCAAGGCACCCGATATCATCCTGCGCAACGAGAAGCGCATGCTGCAGGAATCGGTGGATTCGCTGCTCGATAACGGCCGCCGCGGCAAGGCCATGACGGGCGCCAACAAGCGCCAGCTCAAGTCGCTGGCCGACATGATCAAGGGCAAGGGCGGGCGCTTTCGCCAGAACCTGCTGGGCAAGCGCGTCGACTACTCGGGTCGTTCCGTCATTGTGGTCGGCCCCCAGCTCAAGCTGCATGAGTGCGGCCTGCCCAAGCTGATGGCGCTGGAGCTGTTCAAGCCTTTCATTTTCAACCGGCTCGAGATGATGGGCCTGGCCACCACCATCAAGGCGGCCAAGCGCCTGGTGGAAACCCAGGAACCCGTGGTCTGGGATATCCTCGACGAAGTGATTCGCGAGCATCCGGTCATGCTCAACCGGGCACCGACGCTGCACCGTCTGGGCATCCAGGCGTTCGAGCCCGTGCTCATCGAGGGCAAGGCCATCCAGCTTCATCCGCTGGTCTGCGCCGCGTTCAACGCCGACTTCGACGGCGACCAGATGGCCGTGCACGTGCCGCTCTCGCTGGAAGCCCAGCTCGAGGCGCGCACGCTGATGCTGGCTTCCAATAATGTGCTGTTCCCGGCCAATGGCGATCCGTCCATCGTGCCTTCGCAGGACATTGTGCTCGGTCTGTACTACACCACGCGCGAGCGCATCAACGGCAAGGGCGAGGGCGCTTTCTTCGCCGATGTGGCTGAAGTGCGCCGGGCCTACGACAACAAGATCGTCGAGCTGCAGACGCGCATCACCGTGCGCCTGAATGAATACACGAGCAAGGACGAGAGCGGTGAATGGGTTGCGGAGCGCAAGCGGGTCGAGACGACCGTCGGGCGTGCCTTGCTGTCCGAAATCCTGCCCCGGGGGCTGCCTTTCTCGGCGCTGAACACCACGCTGAAGAAGAAGGAGATTTCGCGCCTGATCAATATGTCCTTCCGCCGCTGCGGCCTGCGTGCCACGGTCATCTTCGCGGACAGGCTCATGCAGTCGGGATTCAGCCTGGCGACCCATGGCGGCATTTCCATCTCCATGAACGACATGCTCGTGCCGGCGGTCAAGGAAGACATCCTGGCCCAGGCCAATGGCGAGGTCAAGGAGATCGACAAGCAGTATTCCTCGGGCCTGGTCACGGCGCAGGAGCGCTACAACAACGTGGTCGACATCTGGGGCAAGGCGAGTGACCGCGTGGGCAAGGCCATGATGGAGCAGCTGGCCAGCGAGCCGGTGGTCGATCGTTTCGGCGAGGAAGTCCAGCAGGAGTCCTTCAACTCCATCTACATGATGGCCGACTCCGGTGCGCGGGGTTCGGCGGCACAGATCCGCCAGCTGGCCGGCATGCGCGGCCTGATGGCCAAGCCGGACGGTTCCATCATCGAAACGCCCATCACGGCCAACTTCCGCGAAGGCCTGAACGTCCTGCAGTACTTCATCTCCACGCACGGCGCCCGCAAGGGGCTGGCGGATACGGCGCTGAAGACCGCCAACTCGGGCTATCTGACGCGCCGGCTGGTCGATGTCACCCAGGACCTGGTCATCACCGAAGATGATTGCGGCACCACTGACGGCTACAACATGAAGGCCCTGGTGGATGGCGGCGAGGTGATTGAGCACCTGCAGGACCGGGTGCTGGGTCGTGTCACGGCGGTGGATATCATCCATCCCGATACCCAGGAAACCGTCATTCCGGCGGGTACGCTGCTTGATGAAGACCTGGTCGAGTTCGTCGACAGCATCGGTGTGGACGAGATCAAGGTACGCACACCGCTGACCTGCGAAACACGCCACGGCCTGTGCGCCAGCTGCTACGGTCGCGATCTGGGGCGCGGCACCAAGGTCAACCGCGGCGAAGCCGTCGGGGTGATTGCCGCCCAGTCGATCGGCGAGCCGGGCACGCAGCTGACCATGCGTACTTTCCACATCGGGGGTGCCGCTTCGCGCGCCGCCATGGCCAGCGGTGTCGAGACCAAGGTCACCGGTACGGTGGGCTTCGAGATCGGTCTGCGCTACGTCACCAATCCCAAGGGAGAGCGTGTGGCCATCTCGCGCTCGGGTGAAATCATCATCTTTGACGAGAACCGCCGCGAGCGCGAACGCCACAAGATCCCCTACGGGGCGACCATCGATGTCGGTGACGGCGATGCCATCAAGGTGGGCCAGCGACTGGCGCACTGGGATCCGCTGACGCGACCCATCATTTCGGAGTATGCGGGCCAGGTCCGCTACGAGAACATCGAGGAAGGCGTGACCGTCGCCCGCCAGATGGACGAGATCACCGGCCTGTCCACCCTGGTCGTGATCACGCCCAAGACGCGCGGCAGCCGCGTGCTTGCCCGTCCGCAGATCAAGCTGCTCGACGAGGCCGGCGAAGAAGTGCGCATGGCCTCCACCGACCATGCCGTCAACATCTCCTTCCCGGTTGGTGCGCTCATCACGGTGCGCGACGGCCAGCAGGTGAATGTGGGCGAGGTTCTGGCCCGTATTCCGCAGGAGTCGCAGAAGACACGCGACATTACCGGCGGTCTGCCGCGCGTGGCCGAGCTTTTCGAGGCGCGTTCACCCAAGGATGCCGGCGTGCTGGCGGAGGTCACGGGCACCGTGTCCTTCGGCAAGGAAACCAAGGGCAAGCAGCGTCTCATCATCACCGAGCTCGACGGCGACCCGCATGAGTTCCTGATCTCCAAGGAGAAGCAGGTGCTGGTGCATGACGGCCAGGTCGTGAACAAGGGTGAGCTCATCGTCGATGGTCCGCCCGATCCGCACGACATCCTGCGTCTGCAGGGGATTGCTGATCTGGCCACCTACATCGTCAACGAAGTGCAGGATGTCTATCGCCTGCAGGGTGTGAAGATCAACGACAAGCACATCGAGGTGATCGTGCGCCAGATGCTGCGCCGCGTCAACATCATCGATTCCGGTGATACGGACTTCATCCAGGGCGAGCAGGTGGAGCGTTCCGAGCTGCTCAACGAGAATGATCGCATGGAGGCCGAGGGCAAGATCCCGGCCACCTACTCGAACGTCTTGCTGGGTATCACCAAGGCATCGCTGTCGACGGATTCCTTCATCTCCGCCGCCTCTTTCCAGGAGACCACGCGGGTGCTCACGGAAGCCGCCATCATGGGCAAGCGCGACGAGCTGCGCGGACTCAAGGAAAACGTCATCGTGGGTCGCCTGATTCCCGCCGGCACCGGCATGGCTTTCCATGCAGCCCGGCGAGAGAAGGAAGCCTACGAGGCGGCCGAGCGGGAAGCGGCACGCGCGCTGGCCAATCCTTTCGAGGACACACCGGAAGCGGCAGGGGAAGCATCGCCGGTCGAGCATCACGAGGGCGACGTCCTGCAGGATCCGCTCGCCGACGCTCAGTAGTCGCGGATCAGTCTTCGGGCTGGTATCGGGGCAGTCGCAGACAGAAGCGGCTGCCCCGGCCCGGCCGGCTGTCGACTTCCAGGCCGGCCTGATGGCGTTGTGCCACGGTATGCACAAAGGCCAGCCCCAGGCCGGCGCCGCCCGGATTGGCCGGTGCATCGGTATCGACACGGGTAAACGGAGCGAAGATGTGCGCCAGATCATCGGCCTGCATGCCCCGGCCCTGATCGATGATGCAGGCTTTCCATTCATGCCTGCCCTGGGCCTCGAGCACCAGGCGTATCCGTGTGCCGGGCGCACTGTACTTGATGGCGTTGTCCACGAGGTTGAGCAGGGCGCGCTCCAGCAGGCCGGCATCGGCCATCACCCAGGCGTCCTGCTCCAGGCCTTCCGTTTCCAGGCGGATATCTTTCTGCTGTGCGCGTGCCCAGCTGTCGTCCCGGCATGCAAGCAGCAGATCGCCCAGATGTACGGGGCGGGCCTGCAGTGTCTGCGCCGAGGCACGGCTCAGATCCACGAAGTCATCGACCAGCCTGAGCGTGCGTGCGGCATGATGGTCGATCTGGTCCAGCAGCTCCGGGTTGTCCTGCCTGCCGCCATGTCTTTCATTTTCGGTGAGCGCGAGCAGGGTGTTCAGGGGCGCGCGCATATCATGCGACAGGAAGCGCAGGGTTTCATCCTGTTGCTGCTGCGCACGGCGGAAGCGCTCCAGCGCCACGTGCAGCTGTCCCACGCGTTGCGTCAGGGACTGTTGCCAGGCGGGCAGTGCGACGGACATGCCGTCGGTGGATTCCATGGCGTTGAGCAGGCGCAATTCGGTATCGATATGACGCATGGCCGCCTGCTGGCTGCGCCAGCTCCACAAGGGGTAGCTGATGATGAGCGTGAGCAGACTGGCCACGGGCGGCCACCAGAGATGCCAGACATACAGCAGGGCGGCGCATACCCCCAGCACAATGATCAGCAGATTCGTCGTCAGCAGCAGCTGGCGCTGGGGAGACAGGCTGCGGCAGCCCAGGCAGGCAAGCAGTACGGGCAACAGGTTGCCCAGTACCGCCCAGAACGTCGACGCGTTGCGTATCCAGGACCCGTCCAGACCCCCTTGCAGGATATTGGCAAGAATTTCCACGCCCGGCATGACTTCGCCGTCGACACTGCGCGGGGTGGCAAAGACATCACCCAGCCCGGAACCCCAGGCACCGACGAGCACCGTCTTGCCCCGGAAGACCGAGGCATCCACGCTGCCGTCGAGCACCCGGGCATAGGGAATGCTGCGAAAATAGCCGGGGGCACCGATGAAGGGGATGCGCAAGCCGTTCGGACCGGCAAAGGTGTCGGGCAGACGGGGGACGTCAGCGCGGGCGCGCATCAGGACAATGCTCAGGTGGTCGTAGGCCTCGCCTTCCGGTGTCCTGAGCTGCGGGCTGAAACGGCGGATGACGCCATCGGCATCCGGATCGATATTGATATGTCCCAAAGCCATTGCCGCCTGCGCCAGTTCCGGCAACGGGCGCACCGCGCGTGCCCGTACGGTGTCCAGCATCACGGGAAGCACCACGCGCCCGTGCGTCTTCATGGCGCGGGCAAGGACGGTATCATCTTCCTGCCAGGCCGGGTGCCGGTCGCTGAGCAACAGGTCCAGGGCCACCAGATCGGCTTGTGCCAGGCGCTCGATCAGGCGCGCATGCAGAGACCGTCGCCAAGGCCAGTAGCCCACGGATTCCAGGCTGTCGTCATCGATGCCGATGATGATGATGTCATCGGGTGCCGCACCCGGGTTCTGCCGGCTGATGAGAAAGTCGTAGAGCGTATTCTCCAGGCGTTGCAGCCCCGACGGCTGTGCCGCCAGCACCAGTGTCAGTGCGAGCAGCATGAGTGCGAGTGTCGTGCTCAGCCATTCGCGCAGCATCCGCCGTTTCAGGCGGGTCTGCAGGGCCAGCCCTGTCTGCGCCGGCGTGGACGTGCCCATCTGGCAGGTCAGTACAGGGTCAGCTGAACCGTTCCGCCCTGGCCTGCGCGCACAGGCTCGCCAAAGCCCGTCATCAGGACGGCGTGGCCTTCAAAGGGCCACACGGCATCTTCACCCATCAGCCCGGCGTCGTCGATGGCGCGCACCAGCAGGTACCAGTCACCCGGGCCCGGTACGGGATATTCGGCCGGCGGACCGCTGATGCGGCGTGTGTATACGGGACGCATGCCTTTTTCGTCGGATGCCACGCGCACCAGGTAGGCTTGCGCCCCCGGCACAGTATCGAAATTCACGACCCGCTCCGAGGCGGCGGGCGGGTGCAGCCGCGGTGCTGCAGGCAGGGCGCGCACCGGCAGGACCTGCCCGTCAGCGCGCACGCCGGCGCCTTGCAGCGCCTGCAGGCGACGAGTGGTACCGGGCCCGGCCTGCATGTGGGCCACACCTTCGATGACTTCGCTCAGGCTGCCGCCCTGCTGCCCCATGCGCACGCGCAGCTGGGTGCCCCTGACGCCCGTGATGCTGATGGGCGAGTGGATCTCATAGCGGCCCGTACCCTGGCCGTCGGGTGCCACATCGGACTCCACGGCGCCGGATTCAAGCTGGAGAATGGTGTCGCCCAGACCCGTGCCCACGAAGCTGCGCAGGCGGCGCAGCTGCGCCTTCGAACCGGCCGGCAGCGTGGCCTGGCTGCCGTCGGGCAGCTGCAGCGTCAGAAAGCTTGCGGCGCCGGTTTGCAGGATATCGCCTTCGACGACCGTATCGCCCAGCCGCGGCGCACGGCCGTTGATGCGGGCCTGGCCGTCGATGTGCACGACGCGGGCGTTCGCTGCCTCTTCAGGGATGAGCGAAAACGGAATGCGCAGCGCCTTGCCGATCGGCAGGGCATAGGGATCGGCAACCGCATTCAGCGTTTGCAGCAGGGGCCAGTTACCGGGTGTGCCGGTATAGGTGCGCGACAGGTCGATGAGCGTGTCGCCCGCCCGCACACCGTAGATGAAGTCATCACCCTGGGCACCCGAGGGCTGGCCCTGTGCCGGCATTGCCGCCATCAGCGTCAGCACCGCTATTGCAATCAACCCGGGAATGGCCTGTAGCAGGCGAAAGCGCACGGTCATGATGGTTCCACGAGTTCTAGCCGGTAGCCCAGCGCGTAGGATGCACTGAGACGTACCCCGTTTTCGGGACGCAGCGAGAGCTTGCGCCGGATATTGGAAAGATGCGTATCAATGGTACGTGATGTTGCCGGAATATCCCGGTTCCACACGGAATTGCTGAGCACATCGCGAGAGAAGAGCCGGTCGGGGTTGCGAAAGAACAACTGCGCGAGCTCGTATTCCTTGGGTGCCAGATCGATTTCCTGTCCATGCAGGGAAATGACGCCTTGCGCAGGATCGATGTGGTAAGGGCCGACATCGAAGGCCTGGCGCTCGCTCGCCTGGCCGAAATTGCTGCGACGAAGCAGCGCCGCTACGCGTGCAAGCAGTTCATGTTCCCGTATAGGCTTGATCATGTAGTCGTCCGCACCGGCCATGAGCCCTTCGACCAGATCGGCTTCACTGGAGCGGCTGGTCAGGAACATCACGGGCAGCGCATGGCCCTGGCGTGATCGCACCCAGCGCAGGACCTCGAGCCCGGAGATATCGGGGACTTCCCAGTCCAGCAGGAGCAGGTCGAACGGGGCAACGCGGGGGAGGGCGGCGAGCAGACTGCGCCCGGTGGTGTAGATGGTGCACCGGTAGCCGGCATTTTCAAGGATGCGGGCAATCAGCTGCGCCTGTGCGCTGTCATCTTCGAGCGAGGCAATGTGCAGGTTCATATGGAAGTCACCCGAGACGAGACGCCGGCGCGCGGCGCGCCGGGACACCGAGATGATAACCCACACAGCGGCCGCTGATTCCCATCAGTCGATTCCAATCCGTAGATGAGTCTGAACTTGTTGGCTGGCAGCCTGTGTTGATGTGTACAGCCGCCGCCCTGTGGGTAGGCGGTGGGTAACGCGTCAAGCGTTATCCACGGGCTATCCATAGG
>Ga0265293_10006921_pt1 | contig 17786 bp, 12 predicted proteins | sample Munlanlewell138R_FD_192505 | JGI IMG/M metagenome (GOLD analysis project Ga0265293, IMG submission 192505) | Leachate microbial communities from a municipal landfill in Southern Ontario, Canada - Leachate well 138R | ecosystem: Engineered > Solid waste > Landfill > Unclassified | place: Canada...
GTTCAAGAAGCACTTAAGTATGTCGAAGCCGGTAAAAAAGTTATTTTAGTAAGACTGGAAACATCCCCGGAAGATATTGAAGGCATGCATGTTTCGGAGGGATTTTTAACCGCCCGGGGCGGTATGACATCTCATGCTGCGGTTGTTGCCCGTGGCATGGGTAAATGTTGTGTTTCCGGGTGCAAAACTTTAGAACTTTTTGAAGATGAAGGATATTTTAAATTAAACGGAAAAAAATATTATCTGGGTGATTGGATTTCATTAGATGGTTCTACCGGTGCAATATACGGTGAACGCATTATAACTGTTCCCGCTAAAATATCCGGTAATTTTGAAAAATTTATGAATTGGTGCGATGAAATCAGAGATTTGAAAATCAGAACCAATGCCGACACTTCCGTTGACGCTCTGCAAGCGAAAGAATTTGGGGCAGAAGGTATCGGCCTTTGCCGTACTGAACATATGTTCTTTGACTCTAACAGAATCACCGCAATGCGAGAAATGATTGTTGCCGATACAAAAGAAAAAAGAGTACGCGCTCTTAATAAACTGTTGCCGATGCAAAGAGACGATTTCGAAAAGATTTTTGAAGCTATGGGTAACTTCCCGGTAACTGTTCGTTATCTTGATCCGCCGTTGCATGAGTTTCTTCCGACTGATCCCGAAGAAATAAAAAAATTATCTAAGGATTTAGATGTCACGATTGAACAATTAAATTCAAAAATCTCTGAACTGCACGAATTCAATCCAATGTTGGGTCACCGCGGTTGCCGACTTTCGATTTCATACCCTGAACTTGCTGAAATGCAGACTCAAGCCGTTATTGAAGCTTGGATTAACGTTAAGAAAAGAAATCCCAAATATACAGCCGAACCAGAAATTATGATTCCTCTGGTTGGTGATGAAAAAGAATTGAAATTTATTAAAGCAATCATTATTAAGAAAGCAGATGAATTATTAAAAGCCAACAACATGTCTGTTGACTATAAAATTGGTACAATGATTGAAATCCCTCGGGCGACGCTAAGGGCTAAAGAAATTGCGGATGAAGCGGACTTCTTTAGTTTTGGAACTAATGATTTAACGCAAATGACATTTGGTTTTAGTCGTGATGATGCCGGTTCATTCCTTAATGATTATTACGAAAATCGTATTTATGAATTCGATCCATTTGCAAAACTTGATCAAGAAGGCGTTGGTTCACTTGTTGAGTTGGCTTGCGAATTAGGCCGTAAAGGCAAACCCGATCTTAAATTGGGCATTTGCGGTGAACATGGAGGCGAACCTTCATCGATAGAATTTTTCCATAAAGTCGGTTTGGACTATGTTTCTTGTTCCCCTTATCGGGTTCCGATCGCTAGATTGGCTGCGGCTCAGGCTGCAATAAAGCACAAACGATAAAAATTAAACCACGGTTAATTACTCCCGTGGTTTTTATTCTGTAACAGGCAAGTTGACGGCTTTATATAAAATTGGGAAAACAAAAATCAATTATCCAAAAATATAATGCACGGTTGAACGGCCCGCGCAATATAATGAAAGACAAACGACAAAATCAGAGAAAACAGAAGGAAACACCAACAGAAATCATAAAAAAGGTCTTAAATATTACGCGGAAAAAAGAAAAATTGCAAACGCTATGAGGTATGCAGCTCATTATGGTTTAATTAAATTATAATCTATAATTGGTAAGCCGGATGCCTTAATAGGGCACGTACAGTTTGACAAGGGAGAAACTAAGTGATTAGTTTTGTTGCGTTATTGTGGGTTATAGTGAATTACAATTTTTATTTTAATCATATTATATAGAGTAAACGGATATGAGAGGAGGGTTTAATGGCGAATGTCCGTATTTCCGAAGATAATCTTCGGGAAAATCTGCATGTTAGCAGAGCCTTTATACCTTTTTTTTCCGGCAGTGATATTAAACTAAGTACCAGGTCGGGTGGAATTCCCGGATTTCCGGCGTTTATCGGCTTGGGGAGCAATGATATGTCTATAAATTATTTAAACGGTGTAATTAATTTAGATGATGAATTTGCTAATTATGCTATTCCTCTTGCCGAATCGGGTATAATCGATACGCTAGTCGCTACTTTTTATACTTTTCCAATAAGCATTTTTGGCAGCAGCGTTATTACGGTTTGCACTCAATTGTATTACGCAGACAATACCACCAATATTTTTAAACCGATAAAAGAAACTTTATTACGGTTAAAACCGAATTATAATGGTAATTTTTCCGATAAAAATATTTCTTATGCAAGGAAATCAGGGATTAATGCTAAGCTTAATTCCGGAACGCGGATATTACTTTTATTTTTTACGGAAGCAGAAGGGGGAAAGGGTATAACTGAGATTCGAGGATATGCCAGCGCCGGAATATCGATTATTTAAAAAAGACTGCACCTCCTAACAGGTCCAGTCTTTTATTTTTAAAAATTACAGTTTTTTGGAGTGCGCGGATAAGAAATGACATCTCTGATGTTTTCCACACCGGTAACATACATTATCAATCGTTCGAATCCCAACCCGAATCCGGAATGAATAACCCCGCCGTATTTTCTAAGATCCAGATACCACCACATCTCATCAGCAGGAATTCTCATATCTGCCATTCGCTGGTTTAAAAGTTCAAGTCGTTCTTCTCTTTGACTTCCCCCGACCAATTCGCCGGAGCCGGGAACCAAAAGATCCATTGCCGCAACCGTTTCTTTATCATTATTTAAACGCATATAGAAAGCTTTAATATCTTTTGGCCAATTAATAACAAACACCGGTGCCTTAAAATAAACATCAGTTAAATATTTTTCATGTTCAGTTGCGAGGTCATCACCATATTTTATTTCATTATCAAATTTTTGTTTTGCTTCAGACAATATTTTAATCGCTTCTTTATATTCACAACAATGAATTTTTGCGTTAACTAATTTTTTTAATTGTTCTATTTTCCCCGGTGCAACATAAGCGTTAAAAAAATCCATCTCCTCTTTAGCATGTTCTAAAGTATAATTAACAAGATATTTTATCATTTCCTCAACTAAGTCCATAATGTCATTAATATCCGCAAATGCAACTTCGGGTTCAATCATCCAAAATTCCGATGCATGCCGGGTAGTATTTGAATTTTCTGCTCGAAAGGTAGGTCCAAAAGTATAAACCTTTTTAAAAGCTAAGGCATAAGTTTCGGCTTCTAATTGACCTGAAACGGTAAGATTGGTTGGTTTTCCAAAAAAATCATAAGAAAAGTCGATTTTTCCATCTTTTTTCGGAAGATTTTCCAGATCAAGAGTTGTTACTTTAAACAATTCACCCGCACCTTCAGCATCGTTTGCAGTAATAATTGGGGTATGAACATAAATGAATTCTTTTTTATGGAAAAATTCATGAATGGCATAAGCCAAAATGCTCCTTACTTTAAATACGGCATGAAATAAATTTGTTCGGGGTCTCAGATGGGCATGCTCGCGTAAAAACTCTCGAGTATGACGTTTAGGTTGAATTGGATAGTCAGCGGGACAATCTCCCTCTAGAATAATTTTAGTGGCTTTTAGTTCATAGGGTTGTTTGTGTCCAGGTGTTAGAATAACAATCCCCGAAACGGTAAGGGCGACTCCCACGCCATATTTAACTATTTTGTCGAAATCGGGTAACGAGTTATCGTAAACGATTTGAATGTTGGAAAGAGCCGAACCGTCATTTAAAACAATAAATCCAAACCCTTTTTGATTTCGGTTAGAGCGGGCCCATCCTTGAACGGTAACTTCCTTACCGTTATATAAACTATAATTTTTGTTTAAAAACTTTACTGTTGTATTCATCTTTTGCCTCCTTGTTATAATTATGTAAAAAGCCCTTAAGAAAACTTAAGGACGAAAAAATTCCGCGGTGCCACCTTATTTCAAACAATGTTGCGCTTAAAACCCGATAACGTAGGTTAGACGGTTAGTTCTACTTAATTTCTTCTAACTGCTCCGAGTGTTGTTTCTCTAAATATTAGATCGGATTTACACTATCGCCGACTCACTGTACAAAGGGATTTAGCTACTTTTCTCATCATGGCATTATCTTTATTGTAACAGTATTTTAGCATATTAATACATAGGTGTCAATTTTTTTATGTATTATTATTTTTTTTTGAACGATTACAGGAAAACACTTTTACAAGTTTTGATATTATCCGATCATATGAAAAATAAAAAATTATTGTTGCGATGATATTATATAACAAATGCGAATAGGCAATCATAATTTTTTTATTGAGGATTAGAGGGGTCTTGCATTCTAAAAAAGAAAGAAAATTACAGTAAGGCCTTAAAAAAATCATGAAAATAACACCTCCAATCAAGTTAAAAACAATATTTACATTAATTGCGGTTTTTGCTTCTTTAGTTGAGGAGATTGCCACAATTAAGCTGGCAATCGTAGTCCCAAGATTGGCTCCAAGTACAAGGCTAACTGCTGATGTTAAATTGATTGCGTTTATAAAATATAAATTTTGAACAATGTTAATTGTTCCGCTTGAAGATTGTATCAAAGCACTAATCACGGTGCCGGTAAGGAAGCTTGTGATTCTGTTACCAGAAAACAGCATTGTATAATAAACAGCTTTATCAGATGCGGCGATATTTGCATAAAAAGAGTTCATAATATATATTCCCAGGAACAATAAACCCAAACCGGTTATTACTTCTCCCAAGTGCTTTAATTTTAAATTATTAAAATAATTTAAGAAAAAGCCTATGAATATAATGATAAGACTATAGTTTTCAATATGTAAAGCAAAAAGAAAAGCGGTTGTTGTCGTCCCAATATTAGCACCGATCATTACCATAATTCCTTGATACATCGTCATAAGATTAGCAGAAACAAGAGCCACAACGATTGCGGTTACCCCTGAGGATGATTGAATGAATACGGTGATTACGACACCGGTAATTAAAGCTTTTAATTTACTGCCGGCCGCTGATGCGATAAATTTTTTTATTCGCTCACTGCTGATTTTAATTAAAGATTCTCGCATATGGTTCAAGCCAAACATAAAAATTGACAATCCACCGACAAAAACCATTATCGCTCCGATAACAACTCCCCCTTTCATTTATAAATATGAAAAAGAAGGTTTAAATATTATCAATCGGATTTTACAAAAAAAAAAGTTTTTAAAAAAAACAAAAATAATTACAAAAAAACAAAAACAATATGATATAATAAGAATGCAAGGGAGGCGACTTTAAATGTCATACAAAGCTTTATACAGGACTTATCGGCCGCAAAAGTTTTCTGAGGTTATTGGCCAAGAAGCAATCGTCCGAACTTTACAAAACTCAATAATAAGCGGCAAGATTTCCCACGCTTATTTATTTACTGGTCCCCGTGGTACGGGGAAAACGACGGTTGCCCGAATCTTAGCAAAGGCTTTAAATTGCGAAAACAAATATGAAGCTGAACCTTGTGGGAAATGTCTTGTCTGTCAAGAAATTGCCGCATCTAATAATCCTGATGTTGTTGAGATTGATGCGGCAAGCAATAACGGAGTTGAAGAAATAAGAGATATCCGAGAAAAAGTTAAGTTCTTACCGAGCGGTTCTAAATATAAAGTATATATTATTGATGAAGTTCATATGTTAAGTTTAGGTGCTTTTAACGCTTTATTGAAAACTTTGGAAGAGCCACCAAAGCATGTGGTTTTTATTTTGGCAACAACGGAGCCGCATAAAGTATTACCCACAATTATATCGCGTTGTCAGAGATTTGATTTTAAAGCACTGAGTGTAAAGAAAATATCAGAATTAATTAGAAAAGTCGCAACTGAAGAAAAATTTAATATTACCGAAGAAGCTGTTATTGCAATCGCCGAAGGAGCAGAGGGGGGAATGCGTGATGCCCTTAGTTATCTAGATCAAGCTGTCTCATTCACTGATAATGTTATCACTATTGATGATGTTAACTCCGTTACAGGGAATTTAAACTATGATAAAATGATTGAGTTAGCCGGTTGCTTTGAAGAAAAAGATATTAATACCGCTATAAAAACTGTTAATGATTTAGTTATAATGGGGAAAGAAATTAATAAAATAGTTAGTGGAATGATACAATTTTATCGCGACATACTATTATATAAGAATATCGATACCATGCTATTTTCTCGTTATATATTTGAAAAAGAAGAATTTAAACATTTAGCTGAAAAAATCAATGATGAAAAAGTATTTTATTATGTTGATACTTTAAGTGATGTTCAAACGAAAATTAGAACAACCTCAGCACCTCATATTTATCTGGAAGTTGCTCTTATTAAGATGATTAATGAATATTATGATGTTAATACTGATAAATTAAAAATGATTGAAATTGAAAAACGCTTAAGCACAGTCAATGATGGTTTAGCTGCGGAATGGCGTGAAAAAATAAATAATCTTGAAACAAGAGTATTCCGAATTATAGATGAACTGAACAAACTTGAATTGCATTCATTAACTGAAAAATTAAAATCGATTGAAACTGCCAAAACAGAAAACCATGGCGATATTAATAATGTTACCGATTTTATTAATGAGGAATTGGTTAAATTTAAAGAAAGTATTGAAGAATTTATTGCTGATAAAGCAAAAGACGAAGTTAATTATGAATTAAGCCAGATCAAAGATAAAATTAATAATATAGAAATGAAACTTCAATCAACAGAATCGTTTTCGATACCGCGCATGGAAACCAAAAAAATTCGAAATCAAGTAAACGAAGGGCAAATTGTTCTCTTTGATGATATCAAGGGTAACTCTAAAGATAACGAAGAAGCAAATGCGGCGGATACCGATACATCAGAAAAACAAAAAGAAACATTTAGAGAAAACATATCAAAAAAAGACAATGATACAAATACTCAAGAAAAAGTGAGCGTTATTGATACGCTAGATGATGCAGAAGCGGCGAATACTATAAATAAAACAGTAAAAAGTGATGAAGAAATAGTCAATAAAACTCATTCGCGTTTAGTTCGGAAAACTCGCAATGAAGAAACTCCGATCACGCTATTTTCATCAATACCATCAGAAAAAAACATTTTATCTTCGCAATCGGAAGAAAGCAAAATCATTGCAGAGGAGGAATCTTATAAAAACTTATCATTACGGAATCTGGCAAATGATGCTTTTAGCAATTATCAAGTAGAGGTCGTTGAAAGGATTCTTCATGATTCGCGGACTGAAGAAGCGCGTAAAGATAAAATAAGGGTAATTGAAATTTGGAAAACACTTCATAACAATGCTACTAATGACCAACTAGATATTGTGGATCTGTTACAGGAAGGACAAATAGTAGCAGTCGGCCATAAAGAATTTATATTAGTATATTCTAATACATCATTATGCAATCAAGTTATGAAGATTAAATTTAAACGTGAAGCCTTAAATATCTTGTATCAAAGCCTTGGTGATGCATATAATTATATAGCTCTTCCTGAAACGATGTGGAGTGAAAAAAGAAACGAATACATCAACCAGTATAATATTGGTATCCGGTTACCTAAATTAACACCGATTAATGATCCGAATTTAGATGTAAGAAAAGAAAATCATGAATTTTTGGAACGTCAAGAAAAATTAGTTGATCAAGCGATTAGACTGTTTGGAGAGGAATTTGTTAAAATAAGATAACAAGGAGCAAAATATGAATCAAAATTTATTAAGAACCATTAAAAAAATGCAAGAGGAAATGGTAACGACACAACAGGAGATTGAATCAACCATTTTTTATGCATCGGCCGGCGGCGTTGTAAATGTTGAAGTTAAAGGAACAAAAGAGTTGATAAAGGTTACGATTGAAAATAGTTTTCAAGCCGAATCCACTGATGATTTAGAAATACTAGGTGAAATGGTTGTTGCCGCTTGCAATCAAGCTTATCAGGAGATTGACAAAACAATAAAAGAAAAAATGGGGAAATATAATGATATGTTAGGTTCGTTTGGTGGGTTGTTTTAATGAAATACCCTGAAGCATTAAATAAGCTTATTGAAAGCTTTCAGATGTATCCGGGTATCGGGCCGAAGACGGCGGAAAGGCTCGCCTTTTTCACTTTTTTTAAATTAAAAGATGAAGATATTGTTCGTTTCAGTCAAAATCTTTTAAATTTAAAAACCGATATTAAATATTGTTCAATATGCGGTGTGTTAACCGACAGCGAAAAATGCCAAATTTGTTCTGATCCCCATCGCAGCAACACAATTCTTGTTGTTGAAAGCAGCAGAGACGTTAATGTCTTTGATAAAACCAACCAGTATAATGGTCGTTATCACATTCTCAACGGTCTGATATCGCCATTAAAAGGAATCTCACCTAATGAGGTCAATTTAAAGTCTTTATTTAAACGAATTTCATACGAAGTACCGGAAGAAGTAATTATTGCCACAGCTGCTACGGTTGAAGGTGAAATGACAGCAATGTATATAAAAAAGCAATTAGAGAACAGCAGGGTTAGAATTACTCGAATTGGATATGGATTACCAGCTGGTGGTGATATTGAGTACGCAGATGAAATTACTTTGATAAAATCTCTTGAAGGGCGAAGAGATATGTAGTATAATAAGGTATAAATTGTAAAAAAGGAGAGAAAGGATGAAAGAAGCAATAATAAGATTGTTTGACAAAGCCGATGATTTTTTTGCCAAGTTTGTGGGCCCAATTATTGATAAAATAATAACCTTCTTAAATAAAGGGGAATATACAATTTATGTATTATTGGGCATGTTTTTAGTAATAATCATTTTAATTGGTTTGTTAAGATGGGTTTTTAAAGGAACGAAATCGTTTATCGCTATGGTATTATTATTCGGGATTGTTTTTGCAATTTGGTTTTTCTTTGGTAAGTAACCCCCTTACTTTAACATCTATCCGATATGGTTTTTTAAGATAAGAAACTATATTCGATACATGATAAAAGCAGATATTATCTCAAGGCGAGAACTATCTTAGGATAGTTCTTTTTATTTTTTCAAAAAATAACATAATAATTCATTATTTTTGCTATTAGTCTTTTTTTTGACAATAACATTTACTTCAATTATTGGTTATGATATAATAAAAACAGGTAATTATAGCATCAAGGAGAATAAATATGATGAAAGAAGCAAGTAAAGATATTCCGAAAAGGGGTATTTTTCACGACAGGGTCGAAGTAAAATTGCAAAACTTGACCAAAGAATTTGTTGACAAAAAGGGGAAAGTAACGGTAGCGGTAAATGATTTTTCCGTCACTATTCCTGCCGGAAAGCTTATTGGTTTGCTGGGACCGTCCGGATGTGGCAAATCGACGACACTGTATCTGATTTCCGGTTTGCATAAACCTAATTCCGGAACTATTTTTTTCGGTGACGACGATGTTACGAATACGCCTCCGGAAAAGCGCGGTATCGGATTGGTCTTTCAAAATTACGCCCTTTATCCGCATATGACGGTAAAACAAAATATTCTGTTTCCATTGGAAAATATGCGAGTACCAAAAGCAGAAGCTCAAGTAAGAGCAAAAAAAATGGCGGAACTGGTTCATATCGGCGATTTGATGGATCGTAAGCCGAATCAACTTTCCGGTGGCCAGCAGCAACGAGTTGCGATAGCCCGGGCGTTGGTTAAAGAGCCGCGGGTATTATTGTTGGATGAGCCTTTATCTAATTTGGATGCCCGACTTCGCTTGCAAACCCGCGAGGAAATCAGAAGAATTCAAAAAGAAACCGGAGTTACAACTATTTTTGTAACCCATGACCAAGAAGAGGCTATGAGTATTTCCGATGAAATTATCGTTATGAATGATGGACTTAAACAACAAATTGGTCACCCTCAAGATGTATATGAGGAACCAATTAATCAATTTGTTGCTAAATTTTTAGGTAATCCGCCGATAAATATTGTTCCCGGTAAATTAAAAGGAGAAAAAGTAGTGCTTGAAAATGGGGTTGTTATCGATTCGGGGGTTAAACAACCGAATCAAGATATTAACATTGGCTTACGGCCGGAGTATTTAAAATTATCGGACAAGGGCAAAATCGAAGCAACAGTTGATCTTGTCGAGCATATTGGCCGTGACACGATGTTGATATGTTATATTAATGAAATAGGCCTAAAGATTCGGGCTATTATTTCAAGCGAAAGACGTCTAACGCCGGGCGAGCAAGTTAAATTCGAGTGTTCCAAATTATTTGTTTTTAACAAAACTACCGGGGAGAGATATAAATAATGATTGAATATAAAAAAGATGGTTGGCGAGCGGCTATAGCCCTGGCACCAATGGTATTTTTCATGTTGGTGTTTACATTTTGGCCAATTATTAACGCATTTATTTGGGCGTTTTTAGAAGACTTTTCATACGGCGGGAAAGGGATATCACATGGCGAACTTGACGGATATCGCTGGATTACCGGCGGAACTTTTATTAAAGTTGGAATTGATAATTTTAAAACAGTGCTAACTGACGGTTTATTTTGGGACGCATTAAAAAACACCGCTATCATCGTTATTGTTTCGGTACCGCTTACGGTAATTCTCGGCTTGGCAATCGCCGTCGGTTTGAATTCGATCAAAAGGTTTCAAGGCCTTTACCAGACGATATTTTTCTTACCGTATGTCACCAACACAATTGCGCTTGGGATGGTATTTGCCACCTTATTTCATCAAAATTATGGATTGGTAAATAAGGTTTTTAAAAATATCGGATTTGCTTGGATAAACGGTACAACCTTTACCGGAACGAGCGAAGTCACTTTTTGGACCGCTTTAGTGGTGTTAACGGCATATACGGTCTGGAACGGCTTAGCTTTTAAAATCATTGTTTTTCTTTCCGGCTTACAAAGTATCGACAAGCAATATTATCAAGCGGCTCAGATTGATGCCGCACCAAGGTGGCGCGTTTTCACCAAAATAACTGTTCCGCTCCTTTCGCCGATGATCCTTTATATTACAATTACTTCATTTATCGGAGCATTCAAAGCTTATTCCAGTGTGATTGCGGTTTTCGGCACCGGTAAGTACGGGCCGGATGGAGAACCTAATATGATGATTACTGTGGTCGGTTACATCTATGATAAAATGGCTATCGGCGGAACACCGTACGGTGTTGCATCAGCCGCGTCACTTATATTATTTTTTATCATCCTGATAATAACCATGCTTCAATTGCAAGTCAGTAAAAAAAGGGTTCATTATTAAGGAGGTGTTGTCATGAATAAAGAAATGTATTTAAACCCAAAAGAATTGAAAAGCTTTCGGATAAAACAAATTATCGGTAGAACTTTTCTGTATCTTTTTCTTACGATAATGGCCCTCTATATTTTTATTCCTTTTTATTGGATGATTATTAGTTCATTAAAAGAGAGTTGGGAAATTACTTCCCCGGAACTGACTTTACTGCCGGTAAATAGAGCAGGCAGAGTTTTATGGCCATGGGATTGGCAATGGAGTAATTATAAAAATTTAATTTATGGGATTAAAAAGGTAGAGGGGTCAATTGGAACAGAGTGGCAGTTTCGACCAATGCATTTTCATTTAATGTTTAGAAATACTGTTTTTGTTGGACTCCTTACCACTTCGGGGACAATAATATTGACAATTCTTGCCGCTTTTGCTTTTTCCCGGCTTAATTTCAAAGGAAAAGATGTGATTTTTTCAATTTTCTTAATGACGATGATGATACCGGGTGAAATTTATGTCGTTGGGAACTATTATACATTTTCCCTTCTAGGTTGGGTTCGTTCGGCTAATATTTGGAAAATATTCGGCACTTTAACCTTGCCGTTTGTCGGCAGTGTCTTTTACACATTCTTCTTAAGACAAACGTTTAGGCAAATACCCAATGAACTTTATTTAGCGGCAAAAGTAGATGGTACATCAGATTTTAAATATCTATGGAAAATTATGATTCCAATTGCCAGCGCAACAATTACAACGATTATAATTCTAAGCATGATTGGCGTCTGGAATGCCTTTGTATGGCCCTCGTTGGTTACTAATGCTAATTTTTGCGAACCGGGAAACTATCATTTATTAGTAAGCAATGGTTTGTTGGAGGGATTAAAAACCGCTATGGGTTCTACCGAAGAAAATTCCATCCTAAACCTACAGATGGCGGGTTCGGCTATGGTAACCGTGCCTCTGCTTATAGTATTTTTCTTATGTAAAAAGTATATTATGCGTGGTGTTTCTCGCAGCGGTATTAAAGGATAAATAAAAAAACATTAAAGTGAGGAAAAGTATGAGAAAAAAATTTTTATTGTTTATTGTTTTAATTGGGGTATTTTTACTTGTCGGATGTACAAAAATTCCCACGATGCAACGTTATGATTATGAAGTCTTATCTTATGATGATATCAAAGACCAAAAAATAACCCTTACATTTAGGGTTAGATCCGGGGTTGTTTCCACCGCTCTTCCGGATTTAATTAAAAAATTCGAAAATCAATATCCGAAGATAACCGTCAACCTTGATGCGGTAGGAGGCACTTATGACCTTATTAGAAGAACAACAATAGGAGATATTAACTCCACTAATGCTCCCGACTTGTTAATTGGGTATCCCGATCATTTTGCTGAATATTTTTCAAGCGGTGCGCTCGTTAACTTGCAGAAGTTTATTGACGATAAAGAAGTCGGTTATACAAAAAGCGAAATAAATGATTTTGTTGATTCGTATATGCCGGAAAATCAGGGGTTTCATCCCGATTATTCCAATGATTACTATGGCCTTCCCTTTAATAAATCGACTGAAGTTTTAGTTTATAACCGCACTTTCTTTCAAGCCCTATACGGAGAAGACGAATATGTTAATAAGATTCCGAAAACATGGAATGAGGTGGATACTATCGGCAAAGAGATCATTTCAAAAGTTAAAGCTGGGCAGGCTGACAATGTATTTGTTGAATCTACCGATCCGAAAACGGGTGAAAAAACTTACCTTAAAATGTCAAAATATTTAGCGGACTCACTCCCTGCTCCCCAGTTCTATCCTTTTGGTTATGATTCAAGCGACAACGCCTTTATCACTCTTGTCCGTCAATTTGGCGGTCAATATACGGAAAGAGTTCATGTTGAAAAAGGATATGTGCTTTTTAATAACGAAGAAGCAAAAGCGGCTCTTACTTATTTTCAGAATTTAGCAAAAGAACGGGTATTCGCAATTGCCGCCAGTTTTAATAAAAAATATAACAGTGACCTTGTTGAGACCATACAAATTGTTATGACAGTCGGCTCATCAGCCGGGGCGGCTTATAATACTTCTGGCCGATATAAGTATGAATTGGGTGCGGCTCCGATTCCTTATTACAGTGAAGATAAAAAACTTGTTATTCAGCAGGGAACAAATATTGCGATGCTAAACCAAAACACCGATGCGGAAAAACTTGCTGCTTGGTTATTCATAAAGTTTATGCTTGAACCGGAAAACACCGCTCAGTTTGCAATCAATACCGGCGGCTATTTACCGGTTAGAAAGTCGGCTTATGAAACTGAAGATTATAAAGAATTTTTGGAAGATCCGGCATTGGATCAAAAACTATGGTCAGAAGCGATCAGTGTTGCCTTAAGTTATCCTGAATTAGGATATAAGATGTTTGTTGATCCGGCATTTAATGGATCGGCTACAATCCGGGAAAAGGCAGGCGAAATTTTTGCCGCTGTTATCGTTAGCAATGCTAATGTCACAAAAAGAATTGATCAAGCGTATAGAGAATTAAAACCATATGTGAAAAAGGATTAGTGGGTAAAGGATAAAAGAAATGAATAAGAAAAATTTTAAAAAATTTATAAAACTATTATTTGTTTTATTGTTGGGATTTTCATTTGCTTCTTGTAAAAAAGATCCCAACAATGGTGATAATGGAAAAAAACCGCCGATTACGGTTGATGAGCTTAAAACTGAATATACCGATGACTTAAAATTAGTAGCCGACTATACAAAACAAAAATTTTTAACGCATGGTATCGGAACAGTTTCATTGCTTAGAGTAATTGACGGCGATACCGCTCATTTTTCCCAAGAAGGAAAATTTGAAACGATAAAAATCAGGTTTTTAGGAATTAATACTCCGGAGTCAACAATAAGAATAGCACCTTGGGGGCTAAAAGCATCGGCATATGTTTCGCAAAAACTAGAAAATGCTTATGAAATAGTTTTAGAATCTAATGAAATAGGTAAACCGCCTGTATTTGATACTACCGGCGAGCGTTATTTAGGATATGTATGGTATCGCCCAAGTAAAGATGATGATTTGCGCCTTTTAAATTTAGAAGTAATCGAGCAATGTTTCTCATATTTCACCGGCGGCGATGCTGAAAAATATTGTGAAGTATTTCAGCAGGCTTTTCTTAAATCTTACGATACCGGATTAAGAGTTTTTGGGGAACTTGACTCTGATTTCAACTATTCCACGGAAACATATGAAATAACTATTGCCGAGCTTAGAAACAATTATTCCAGTTATTCAACTGGGGTAACATTAAAAGTAAAAGCTCAAGTCATCAGAAAAGTTGGTAAAAGTTTATATCTTGAAGATTTAGAGGAAACCCTTAACGCCGATACTGGTGAATATACAAAAGAAGGCATCTTTTTATATCATGCATTTACATCCGGAATGGAAACGATAGCTTCCGGTGATATAATTGAATTTAATTGTCAGGCAACCGATACAAAGGATTACGGAATGCAGCTTACCAATCCGCATAAAATTCGTATCAGGGAAACCGGAACGGCGATTACTATCAGGGAAGTTGATGAGTCTTTAACCAGTCTCCAGCAATATGAAGGGTTTGTTGTTAAGGTTTATGAGTTTACGGTTACTTCGGTTGGCAAGGCCGCCGATAAAGACGGTGCATATACCATTAAGGGTAAGATGAAGAACGGTGCTGAGTTGCAAGTCCGAATCGACGGAGATGTAACACCCAAATTATTACGTGGTTATGTTACCGTTGGCATGAAATATGATGTTATTGGCGGCGTCAGTAAATTTGTAGATGTTTATAATAATAACAAAGTTTATTATCAGATAAAATTAGGTAATATAACCGAACAAACAGTTAATGATTTTGTTTTAAGTGAAAATCAATAATTTTAAAAGGAGGATTTATTTAGTGATATTTATAAAAAGCAATGCTAAAAAGCTTATCTTAGTTATTTTTACAGTCTTACTTGCTTTGTTTTTTACCGCTTGTGATAAAAAACCAACAGAAAACGAATTAAAAATGCATGATGCTTTAAATTCTATTGCCTTAGGGGATATTTCCACAGTTAAATCAACATTTGTACTACCGCGTAATACTACGATTAAACATGAATTAGATATTACTTGGAGTATTGAGTGTAATGATGAAACGGCAAAACTGGAACAGCGCGGCGACAAATGGTATGTTGTTATAACGCCGACACCATATGAAGAGGATGAACAAGGTGATCCGATTAATGATTGGGGATATGCCGTATTGCGAGCGACGGTATCGATAGGAAAAAAATCAGTTTATCGCGAATGGCCAATTGACATTTATCCGGGTGATAAAAAAATCGCAATTACAACGATTAAGTCTGAATATCAAAAAGATGATTTGGTTGAACTTTCGGATGTTTTAGTCGTTCACAGAGTAGCGGGCCAAGGGTTTCTTATTCAAGATCAATCCGGAGTGATTTATGTCTACGACCGCGGAGAAACTGAGTTGGAAGTTGGAGATATGATTAATATCACAGGTAAAATTGGATTTTACGGTGATGCTATTCAAATTTTAGATTCATCTGTAGTTGTTATTACCAGTGAAAATCCTATAAGTTATGATGATGCGGTTGAAACCACAATTGCGGAAATATTGGCTCTTGACAACTTAAATCAACTAAATTTCAACCGGCTTTTTAAACTGGAGGGCTATATCAGGCATAGTAAATCGGGGGCATACGATCGTTATCATCTTGAGGCTGGTAAAGATAAAATCTTATTACACTATAGCGGTATGAGTAAAGAAACGGAAACTGCTATTGGAAATCTAAAAGATAAATATATTTCGTTATCCGCCTATACTTTTGCCCGTAACGACAAAAAGATGACTCTTATGGTATTGCCTGATACGATAGAAGAAAAATCAGAACCTGAATTATCAGATGAAGAAAAAGCCGATTTAGCTATTTCTAAGATCAAGCCTATGTATGAAGGCAAAACGTATCTTAATGATTTAGAATTAGTTAAGACGGCTGAACACGGAGTCACAATAACTTGGACTTCAAATAAACCGGAAGTCATTAGTAATCAAGGTCAATTTACAATGCCCGCCGCCGATACTGAGGTTACCCTAACCGCAAAAGTATCTGTAGGCACATATAATAAAAACGTAAATATAATTGTCACCGCTAAAGCAGTATCATTATCAACAATTAAACAAGTAATCGATTCTGTAGATACGAATAATCTTGAATATGTTAGAATAAACGGTGTCATTATTGGAATTGACGGTAATAACCATTACTATATTGCCGATGAAACCGGAGTAATATTAGTACAATTAAGCGCTGATGGGTTAGTCCTGGGAAATAAAATTGAGATTATCGGTAAAGCAAAAGTTGAAAATCGCACTAATGCTTATTTACGGATGATATATGATAAATATATTATTAAAAAAGTTGATGATGAAATTCATGAAGATCCTCTAACTTATGTGGATGCTACTGTAGCTGATTTTGATTTCACCATCACTTCTGATAATATTAAAACCGAAGTGCCGAATGAAGAATTTTACGGCAAGGGACTCTTGTTTGATGCTTATGTTGTTGTAAAGAATGATAAAGTATATCTTGCTGATTCTCTTGATGAAGAAGCACAAACTATCTTTGTTGTGGGTCATTCAACAAATATTGGTTCTATAAAGAGTTTGCCCGGATCCAAGATAAAGGTTAAAGTCGTTGTTTATCAATATAGTGTAGCCGGCGGTTGGGATTTATGCTTCTTTGGCCGCACGGGAGATGTTGAACTTGACAATGACCTAACTGATCAACAGAAGATTACCATCGCTTTAGAAGAGATAGCCGGTATTGTAAAAGAAGGCGCTAATATTGACGGTGATTTAAACTTTATTACTACTTCCCAAAATACATTTATTGAAGGCGTAAAATATGTTTGGACCACCGATGATCTTACAACTATCAATGCTGAAGGTAGCTTTACCGCTCCGGCTGATGATAAATCAGTAAAGATTACACTTAAAATATATCTAAGCGGTGATACAACCGGCGAAGCTGACCATACTGTAGAAATTAACGTAACGGCACTGGCAGATACTGTTAGAATAGCTGATATAAAAACATTAAGTATTGGAACTAAAACTGAAGTAACAGGTCTAGTAACTTTTGTTTTTGAAAGTGGTTTTATATTGACTGACAGAACCGGTGGAATTTATGTATATGGCACTGAATCAGCTGCTATTGTTGCGGTTGGCGATAGAGCTTTGGTTAAAGGTGAGATTGCTAGTCTTAATTACGATACTGTTGAAATTAAGTTCCCTGAGGTTACGGTACTATCTTCGGAGAATCCGGTTGATTTTAGCAATCCGGTAATTACTTCGATTGAAGATTTATTAGCTTGGGATAAATCGAGTCAAGATAATTTCTTTAAACTGATTGAAATTGAAGGTTATGTAAGAGAAATCAAAAGTGGTAGTTATACAAATTATTATTTGGAAAGCTATCTCGGTAATATGATTGCTATTCACTATTTTGCTTTGGACGACGTTTTAACAGCAAAGTTGGTAGTAAAAAAAGATAATTATATTAGCCT
>Ga0265293_10006922_pt1 | contig 17786 bp, 23 predicted proteins | sample Munlanlewell138R_FD_192505 | JGI IMG/M metagenome (GOLD analysis project Ga0265293, IMG submission 192505) | Leachate microbial communities from a municipal landfill in Southern Ontario, Canada - Leachate well 138R | ecosystem: Engineered > Solid waste > Landfill > Unclassified | place: Canada...
TTTTAAAAAATAATCTATTTTATCTTTTAAGTCGTTTAAACTATTATATATTATTAAATGTTCCCCATCTTTTAAACCAATATCTTCCAAATCATCTGGTCTATCTGCTAACAATAAAGTACCACATGATAAAATTTCAGTATATTTCATGCTTAAAAAATTATAAACATTATTTTTTGTAACAAAAATCTTAGATTGATTTATTTTCTGAATATAATCTTGATGTGTAACATTTTCAGTAAAAATTCTATATGACAAATTATTAAGAAATTTTTGAATATTTTTTCTGTCTGGATATAAATAATCTTTAATAGTATATGAGGACATTACATCTATTGTTTTTTCTAAATTTAAATTCTTATAATTATTTATACAAACAGAAAAAGGTAACCATTCTATTTTTTTAGCAATATTATTATCTTTCATATATGTAACCATTTTCTTAACAGGTGCAAAAATTAAATCATATTTTGCATAATAATAAAATGGATTTTGAACATGAAGACTTCCTTCTGATGTTTTATATGGAATTACGTAATCTACTTCCCAATGAATTTTTGGGGTTGTTATTTTATCATAATCAGTAAATTGAGAGGCATATGAAAAAACAAAAGAAAAAATAATATCATGATCTCCAATTATAGGAAGAATTGGTATATTTTGTTGATGTGAATCTATACCTTTAATATATCCAGGACCGTAAAAAGTAACATCATGATATTTAGAAATATCTCTTTTAAATAATTCTCTTCCCCAATTTCTTTTTTTCATTTGATATCTACTTAAAATTAATATTTTCATTTTAATTCCCAATTCATAAAACCAATTTTTTTAGTAAATTTTGATTTGCTCATCCAGTTTCTCCCTATATCTTTAACCACTTGTTTGATGGAATCTTGTGTATAAATTCCATGGTGAACTTGTGATAGTATTCTTCCTCGATCTGTATTTGATAATCGTAATTGTTTTTCAGGATTTAAATTTAAATCCATTAAGGAAGCAATTGTTCTTACAAAATCACCTTTTAAAAGTGTTGGATTTAATGAAATTTTTGGCCAATAAATAAAACCATATTTAGAAGAATGTTTACTTTGACCCGTATTAATCTTATTTAATCTCAAAGAAACTAAATCTGGAAATGAATTTAAAATTTTAATCATGTTATGAATGTTAATATCAACTAATAATTCCCAATCATCCTCAAGATGAAAAACATAAGCTTCTTTTGTTTTGCTCCAGCACCATTGAACAGCTTTAGTAAAACCTGGTTCTTTTGGAATATTAATAATTGTATCATTAAAGTATTCATTGATGATTTCTTTCATTAATCCAATTTTTTTTAATTTTTCACCAATCGGATCAATATTAATAATTAATCTATATTGTGTTTTATCTTTTAACATTTTTTCAGTAAATGATTTTAAAGTTTCTTCTAAAATTGTAGGACGAATTGTTGCAGTCATTGTAATATCAATCTTTTTTAAATTCATATGTAATTTATAAATTCCTTTCCAGCAGATGTAAGATTAAATTTTAGTCTATGATGTCTTGTTGTTGTAAGATACGGTTTTAATCTTGATGGTATTTCTTCTCCGCACCAAAAATCAATTAAAGATCCAATATCAAATGCTCTTCCTCCTTTAAATTTAATCAATCCTGGATATATTCTCCCTAATTCACCAGCAGCAATTAACCATAAATCATAGTTATTTGCATCATTATCTATTTTTTCAATAACTTTCATAAAAGAAGAAGTATACTGATTTTCAAATTTACCATTAATTTTTAAAACATCTATGTTATATTCAGTCAATTTTGTATTAACATCATTTCTAGAAGTAATACAACAAATCTTTTTGTCTATTAATAGATCAGGCAAGCATATTTTTCCAAATTTTCCAATTATGCAAGATATAAAATTAATTTCTGGATTACAATAATTATTGTTAACTATCCCAATTTTTAAATATAATTCTCTCCACATTTTTAATCGCATTATTGTTTTTTCACTCATTACTTTTTTCTGTTCACCTTTTGTTCTCTCCCAAAATTTTCCTGAAAAATAAACTTCTGGTGTATCAATATAATCGCAATGATTGGCAGATGATTTCCAAAAATTAATTATTTTTTTAAAGAGTGATATTGGAATACCTTCTTGTTTAGAAATATCTATTAATTGTTTAGTATCATTATTTAAAAATGCATGAATAGCTTTTATTGTTCCATCCCCAAATCTAATAAGCCCAAAAGGATTTTTATGGATAATAGAATAATTTAATTTATTTAAAATTTCTATAGTTTTTGAAACATGAATATTATTTATTTGTATCTTATTTTCTTTCATTTTTTTAATTATCTTCCAAAAATTCTAGAAACTTTAACATATTTATTTTTCTATCTCCCATATTTAATATTTTTTCTCGTCCAGCTTTTCCAAATTCTTTTCTAATAGTTTTATGTTTAATTAAAATCTCAATACACGCTAAAAAATTTTTAAAATTATTTTCTGATACCATTCCTGTTTCATTATCTATTAAATAATCTTCTGTGCCAGATAATTCTGAATTATTCCCAACTATTGCACATTCTGTTAACATTGCTTCTGCTGGTGTAATATGTAATCCTTCCAATTCACTAGTTGCTAACCAAATATCAATTTTATTATAAATTGTATTTTTTAATTTAATATCTGGATTTTTAAAATATTTATCTACATATTGTATAGGTGTTCCATCAGAACCAAACATCATTAATTCAATATCATATTTTGCTTTTAAAATATTATAACAATTAAAAATCCAATCTGTTCTTTTTTTAGATCTTTTTTTCCCTTCATTATATAAACCGCCAATAATTATTTTCGTATTTTGGTTTCTAATATCTAATGGAAAAATTTCATCAAAGTCGTGTCCAGGTCTTACAATAAATGATTTTATTCCATAATTATTTAATTTTTTTTGTAGACCAATACTATTTACCAATTTTATAGTTTGTGATTCTTTTAAAATTTTAATTAAGTTATCTTCTGGAGTATTCCATACCTCCCATCCCCTAAACCATAAATATTTTTTTCTTATTTTTGAATTATTGGTATGCTCTATACTTCCTGCTCCTGTACCAATTAATACATCAGCATATATATCATTTATATTCTTAATTTTTACATGTGGGACTTTAACTTCCCCCCATGTATATTTTGAAGCACCTGTATCTACAATTAAAACTCTATGCCCTAAATCTTGCAAAATATTTGCTGATTTAACAATACTATGGCTTCCACCGTTGTTGCCAAGTCCAACACCCATTACGTTAAAAACTATTCTCATTATCCACCAACTATTACAGAACTATCCCCAGTTGTTATTATTCCAGTAAAAATACCAACAAATGTGCTACCAATTCGTGATTTATCTAAATTATTAATACTAACAGATGATGACGAAGTAACTATTATTCCAATATGGCCACAAGATCCTAATACAATACTAGTATTATATGCACATCCTATATTACCAGCCATAACTGTTGAAGATCCTGTAACTATAATTCCGACCATAGGAATTGGAGGGAATGGAGGATGACCTGCACAAACCCCGACACCAACACTTCCAATTGTTGCAGCATCTGTCATTATTTTTTCTCTTCTGTTAAAACTTCAATTTTATTTTCTAATTCTTTAATTTCTTTTCTTAATTCATTTACTACAAACTGATAATTAGCTATTTTTTTAATTATTACATTTAAATCTATTTTTGTATCCCACGAACCTGAATATTTACATTCCTGTAGAAAATGTAATAATTTATCAGTTTCTCGATTTTGTTTAACAAACATTTCTTCTGTATATTTCATATTATTTCTCCTCTATTTAAATGGCTCTAATATTGTTATTGAATCATTTATTTTTGTTTTATTAGATAATAATAAATTTTTTGCAAGTTTTAATTTTTCAATATTATCTAATATTCCATAAGTTCCTGATGTTCCCATTGGTAATATTAAATAATCATGACCAAAATCCCATTGAGATTTATATTCATCAATTGTTAAATCATCCCCGGGTAAAAAAGAATACTTAAATTTCCAAATTTCAGAAAAAGTAGAAGGATTTAAAACTGAATCGTTAATAACCACTGTTGTTTGATTCTCTTCTGGATCGTAAGTTGAAGATTTTACAGTACTATAAGTTCTAATAGATATTGATGAAACAAAAGAAATATCCTGTAAAGGAATAAAATTTGATGTTGTATTATCAATTGTTATAAATTCTGTTTCTGATGAACAAGTAGCATCAATATTGATTATTTCATATATTTTCCAATCAATGATACTTCCAGAAGTATCCAATGATTGATTATAATTTTCTCCTTTTTTTATATAATAATTACTAGATGGGATAAATTTAGAGTTTAAATATGATTCTAAACTGGTTGCAACTTTATCACAAACACTTCCTTTTATGGAATCTCTTTTAGCTTCGAATTCTGATATTTGATCATCTATATTATCAATGCTTGAATCTAACTTAATAACTTGACCAGGTGCATCAATAATCATTTCTTTTATAATAACGTCTCCCATTTTATTTTTCCTTCTATTTTAAAATTTTAATGATTTCGTGATAGATTATTTTTGGGGATATTGAATATGTTAAATCTTCTAAAAATGTAATTTTAGTATTTTTTATATTATATGTAACTGTATGTAAATATTTTTGATGACCCCATTCTAGTACTGGAACATCAAATAATAATGATATGTTTGGAATAGCTGATTGAGAACCAATTGTTAAAATAGATTTTTTCATACATTCAATTGTTAAACCAATTAAACTAGTATTAATATTTTGATCCATTTTATTGATATCTAAAAATCTATTTTTATAATCTGGAATATAATCTGGATATCTCCCACAAATTATAAAATTATATTTTTCAATCAATTCTTTTGTTTCCCAAATCATGTCATATAATTGATCCCAATATGACCAATTTCTTTTTAAACCTTCTCGATATCGAGGTGCCAATATCACTACTGGTTTTCCATTCATATATTTTTGAATTATTTCTTGGTTAGATTTTCTTGGTAAATAATCATAATTCATTTCATTTTTAGGAAACTGATTTTTATTTGTATATTGTTTCTTTGAAACATTTGGATATATGAAATCTATTATTTTAAATCTATCTTGAAATTGTTTTTTAAATAAAGATATTATGGTTAAATATTCTTGCTCTTTCATATTATCTAATCGAAAACAATTTGGTCTATATTTTGATTCATTTTTTAATCTGAATGGAACTAATATGTCAGCATATCTACCATATATATCAAAATTCTCAGGTTTTGTCATTACTATAAATTTTATATCATCTTGCTTCTTATATTGTTTTTTTCTTTTCCAGATAAAGTGAGGAGCAAATCTTCCAAATTCCCAAAATAATTCCCCAGTGCAAAAAAACATAATAGCTTTTTTCATTTTAATTTACCAATCATTAATCATTTTTTTATTATTTTTAATTATAGAATAAAACTCATCGAATGATAAAGAATCTATCTTATTATCAGATTCTTCAAATTTTATCATCTCATCAAGATTTTTTTCTTTTGAAGATTTATGTCTTGTAAGAGTATTGCACAAACTTCCCGCTATTGATCCAACATGAATACACAAGTTGTGGTTTAACCCTATTATATAATCTTTCCCGTTTGTTGATTGTTCTAATTTTGTCCAATAAAATTGATCATGTTTTTTATCATGACCAATTAAACTTTTCATATCTAAATATCCTACATCTCTTCCAAAGGTTGGTAAGAATGTCCAAAAACCAGACCCTCCCAGCTTTCCAACTTTATTTCCAGAAATACCAGCAATTTTTTCATTTAAAATTGTTTTAGATTTAATACCTCCTGGTAATTGGCTAATAATCTTTATATTATTCATCTTATGTTTTTTAACATCTAACCAAGCATCTCGTATAATTTTATCCCATCCAGGAGTAACAATAATATCATTGTCTAAACAAACTAAAAAATCATAATTATCTTTGTTTGGATCTTGCTCATGATTTAATAAAAACTGATTAAATGCTGCTGCTTTACTAAATGCATTAAAAGTAGATTCCTTTGTATTAACAGTATATTGAGAAATATAACCTTTTTCATATAATAATGAAAAATACATAAAATGTTCTTTAATTTTATAGTTTGTACAATTATCATAAACATATAATTGATATGGTAAAATTGAATGTTTTCTTAAAGCTGTTATGAATTTAGTAGTACATGCTAATCTATTTCTAACAGTAACAAATACTTTATACATTATTATTTTTTTAACAACCTTTCAATTTTTTCAATACATATATCATAATCTATATTATTATAACATGGTGAATACCCACTTATTGAATATTTACATGGTTTCATTCCATGTTGAAAGCATGGGGAACATCCATCTCTTGATACATCAATCCAATCATTATTTCTATATGTTGAAAATCTAATTTTTCCAGGAAAGGGTCCCATAATAGAAAATGATTTTATATCCAAACTTTCAGCAATATGATTCAATGCGGAATCAGTTGCTATTATCAAACTAGATAAGGATACCAAAGCAATTGTATGAGCAATTGTTGTTGAGTATTGACAAAAATTTTTAACACGATCTTTATTTTTTAATAATTTTATAAATTTATCTATATCTGATGATTTATACGGTGAATCTGTTATTAAAATATTATATCCTTTATCTGTTAGTAAATCTATAAGGTTTTTCCAGACCGTTTCACTTGGAGTTCTTATGGGAGATGATGCTGACATTTGTAGGACAATGAAGTTTTTTTCTTCAATATTTAATTCTTTTAAAATTTCTTTACACTTTTCAACTAATTCCTTATTGGCAGTTTGTTTTGGTATTAAATTTTCATCAGAAAGATTTAATCCCATCCATTTTGAAAATAAATTATATGAGCAAGTGTTTTCTGCCTCTTTACATCTTTCAATAACTCCTTCAAAAACACAATGATAATCTGAATTAAACATTTCATTAACAAGAAATGGTAAATCTAAAACCTTATCAATACAATCCCATTCATTAACCATTGATTGATATTGCGGACCGCATGCAAACCTAATTGTACTTGTTGGGTATTTTTCTTTGAGATGAATTAAATTTGGTTGGATGAAAAGAAGATCTCCAATACCACCTTGTCTAAACACCAATAATGTTTTATTATCTAGATTTTGACCATTATAATGTTTATATATTTTTTTAAATTGTATTGTACTTGGTTTAAGAATATCAATATTATTTCTTGTATCGTAATGAAGCTGTAAATAGACACCAAGACTCATAACATACTTATTCTTTTTTTTCAGTTCCTGTTGTCTAAATTTGTTTTGTAAAAACCTTACGTATTTTTTACAATCAGCAATAATAATATTTGGAGGACTATTTCTTAATTCATCTAATGTGTGTACATAATCTAAATTATCAGATGGAATCCCTAAAGCATATAATTCCATTGGGGATAATTTTTTAGAATAAAACGCAGATGAATTTGGATTATATCTATTCACTTTTTCACGATTCCTTTCTTTAAAAAATTATTTTTTCTTTTGTTTAGCCCAGTTAATTTTTACATCATTGAAGAATTTCTTTCTTTTTTCACCTTTTAATTCTGATGGTGATTTAACACCGTATTTTTTTAACATAGCTTTAAAGAATTTTTGATATTCTCCAGATTTAACAGATTCAGAAATTGCCACCAAATCTAAAGATTTATCAACAATATTATTCAATAAATTAATTTGTTTTTCTGTTAACTTCATTTTTATTTCTCCTTATTTTTATTTTTGTGTTGAAAAATCCGAAACAGTTTTAATTAGTAATCCTTGCGCAACTGCAGTTAATGGGTTTTTAGCTCGTCTTATTTCAGATATTTCAAAAGGTAATTCATATTTATTAATTGTATTTTTAAATAGTTCTAAAAATCCTTCTGGTATAGATGTCCCACCAGAAATTATAATAGGTATTTTTTCATCTATTTCTGTATCTACATTTTCTTGAAATTCATGAATAATTTTTTTAATGGTATAATCAATTAAAGTCTCGTAAAAATATGTTAAAGATTCGAGTGCTCTCCTTATTTTTTTGTTCGGTTCTTTTTGAAAACCAGTATGTAAATTTAAATGTTTTTCTTTGATTGTTGTTACTCTATTTTTAACAATGTTTAATGAATCAGAAACATTTTTATCAATCCAATCCCCGCTTCTTGCAGTAGAAAATTTAAAAGTTTCTATTCCCTTATATCCAACTGCACAGTTACACATTCCTGCCCCAAAAGATAATGCTATTCCAGAATATTTTTCTTGGGCACATTCTGAATATATTATAGCCATTCCCTCATTAATAGGTCTGAAATTTACACCAAATGCGGATAAAATTCTTCCGAAAACTTTTTCATGATATGTAACAGAACGATTTTCATCTATGGATTCAGCGGGTATACTATATGATACATATACTTCTTTATCTTTAATATCTCCTAATAATTCTTTTATCATAATTGTTAATACATCAATTGCATTAATTTCTTTATTTGAAATTAATCCTTTTTCCATTGGTCTAGAAACTTCTTTTCCAAAAATATTTGCCAATCTGAAAGCATCTTCGCCAATAATGTATATATTATTATCATTTTCAACATAACTGATATCTGATAAATCAGAAATAGAAATTTCATCAGAATTTAATTCCAAAAAAACATTCCTCATAATCTTAATATCATCCGTATCACTTCTTGCAGCCTGCAAAGTCATTGTACCAAAATCAGCACCAATATATAAATTATTATTCTTTTTCTTTTTTTCAATTACTGGTTCTAATTTCAAATCAGTTTCTTCAACCATTTTTTATGTCTCTCCTTTTTGTCACATTTTTTAATTCTTCAGTATTCGATAAATCTGTCTTATTTGTTATTTTTCTCGAAGCAGTTGATCCTTTTAATGTAATATCTAAATCAATTGATGGAATAAAATCCTCAACTGGTTCCTCAAATTTTTTCTTTGGTTTTTTAAATTCATTTTCTACATTATTTTTTTTCTCAAATAATTTAATGTTTGTATCAGAATTTAAAAATGTTTGTAAAAGAGTCTCAATTTTTAAAATTGATTTTTGTTGATCTTTTATTGTTTTTAATATTTCATCATCATTATTATTTTTTATTTCTTCTCTTTGAGGTTGTTTATGTTTTTTCAATCTTATATCTTTATTTATTGTTTCATCTGAAATGATATAATACTTTTCAATTCCATTTTTCTTTAATTCAGAAATAACTATATTTATATGAATTTTTGTAATATCAACTATAGCAGGAGTTCTAAATGGTATTAATCCTGGGATATTAATAAATAACCCTTTACTTTTTATTATTAATTTAATCATATTATTTAATCCATCTTTCTTGGGTTTCAGCAATGACCTCATCCGCTTTAGGATATAAAACAATTTTTTCATCTTTGTTTAAAACCTGTGATATTGTTTTTTTCATTTCAGATGGAACCAATAATTCAATTTCCCCCATTCCCATAATCCATCTATAATCTTGATGTTCTTTTGATAATTTAATTTTTTGATTTGAATCTATTAATTTACATAAAAAATTAAACTGTGTTGATTTTCTTTTTCCGTGATCGGCTATATATTCATACTTGTCAATATATTTTATAATTTCAATATCCAGCCCTGTCTCTTCTTTAACCTCTCGTTTTAAACAAGATTTTAAATCATTTTCATCCCCTTTATCACATTTGCCTCTTGGATACTCCCAAACTGATGGCCAATTATCTTCTTTAGCTCTCTGAATTAATAAAATTGATTGCCCATCTTCATTATTATTTTTTACAATAACAGCCCCAGCAACATTAATTTCTTTTTCAACTTTATTTTCTTGACCCATTAAAAATTCTTGAAATAATTTCATAATTATATTCCTTGTTAAACAATCATTATTATAAATATTGGTATACAGATATTTCTAATATGTCTCCTAATTCAAGTGTTACTGTTGTTTTATCTACTTCAACAATTGTCCCAGATGATACAATTTTATAATGATCCCCATATATCAATTCACCATATTTCCCAGACAATCTAAATAAATTTAAATCATCAATTACTTCTGGTAAAGAAATATTAACTATTGTTTGGGAATCAACTTCTGATTGACTAACTATGTGATAATATCTTGTTTTAAATACTATTGATTTTCTATCACTAATTATTGATTCTTCTGTTGATGAAATTAATGTATTGGATGTTGAATCTGAAATATGTTCAGTTGTAGTTTCAAATGAATCAATATTAACTGGAATATCATCCGCTGTTGCATATGATTTATTTGCTGTATAACAAGAATCATATCCTATATTTATTTTTAACTTCTCTGCTAAATAATCAGATTCTAAAACCATGAAAGTTGGTAACTCAATTTCATATGAAATTGTAAATCCCAATTTCCAATCTGGTAAACTATCTGTTCCCCCCAATCTAGAAGATGAATCAGATATGCTTGTTAATTTGTATCTTGGTAAAATAGTACACGGATAAACTAATTCATTTGTATTTGTTGTTTTAATTAATTGATTATAAGAATCTTCAATGTTTATTTTATATGATTCCCCTGTTACATCATTAGTGTATTGATAATCATAAAATTCTTGGGGTAAAATAATAAATGAATTAAACCATTTTGGATATATAAATCTTTCCATACCACCAAAAATTAAATTTAAATATACTCTCATATCTGCATATTCATAGAATGATGACATCAAACCAATAAAATTTAATTCCCCAACCATTCTACTAAATGCTACAGTTATTAAAACATTTTTATCTTGATATATAGGATGAAACATATACTTAACAAAACCTGGTGATAAATTTGGGTATCTCCATGGCTGTTTTCCATATGTTTCATCAAAAGAAAAATCTCCTGAAGGATCACATATCAAAGCTGGTCTCATTGGCTGATCTGTTTCTCTTGCATATTGAATTTGTTTATTTAGATATTCAACAGCCTTATCATATGTGCCAACAACCTTCCATGTAAACCTTGGATATAAGTAATCTGAAAAATAATCTAATGTATCCTTGATGAAATGTCCAAACGTATTATGAATCCAAAAATATGTTTGTCTAGTTTCTATTTTATTTTTATCTGCCATTATTTTTAAATTTCCTTATAATTTTAAATTTTCTATTTTTTCTTTCACTTCCTCTAAACTTGGAAATTTATCAAACATTGTAACTCGATAAAATTTCCATCCTTCTTTTATAATTTTGTTTCTTCTCTTCATGTGATAATCAATATTTTCTTGACAATTAAAGTGATAATATCCATCAAACTCTATTGCTATTTTGTATTTTGGAAGTGCAACATCTAAAGAATAATTAAATACTTTATATTGAAATTCACAATCATCATACAATTTTTTAACTAAAGTTCTTAATTTAATCTCATCTTTTGAAATTTTTTTAATTGCTTTAATCATTTTTAAAGCTTGTCCATTCAATAATCTTTGTCTATTCAATATCTTTACTTTTTCAGGACATTTCTTACCCATATTTGCTGTGCTAATTTTTTTCTTTGTTTCTTGGCTACATCGTCTATTATAATTATTATCGTTGGCTTTTTTAGATCCCCCATTTAACATTCTTTCTCTTAATTTTTGTCTTCTTGGATCATTTGATTCAAAGTTACCTTTTGGTTTTCTCATTTTTATTAAAGTTTCATCACTAAAACAATTTTTTAATCCAGAATTCCATGCAGGTTTTCCTTTTCGATTAGCCATTTTTTGTCTGGCTTCTTTTGAATAATTTCTTTTTTTTCCTTTATGTGGAGATAATTTTCCTTTTCTTAACTTAGATAATTTTTTTAAAAATCCAATACATTTATAGAAACTATCTTCACAACAACTTTTGCCATTTTTAAATATATATTCTGAATTTTTGCCGCATCCATAATCGCATAAAATTTGACTTAAATTTTTAAATTTAGTTCCTTTTATCATATTCTTCTTAATCTAACCGTAATGAAATATCCAAATGTATTATAAATCCAGAAATAAGATCGTATGGTTTCTATTTTATTTCCAATTATTTTTAAATTTCCTTATAGATATCATTCATCCTTTTTTGTTATTCTCAAATTCCTAGGTTTTTGCGGTAAAGGTTTAAAGTTTGCTTTGATGTTAACGTCGCTGCTCGGCATAACGAAAGTACACACAGGATTTTTTGAGCCATCACACGGCCCACCTTCCCACTTGACAAATACAAATCCAGGACAAGGTGTAGCCGTGAGAGTGACTGGCTGTCCTTCCTCAAACTTACTTGTACAGGCTTCTTGACCATAAGCTTTGTAAGCAACAACTCCCAATATTCCTGTAATAATTATCGCGGCCAATACACCCGCTACTACCCAAATCCATTTCTTCATTCTATTCTGAGATTCACCGGCGACGGGGGCGGTGTCAAATCGAAAGGGAAGGATATCTCCTCAATATCAGATTCGTTTCCATACTCATCAACAGATGAAACACCAATATTGTAAATTCCTTCTGTTAATGGAATATTATTTCCATCCAGTACAACAGTATATGTTTCCTTCCCTTCCACTGCAGGAATATTTATTTTGTTTGAATCATAATCCATTAGTTCACCCTGGGCGTAGTAAATGTTATAAGACACAATATCATCTACTACTTCCGGTGCATCGAACATCAATTTCTTCTGAATAATTTTAGCCATCTTGTTATCTCCTGTATTTTTACGTTAAAAGGTTATCAGTAATCCTCCAACAGCGAATAGTTCACTGTCCTTTCCAATATAAGATTGCGCTTCTGCGTAAACGCCTATCTTTGTTTTTCCCACTCTAACAAATTTCCACTGTCCACCAATTGTTACATTCGTTTCCTTCTTAGTTGTAAATCCGACCTTACCATAAAGATTCTTTTCATTAATCAATCCTGCAAAACTTAATAACTCTTGTTTTGCGATTATATCACCGATGCCTGTCTCTGTATCTATTGTGGCAACGGTAGTTGTTTCGCCTTCATAAGGGGGTATGGTTACCACTGCAATCACCTGCTTTCTTTCATCATCAGCAAACCAATCAGGAAGTTTTAATTTCTCCACTACTACTTCCTTTTCGATAGTCACTATCTTTTCAACTGGAACTTCCACTTTTTTTATTTTTTCAATTTCTTTTATTTTTTCAACTTGTACATATTCTGTCTTTGTCAGGACCGGTTTATTCTTTTCATTATACCATGCTTTAACTGCACTAATTAAAGCAATAATCAGAAGAATAATAATTAATCCGGAAATAATTTTGGTTTTCATTTTACAGTCTCTGCCCTCTTTTGTAAAAAACCTTCAAGGAAATCTGCCCCTCCATAACTTGCAGCGATAATACCCAACACATCAGTATTTGACAAAGGTTCTTTGTATATCAATCCTAATAAAGCACCTATTACTGCGCCCATCAATAAAGAAGAAAAAAAACGGAGCCATTTCCATTCTTGTTTTAAAGTTACATCATCATTGTGATAAATTTTATAAAATCCAATAAATGATCTAACAGCCTGTCCACCTATGCCTAAAAGAGCACATACAAGCATCAATAAAATATTTAATTCGGTTATCATAATTTTTCCTTACGTCCATTCCATTGAGAATTATACAGTTCTGGATATTCGTTAGGCTCTGGCTTTTTAAATTCAACTCTTACCTGCCAATTTTTATACAAATTTCCCTTATCATCAAAAGCCGCCTGATACAATCCTTTAGGGGTAAAAGAGAACCCATACTTACTCATATTTTGGGAGAATATTTTTTCAGCATATTTCATCACGTCATTATTTTCAATAAGCATGGGTTCCTCCTTTTTCATTTCAGAATATTGTAAACATTTTTCAGGACATCGTGTGCATCACCGCCCTGCTTCACCGCATTAAGAGCATCCGAAACCTTCTTTGTGTTGTTGCGATAAATCAATAAAGTCACAACAGCCCCAATAATGAATCCAATCACTCCTGCAATAATTGTAACCATAACTCACCTCCTTCATCCTAATGTGATAAATAAAATATTTTTGGGTGACTAAAACCACTAATTATCTTCATCATTTTTAAATTATATGTTCTAATGTTTTCAAAATCCATAAATCTTAATTTAAATTTATTTTTTTTAGTATATTAATCTAAAGATATAATTTCCTCTGTTGGAAATTTTGAATAAATATCTTTTAATTTACTTTGTTTTGATTCTTCAAGAAACTCATCAATTAATGATATAGAGGAAGAAGTTGCTATTTGTATTGCACTACTTCTTACTACTTTCTTTTGTAACTTTGATATAATATTTTGTCTTTCAGCTATAATAAAAATAAATTCATTTATATAAGCAGATAATGTAAAACAATATAAATTTAAACTATCATAAAATATTGAATTATCAACTTTTATTTTTGACATCATCAACGTTTCATTAAATAAAAAATTGATATCTAATGTATATTCTGGTTTTATTTCTTTAAACTGATTGATAATATCCAATGATTGATTTCTATAACTATGTAAATTTAAAAATGTTTCACAAAATTTTGAAGATTCAATATTCTTAAACATTGATATTTTAATACTATTTTTTAAATCTTTAGATTTTGATTGTGTAAAATCTGAATCTACGCTAAATAATAAAAATGAAGATTTATTATTATAAAATAATCCTATATCATAAAAACCATCTAAAAAAGGTAATCTAATTTTATAATTTCTATTAAAAGATTTTCCTAGTTGTAAAGCCACTTATTTACACTCCTTTCAAAGAAGATCAAGATTCCATTCTTCTTTATTTTCTATTTCCGGTTTAGATTTATATTTAACTAAGATTAAATCCTTTGTTAAAATACATTCTTCTAATTTAATTCTAAATGTTGTTAGTGGTTCTTCTTTATTTTCTGATTCATTCCAAATATATAAAGATTTTACAATATTTTCTCCAAATTCTTCCTCATCATAAATAGTATTTAAAAAATCATAGTTGTTAAATTTTAAATCGTCTATATATTTAAAAAATTCCTCTCTATTTTTAATTGGAATTTCATTATTAAAAAATTTAATTGTTTTTGATAAATTAGTAACTATTTCTTTTTTTATTTCTTTTGATTTTTGATCATTTTTTCTAAGAAATACACTTATTACTAAATCAGATATTTTTAAATTTTCTTGTACTTTTTTAAGATTTTCACTTCCTTCTGTTAAATCAACTCCTGTTTTTTCTAGAACTTCTAACGGAATTAACTCATTTATTATTTGTTCTATGTTTAGATTATTATCGGAATTTATTCTTAAAAATCCAGTTTTATATAACTCTTCATGTTTATTATTGATATTGATTGAAAAAGTATCTTCCTTCTTTAAAACTTTTTCATAAAATTCATTACAGAAGTTTTTAATATCATTAACATCAATTTCTTTAAATCCATTAGTAATTAAAATATCCTGATAATGTTTAAAAAACCCTATTTCTAAATATTTTTCAAAGTTTGTAGCAACAATATTTAAAATGATTTTTGATTTATTTGGATCAATAAAAGAATAAACTAATGGATCTAAAAATGATCTAAGTCTTAAATAAAAGATTGCTCCATTCTTATTTGAATCTGATTCTCTAGATTCCATTCTGCTTCTAAATTCTTTTATAAAACCCATTATTAATAAAATATCATATGCTAAATTAATATTAAAATTATCAATAGAATTAATATCATCAACATTGTATTTTAATATTTGAAATCCACTTGGAATAGAAACATTCTTTTCCATGTATAAATTTAAATATAAATCATGAATTAATTTTGAAATATACAAGAAAGATTTTAAATCATTTTTTGTTATATTTGGTAGAAATGAAAATGAATCATCTAAATTCATACTTCTTCTAAAACCTTCAAATATAGATATCATTGGATCAGATCTTGTAATTGCTGCAGATAACATAGATTCTAAAACTGATAAATCTTTAGTTAATGTTTTATTAATTAAAGGACTATTGATTTCTAAATTCTTTGGTTTTTCTTCTATTATAGATTTATTATCAAGATCTGCAACTTGAATATTTTCCATATCTTTTCCTAAAAATTTATCAAAATCTTCTATAGTTTCTTCTATTTGTGAGGATTCTATATTTTCAAAAGATATATCTTTTGATAAATTATTGTTAATTAAAGAAGTTGGTAAAATCATTATACCGTTTCTTATCATTTTGTTTTGTTCTAATATTTCTGTTAATAAATTTCTTGTAGTAAAACCAAATGAAATATTAACAAATTCATTGACAAAGTACTTTAAAATACCAATTGCAAAAGCTGAAAATACAGAATATGGTATTACTACTTTTGTAAAATCAGAAGAACTATGTATAACAGAAACAGATACTACTCTATCTCCCATATTTTGTATTTGAACAAATTCAAATTTTAAACTTCTATCAAATTGATATTTCTTTAATAAAATATTATTTCTGTTTGTAGAATAAATTGTTTCTATATTACTTAGTATGTCCTTGATAGATACAAATAGATCTACTGAATCTGAATAATTTAAAGAACATAACCTTCTTAAATTGTTTTCTCCAATTACTGAAATATGTAATGTTGGTGCTGAAAAAGTTTTATAATCTATAGTATTACTACAAATACTTACCTCAAAACTTCCACCTGAATTATAATTTCTGTCCTTATGAAAAATCATATTTTGATTAAAATAAATTCTTTCTAAATCGTTTTGATTCATTTTTGATACATTCCTTTCCATCTGTCATCTAGGTTGAAATTTAGATATTCTAATTGAATAATCCTAATCAAAAGTTTGTTCTGATGATTTGAATTTTTTTCTTAAAAAATAATTTTTCACAAAGATGAGAAAGAACCAACTGAAGTTGAAGATCCCGCTCCAGGCGTGGTCGAAACTGAAGTGGTAGTTCTTTCTCTACATTTGTTATTTAAGTTTTATCCTTGAATAAATTCCTTTGAAATCATACTATTTCTTTAAGAGTTAGATTTATTATTTGTTCCCTTTAATTTAGTTAATATCTTAGATTTTTATCTGGAAAAATACGCGCTACGATGCGCCGGGGGCGTCCACGCCACGCGATTTTTCTTCAAACCTTCTTTTTCATATTTTGTTAACTATGTTTCTGTTATCTCTCCCCTCCTTAGTCAGGAGTTTGTTCTATATAAAAAAGAAAGTTTCCTAAAATTCTGTTTCTTTTTAAAAATTTTTAATAGCAGTTATCCATATTTCAGTAGAACAAAATTAAAATTAGTTTTTTTACTTCTTACTACATATATTACTTTTTGAATTAAATGAGGTAAAAATAAAATCCGCTCGATTATACAAAAGGGAGGAAAATATGAAAAATCAAAACAGTAAAATAATACTTCAGTTTTTAACTGAAATTATAAAATCTATTTTATTGATTAGTTTAATTTGCTTAATAACAACACAATTATCAACTAATAATATAACACCATTGAACATAATGGATGAACAAGATAAAATAAAAATACAAGAAATTAAATATCATTTACAATACTTAGCACCACAACTAACTTCAGAAGAAATAAATGATATAAGTAAATCAATTAAAATCTCATCTGAAATTACAAACATTGATGAAAAAATTATAATAGCTATAGCATATTATGAATCTAATT
>Ga0265293_10006923_pt1 | contig 17785 bp, 16 predicted proteins | sample Munlanlewell138R_FD_192505 | JGI IMG/M metagenome (GOLD analysis project Ga0265293, IMG submission 192505) | Leachate microbial communities from a municipal landfill in Southern Ontario, Canada - Leachate well 138R | ecosystem: Engineered > Solid waste > Landfill > Unclassified | place: Canada...
GGGGATGCAGTGCCCCGGACCGCTGATGAAGGTCAACGAAACCGTCGGAGACATGGCCGACGGAGAAGTGATGGAAGTGACGGCGTCGGATCCCGGCTTTACGCAGGACATCGGCGCATGGGCGAAGGCGACCGGCAACAGCCTGCTGGCCAACGAGAAGAGAGGCAATCAGTACGTCGCCGTCGTTCAGAAGGGCAGCGGACCGGTGGCTGTGACAGCACCCGGTGCCTCCGCAGGCGGTGACGGCAAGACGATCATCGTGTTCTCCGGGGATCTGGACAAGGTGCTTGCGAGCTTTATCATCGCAAACGGTGCGGCGGCCATGGGGCGGCCCGTCACGATGTTCTTTACGTTCTGGGGGCTCAACGTGCTGCGGAAAGCGGAATCCGGACACGTGGAGAAAAGTCTTGTCGAGGCCATGTTCGGCCGCATGATGCCCAAGGGTGCGGGCAGGCTCAAGCTGTCGAAGATGAACATGGGCGGCATGGGCACGGCGATGATGCGCAAAGTGATGAAGGACAAAAACGTGGATTCGCTCGAGGATCTGATCCGGTCGGCCATGGATGCCGGCGTGCGTCTCGTAGCCTGCACCATGAGCATGGACGTGATGGGGATCAAAGAAGAAGAGCTGATTCCGGGCATAGAGTTTGCCGGCGTCGGCGCATACCTCGGAGATGCGGAAGCCTCGAACGTCAACCTGTTTATTTAGGCGGTGACGCAGGTGCACCGCCGCCGGCGGCACGGTGACGCGCTCACGGACGGCTTCCCCCGCGCGATATACAATGCACGTCAAAGGGATTACAGGTATTGGGGAAGGGGGAGACAACATGTCTGCACTGAATATTACAAAGGAAAACTTCGAAACCGAAGTGTTGCAATCGGATAAACCGGTACTGCTCGATTTCTGGTCGCCGCGCTGCGGTCCGTGCCAGATGGTGCTGCCGCTTATCGATGAGCTGGCGGTCGAAGTATCCGAAGCGAAGGTCGGCAAAGTGAATGTGGACGAACAGCCGGAGCTCGCGCGCGCGTTCCGCGTGATGAGCATACCGATGCTGTCGGTCGTCAAGGACGGCAAAGTTGTAAAAACGGCTGTCGGCGCCAGGCCGAAATCCGACATCAAGGAACTGCTGACCGAGTTTATCGCATAACACCAAAACCAACTCATTCATTCAACGACTCAACGACTCAACAAAAGAAGCGCTCTGCACGATACGTGCAGAGCGCTTGTGTTTGTCGTTGTCCGTTCGCTCGAATTGCATAGTTTATCAGATCGAGCGGCGAATACATTGGGCGGGGCGGCTTACCGTGTCGATCAGCCGCCTATTGTGTCAACTCAAATAGCTTGGCTTTGTCCAGGATCCGTATGCCCCCGCGGGAAACTTCGACGATGCCTTCCGTCGAAAAGTATTTGAGCATGCGGGTTACGACTTCGCGTGCGCTGCCCACGTAGCGCGCCGCCTGTTCGTGCGTAATCTTGAGCGTATCGCTTTTCGTGCGGCTCATCTCGTCCCAGAGAAAGATGGCCATGCGCTTGTCCATGCTCATAAACAGAATCTGCTGCATTGCCCACATCACTTCGGAAAACCGTTCGGAAGCCATCCGGTAGGCCCAGCACTCCACGTCTTTGTTGCGCTCGGACAGCGCTTCGAAGAACGTGGCGCGGATCAGCAACAGCTGTGTCTCCTCTTCGGTATCGACGTGTACGTCGAACGTAATCGTAGACAGCACGCACGAGGCAGATAGCACGCACATGTCTCCGGGCCCCAGGCGGTACAGCGTCACCTCTTTGCCGCTCTCGGAAAGCAGGTAAGCCCGCAGGCTGCCTTTAACGATCAGGAAAAGTCCCTGACAATTGGCTTCCCCTGCGTGCAGGTTCGTTCCTTTCGGATAAGTCACCGACATCGAGTGCGCAAGCAGGTCCCGCTTATCTTCATCGCTGAATCCGTCCCATGGCTCGAAGTGCTTGCTCAGCAAATCGCTTCTTTCCGCTTCTGTCATCGCCATCATCGTCCCTCCGTGATTCCACTGTAACGACCAAACACCTCTTTTACTATAGTGAGGAATTCCGGCAAAGTCAATCGGCGGATCGTTTGACCGTCAAACGAACTTCGATAAAATATATTTGCTCAAACCCATAAACGTGCGTTATAATGGGCGGGCAGTTACGCGGAAGTTTCGCGATTGAGTCCCGGCATGGATGCCGGGGGAGGATGTCCATGGTTTTTCGCACCAGGCAGACACAGGGAAGCTACGCTCACATGGCAGCGTTTTTCTCTTTTCTAATGATCGTCTCTTTCTTTTTCGATTCTCCGGCCGACGTTTTTGCCGGCATTAAGACCATTTGGTTTTCACCGAGCAATTTATTGACGGACTACATGAGAATTGCCGGCGTAGGTGCGGCGCTGTTCAACGCCGGGCTCATCGGCCTTTTGTCGCTGCGGATGCTGCATTCGAGTCAGGTGCGCATGGACGGCAACGCATTTGCGGGATTGATTACGATGTGCGGGTTTGCGCTGTTTGGAAAGAATCTGTTCAATTCGATTCCCATTACGATGGGCGTTATGCTATATGCCCGCCTTCAGGTGATTCCGTTTCAGGATGTGGCTACAGTCGGGCTGTTTGCGACCTCGCTGGGGCCCCTCGTAAGCTCGCTGGCATTCGGTCTGGGCCTTCCGTGGCACATCGGAATACCGGCTGGCTATCTGGCCGGCCTGATCGCCGGATTTGTGGTCGTTCCGCTTTCGAAGGCGTGCATCAACTTTCATCGCGGTTACAATTTGTACAACACCGGTTTTACGGCAGGACTCATCGCGATGTTTGCCGCCGGCATCCTGCGCATGTTCGGGCTTCGGATCGAAACGGTGCAGCTTCTTTCTTCGGGCAACGACTTTAAACTGAGCGTCCTGCTGCTGTCTGTCTTTGCTGCACTCCTGCTGTTCGGGCTCCGCCTAAACAATTGGACGTTTCTGGGATACCGCAATCTTCTCAACCAGTCCGGACGTCTCCGGTCCGACTATATACGCAAGTGCGGATACGGGCTTACGCTGATCAATGTCGCATTTATGGGACTGATCGCCTGGGCGTTTGTTCGAGCGCTTGGCAGCTCGCTCAACGGGCCGACGGTGGGTGCAATCTTTACGGTCATGGGCTTTTCTGCGTTCGGTTGCCATCCCAAAAATACACTGCCTGTGATATTGGGCTCCATGCTCGCCTGCGCGCTCAACATCCACGAGCCGTACGGCACGGTGTCGGTGCTCTCGATCCTGTTCAGCTCCACCCTGGCCCCCGTCGCCGGCTACTTCGGGACGCTGCCGGGTTTTTTGGCGGGGTTTGCCCACGTGTCCGTGTCGCTGAATATCAGCTATCTGCACGGAGGCATGAATCTGTACAACAACGGGTTCGCCGGCGGATTCGTCGCCGCCGTGCTCGTTCCGCTGTTCCTGGCGTTTGACATCCGCAAAGGCAAACGGTTCCACTTTAAGATTTCTTCCATCCGAGGTTCGCAGAAGGAATAGCGGGTCGTCTATCGGGTGGAGTGGTCTCCATCACGTTTGATTTTCTGTCTGATTTCTATTACAGCCATCAGTTAAAATAGGTTGTATTTATCCTATATCATGCGTATAATACAATGGAGAAGGAGGTGTGTGTCATGCAAATCAACACAAATAATCTCGTGTCGATTACTGAAGCGAATCAAAATTTCTCTCGTGTCGCCCGGCTTGTGGACGAAAATGGGTCTGCCGTTATTTTGAAAAATAATGTACCGCGATATATTCTCATGGAGTTCAGTCAATTTCAGAAAGAGGAATTTGCAGGAGAGGAAGAAGTAGATATCGTGGCAAAGCGTATTCTATCTAAGAACCGCCGCGCTTTCGAGGAACTTGCTAAATGAAGCGGTTATCGGTAAACCATATCAAACAAATGCATCGATTAATTATTGCGGAAACCGGTGGCTCAAGTGGGGTGCGCAGCGAAGAGCTTTTGGATTCCGCAGTGAATTTACCTTTTCAAACCTTTGATGGTGTACCTTTATACAAGACGGTAGAGTCCAAAGCTGCGATACTTGGCTATTCTCTAATTAAAAATCATCCTTTTATAGACGGAAATAAGCGTACGGCCATGATGACGATGCTATTGTTCCTAGAGCTCAATGGTGCGAGACGAGATTGCACAGACGAAGAAATAATTAGTATTGGTCTTGCATTAGCTGACGGAAGTATGGATCAAAAGTCGTTGCTTAACTGGATTTTGGGATAAGCTAAAAAAGTCATGTACGAGCCTACATTCTCATACATGACTTTTAGGTGGTCGAGGCAGCAGGATTCGAACCTGTGGCCTTTGCGTCCCGAACGCAACGCTCTACCAAGCTGAGCTATGCCTCGACGTTGCGCGCCGTGTCTTCGTCGGGAGCGCGCACATATATTTATACATTCCCGAGCGCAAAATGTCAACCGAAACCGTGCCGGGCGTTCTAATATCCCAATTCTTTTAGTATGCTTGACAAAACTCTCAGACGTTCTCCGATCAGCTCGTCATCGTCGCTCAAAGCCTGCCTGAATAATTGAATGTCTTCGTCAATCATTTCGTTATCTGTACACACGGCAACGGTCATGGCGTCGCCTTGCATTCCAATCCGATCGATGACCGGCTTTTCCGGATCATATAATTTTTCATAACGATAGGCTTCCCTGAAGTGCTCCTGGGTTCTGCACACCAGGATGGCGAGGTCAAGCACGCGATGAAGGGGTAACTCTTCGGATTGCCGTGACCATTTCTCTCCTGTATGCCTCCAGACTTTTGCCGATATATCCACCTTGCCGCGGTCGTTCCACTGCGCCAGTCCGAGGGAAATTCCCTTGGCATCGGTATCGTAGGCGTACCGGCCATCCACATTCCCGTAGTTTTCCGAAACGATCACCGGTTTGTGTTTTAGCGTTGTAGGTATCTTCATAATGTTCTCCTTTATCTTTTGCTGTAATAGACTAGCAGTATAGTGTGTTACTAAATTACTAAATCACTAAATATCTCGGATTGTACACTCCCCCATTCAACTTGTCAAGCATGCGGGTTTAGGACAAATCATCTATGCATTCCGCCGGCGGTGTATTATACTAAAAAAATAGTACGCATATAAATGCGTCATACGATAGCATTCGGCACGATGAACTAACGAGAACACGTATGCCGCCGGCCAGCGCATGGCCTCCATCACAAGCCATCAATCCGAACCAGAAAGGGGATCCGCATGAAGACCGACATCGAAATCGCACAGAGCATCTCGCTTCCACCGATTGCAACAATCGCAGAAGCGGCAGGAATACCGGAGCAGGCTCTGGAACCGTACGGTTCCCACAAAGCGAAGGTCGATCCCCGCATGCTTCCCGACCGACCGGACGGAAAGCTGATCCTCGTAACGGCCATCACGCCCACGGCAGCCGGCGAAGGCAAGACGACGACGACGATCGGTCTGGCCGACGGGCTCGCTAAAATCGGCAAGAGCGTCGTCGGCGCCCTCCGCGAACCGTCGCTCGGGCCGGTGTTCGGCATCAAAGGCGGTGCCGCCGGCGGAGGCTATGCGCAGGTCGTGCCGATGGAGGACATCAACCTTCACTTTACCGGTGACTTCCACGCCGTCGGCGCCGCGAACAACCTGCTGGCTGCCATGGTGGACAACCACATCTACCACGGCAACCCGCTTGGGATCGACCCCGGTCGCATCGCCTGGCGGCGCTGCGTCGATATGAACGACCGCCAGCTGCGGTTTGTCGTCGACGGACTCGGCGGTCGTGTCAACGGAACACCCAGAGAAGACGGATACGACATCACCGTCGCCTCGGAAGTCATGGCCGTGCTCTGCCTTGCATCGGACATTGCAGACTTGAAGCAGCGGCTGTCACGCATTATCGTTGGATACACATATGACGAAAAACCCGTAACCGCAGGTGACCTCAAAGCGCAGGGCGCCATGGCGGCGCTGCTGAAAGACGCCATGAAACCGAACCTCGTGCAGACGCTCGAGGGCACGCCGTTCTTCGTACACGGCGGACCGTTTGCAAACATCGCACATGGATGCAACTCTGTCGTTGCGACGCGGGCTGCGCTCAAACTCGCCGATTACGTCGTGACGGAAGCCGGCTTCGGCGCCGACCTGGGCGCAGAGAAATTTTTAGACATCAAGTGCCGCTATGCAGGGCTTCAGCCTTCGGCGGTCGTCGTCGTGGCGACGGTTCGGGCTCTCAAGCTGCACGGCGGCGTGCAGAAGACGGAGCTCTCCAAACCGGATGTGGAAGCGCTCAAGAGAGGGATTCCTAACCTGATCCGTCACGCGTCCAATATAAAGGAAGTGTTCGGACTCCCGGTGGTCGTCGCTGTCAACCGGTTCCCCACGGACACCGAAGAAGAGCTGCAGGCGGTCATCGATGCCTGCCGAACGCTGGACGTTCGCGTGGCGCTGTCGGAAGTGTGGGGAAGAGGCGGAGAAGGCGGCATCGAACTCGCCGAGGAAGTGAGCCGTCTGTGCGAGCAGCCGTCCGAATTCCGCTTCTGCTACGACCTGGACGAGCCGATCGAACAGAAGCTGCGCAAAATCGTGCAGCGGATCTACGGCGGTGCCGATGTAGCGTTTACCGGACCGGCAGAAAAACAGGCAGCGTCCATCCGCGCACTGGGCTTGGAACATCTGCCTGTCTGTGTGGCTAAAACGCAATACAGCTTCAGCGACGACCCGCAAAAGCTCGGAGCGCCGGAAGGATTTAACGTAACGGTGCGTCAGCTGCGCGTCTCAGCGGGTGCGGGATTCATCGTCGCGCTCACCGGCGACATCATGACGATGCCGGGTCTGCCGAAAGTGCCCGCCGCTGAGAGCATCGACGTGGGTGACGACGGCCTCATCCGCGGATTGTTTTAGCGAGCTTCTGGCCCGTCGGCGTCGTTGCGATGCCGCCCCGGGCCGTTTCCTTAAAGTCCGGATGCATGGCGAGGCCCACGGCGTACATGGCTTCGACGACTTCGTCGAACGGGATGATGCTCTCGACGCCTGCGAGCGCCAGGTCGGCGGATGACAGAGCGTTCAGCACGCCGGATGCATTCCGCTTCGAACAGGGAGATTCGACGAGTCCGGCGATCGGATCGCAGACGAGTCCCATAATATTTTTAAGCGCGATGGCCGCGGCATGCAGCGCCTGTTCGGGTGTGCCGCCGGCCATTTCTGTTAAGGCGGCCGCCGCCATGGCCGCAGCGGATCCGCACTCGGCCTGGCATCCCCCCTCGGCACCGGCCACCGTCGCATTCTGTACGATAATCTTTCCGACGGCCGCCGCCGTAAACGCACCCTGCAACATGCCCTCTTCTCCGAGTCCCAGCTCTTCGGCACCCGTCAGAAGCGCAGCCGGCAGGATGCCGCACGAGCCGGCGGTCGGCGCGGCGCAGATGCGCCCCATGGCCGCGTTGTTCTGCGAGCAGGCCAATGCGCGCATCATGGCGCGGTTGGCCGTCTCACCGCTCAGCGTCCGGCCTTTTTCTTTATAAGCTTTAACCTTGCGATATTCTCCTCCGATCAAGCCGCCCATCGTCTTCGCCTCGCCGGGATCGTCGGCTGAGCGGATCATCACGCGCAGCGCCGTCGTCATGCGGTCGAGCACCTGACCACGCATCGCTTCGGCCTGCTCCATTTCGTCCAGGACCGCTGCCTCCCAGATGGACATATTCTGATCGTTGCACAGCGCGAGCAGCTCGCTTCCGTTGTTATACATCGATGTCACCTGCCTTTACCGGTTCGATATTCAATAGCGACAGCATGGCGGGGAGGTTGCGGATCTGTTCGAGCGCCTGCTCCGAAACGCAGGCGTCCGTCTCGATGATCATGGACGCTTCCCGGCCTTTGTGGGTGCGCGACAGGTTGAGCGTCGCGATGTTGACGCCGTTGTCGGCAAGGATTGCGGCCACTTCGGCGACGACGCCTTCGACATCCCTGTGTCTGGTGATCAGCGTGTTGTAATTGCCGCTGAACTTCACCTCGAAGCCGTTGACCTCCGTGATGACCACTTCGCCGCCGCCGACGGACGACCCTGTAACGTCCGCGGTTTTCCCGCCTTTGGACACGAGCACAAAGCAGACCGTATTCGGATGCACCATCCCCAGGTCCACAGGGATAAATTCGTACTTCAACCCCTTTTCTTCGGCCAGATCGAACGACGTGCGAAGCCCTGTGTCGTGAGGGTCGAGCCCGAGGATCCCTGCCAAAAGAGCACGGTCCGTGCCGTGGCCGCGGTACGTTTCCCGGAACGAGCCGTGCAGGTGGAACTCGACGGATGCGATTTCGCCGCCGGCAAACGCGCCTGCAATCTTGGCAAGCTTCGCGGCACCCGCCGTGTGAGAGCTCGACGGACCGATCATCACGGGTCCGATCACGTCGAACAGGCTGTTGACTTTTTTCATAGCTTGATCCTCGCTTTTATCTGAAACTGGTAGCGCTTGCTGTGATGGCGCTTGTTCACTAATTATACCAGAGTACCGCAATAAAACAGCGTACCATTTGCACGGTACGCTGTTTGCATTTGTGAAATTCAATGTTGTGGACCCTGGCAGTTCTCGGATTTTGCTCCTGCTTACAACTCGACCCGATTCCGCCTTCTGCCGGGCAGCTTGCCCAGTCCCGCCTTCTACTCTACAGCTTAATCTTATTCAGCGCCTGGTCGAGGTCTGCAATCAGATCGTCGACGCATTCGCAGCCGACCGACAGGCGAACCTGGCCGTCGAAGATTTCTACGGCGTGGCGCTCTTCGGGCGTCATGTCGAAGTGGCTCATGGACGGCGAGTGCTGGATCAGCGAGTCGATGTTGCCGAGGCTCGTGGCCAGGCTGATGATCTCGACGGATTCCATGACCGTCGCGGCTCCGTCCTGCCCACCCTTGATGTCGACGCTCATCATACCGCCGAAGCCGCGCATCTGCTTCTTGGCGAGCTCGTGGTACTTGCCGAACGACGGCAGACCAGGATAGTATACTTTCGTAACGTTCTTGTGACCTTCGAGGAATTCGGCGACTTTCTGCGCGTTCTCGCAGTGGCGCTCCATGCGGAGCCCCAGCGACTTCATGCCCTGCATAATCTGCCAGGCTGCAAACGGATCCAGAACGGAACCGAAGCACTGGATAAACGGCATGCGGCAGCGGTCGATGTACGCCTGCTTGCCGGCGATTACGCCGCCCAGAGCTGTGCCGTGTCCGCAGAGGTACTTCGTGGCGCTGTGCACGACGGCATCGGCACCCAGCGCAAGCGGATTCTGCAGGTAAGGCGAAGCAAACGTGCTGTCGACGACGAGCGTCACATCTTTTTGCGCGTGTGCGATTTCCGCAATCGCCGCGATGTCCGTGATTTTGAGCGTCGGGTTGGCCGGCGTCTCAACGTAGATGACTTTCGTGTTCGGGCGCATGGCCTTCTTTACGGCTTCCGGATCGGTCGTGTCGACGATGGTGTACTCGACGCCGTAATGCGGCAGAATCTGCGTAAACAGCGTAAAGCTGCAGCCGTAGATGACGTCGCCGAAGATGAGGTGAGACCCGGCTCCGAGTTTGGACATCGTTGCGATGGAGATCGCCGCAAGTCCGCTCGCCGTTCCCAGCGCCGCTTCTGCACCCTCGAGGGCTGCAATCTTTCTTTCGAATTCTGCAACGGTCGGGCTTCCGAATCGGGAATAGGAAAATCCGGCATTTACATCCTGATTCAGCCGGACCGCTTCTTTAAAGTTCGGCAGCACATACGTGGATGTCTGGTAAATGGGGCTTACGTGCGATCCCGTTGCGGGGTCGTGCACCTGACCCTCATGAATGACTCTCGTGTTCAGGTCCATAATGAAACTCCTCTCAAATGGTATACGTGTACAATGGCTCCAACCATAATAGCACGGCGCCCGGGGGGCTTGTCAAGCGTGCCGGATGAGCGAAAGCGCCTGGTCCAAGTCTTCGATCAAATCCTCTACATCCTCCAGTCCGACGGAAATCCTCACCTGATTGTCGTAAATTTCCACCGCGTGACGCGCCTCCGGCGTCATGCCGGCATGGCTCATCACCGGCGAATGCTGGATGAGCGAGTCCACGGTGCCCAGGCTCGTAGCCAGTCCGAAGATGCGCACGTTGTCCATCAGCGTGGCCGCGCCTTCCATGCCGCCCTTGATATCTGCGCTCATCATTGCACCGAACGAGCGCATCTGTTTTTTCGCAATCTCGTGGCTCGGATGAGACGCGAGGCCGGGGTAATACACCCGCTCCACCTTGGGGTGACCTTCCAGGAATTCGGCGACTTTCATTGCGTTTTCGCAGTGGCGCTCCATGCGCACGGCGAACGTCTTGAGTCCCTGCATCACAAGCCATGCCGCAAACGGGTCGATTGTGGAGCCCAGCGTCTGCAGATACGGCGCCCGGCAGCTCTGCACAAACTCTTTCGTTCCGCACACGACGCCGGCGACGACGGTCCCGTGACCGCACAGGTATTTCGTCAGGCTGTGCACGACGACGTCGGAGCCGAGCTCCGCCGGGTTGGTGTTGAACGGCGTGGCGAATGTGTTGTCCGTCACGACGGTGATGCCCTCCTGCGAATGCGCGATGTCGGCAATGGCGCGGATGTCCACGCATTTGAGCGTCGGATTCGACGGCGTCTCGATGTACACCATCTTCGTGTTGGGCCGCAGCGCCTGACGGACGGCTTCGGGATCTTTCATATCTACAATCGTGTGCTCAACGCCGAACTTCGGAAGGACTTTTGTAAACAGCGTGTGCGTGCATCCGTAGACCACGTCACCGAAGATAAAGTGGTCACCGCTCGAAAGCAGGTTCATGGATGCGAGGCTGATGGCCCCCAGGCCGCTTGCGCACGATACGGCGGCTTCCGTCAGCTCCAGCGCCGCCAGCTTGCACGACAGCTCGTACTCCGACGGGTGTTTCGTCCTGGAGTAGTGGAATCCCGGATCGCCCGGTTTGTTCGCCTCCACGGCGGCGGCGTAGTCCGGCAGGATGTAGGTCGACGTCTGGTAAATCGGGCTTACGTGTGCCAGCGTAACCGGATCGACACCCTGCCCCTCGTGGATCACCTTTGTGTTGAATTTCATCGTCTGCTCCTTTGGTTCGTGAGGGGTGTGGATTTCTAAAAAAAGAATAACACAGAACGCTGTGTCCTTCAATTTTAAACGGATGTGAGATGCGAGACGGTAAAGTCGTAGAACTTCTGCATAATCGGCGAGAAGGCCCGGTCTTTTTTCCAGATGAGCCGATAGTGACGGCACGCGCCCGCTCATACCGTGCATCAGACTCACTTTGTGCGTGACAATGAACCATAAACTGCAATCTTTCATTCATTGTGCTATCATTATCGAACAGGCAAAATCTGGAGTACGCAGGGAGCGAAAATGGTGCATTTCTGTGGCAATACCTTACCGAGCATAACAAGATTTGGTCACGCCGGTCAGGCCCGGGGTGACTGTTATGAAAGGTAAAATCCCCGGCAAGAAAACGCTGGTGAGAGTACGAGTGAATCAAATACGAAAGGAGATAAGCGATGAAACGAGTGATTATTGTCGAAGATGACCGCAATCTGAACCAAGGATTATGCCTTGCCTTAGAGGATCAGGAACTTCAGATTGTTCCTTGTTCCGATTTAAAATCCGCCCGTAAGCAGCTTGCCGATGGTGCGGCAGATCTGGTTTTGCTCGATATCAATCTTCCCGACGGCAGTGGGCTGGAGCTGCTTCGCGAAATAAAAACCGGGGAAGAACCGACTCCGGTGATTCTTTTAACTGCCAACGATACTGAGATGGATGTGGTTATGGGCTTGGAGCACGGTGCGGACGATTACATTACCAAGCCCTTTAGTCTGGCGATTCTGCGTGCGAGGGTAAATGCTCAATTGCGTCGTGAATTGGCTCGTGTATCCAAAACATCGGTCATTGAAATTGACGACTATCGATTTAATTTTGAACATATGGCTTTTTATCATGCAAATATTCCGGTGGAGCTAAGCAAAACAGAACAGAAGCTCCTTCGGCTGCTGGTAGAAAATCGGGGGACAACTCTAAACCGAGCAGTTCTTCTGGATCGTATCTGGTCAGACGGAGCCGATTATGTGGATGAAAATACACTTTCTGTCACGGTCAAACGGCTTAGGGACAAGCTGAATGCAGCCCGGTATATCAAAACTGTCTACGGTTTGGGCTATGTATGGGTGGTGAAACAGGATGAATAGCGGTAATGTGCTTGCGTTTGCCATCATGATGGTCGTTGTTTTTCTGTTTGCGGTACTGTTGCTGCTCGAACGCCGAAGCACAAAAAGAATGATAAAAAAATTAAATGAAATGCTGGATTGCGCCATAGATGGAAGCTTTGCGGAACACACTTTTGATGAAAGTCTGCTGTCGGCTGTGGAAAACAGATTCAGCCAATATTTAGCCGCGTTCTCGGTGTCCGCACGCAACTTAGCGGCAGAGAAGGAGAAAGTCAAGGAGCTGCTGGCGGATATCTCGCATCAGACCAAAACACCAATTGCCAATATTCTTCTCTTTTCTCACCTGTTGGAGGAGCAGACCTTACCGGAAGAAAGCATAACTTGCGTAGCCGCGCTGCGGGAGCAGGCGGAAAAGCTGAACTTTCTGATTTCCGCCTTGGTGAAGCTGTCACGGCTGGAAACGGGTATTTTTACCTTTCATTCGTCTCCCAGTGCTATTGCGCCACTGTTAGAGGAAGCGGCGAAGCAGTTCACACCCAAAGCCGCGCAAAAAGAGATCCTGTTGGTCACAAATCCTACGGAAGCTTGTGCGGTATTTGACTATAAATGGACGATGGAAGCACTGTGCAATCTGTTGGATAACGCAGTCAAATACACACCCGCCGGCGGCAGCATTCAGCTTTCAGCCGAGGAATACGATTTGTTCTGCCGCATTGATGTTGCGGATACAGGAATCGGAGTATCAGAAGCGGAGCAGGCAAAGGTGTTTTCCCGCTTTTACCGCTCCCCATCCGTTAGCGAGCAGGACGGTGTGGGTATCGGTTTATATCTGACCCGTCAGATTTTATCCGGACAGGAAGGATACGTTAAAGTGGCTTCTATTCCCGGTGGCGGCTCAGTCTTTTCCATGTTTTTACCCAGGCAGGCTGAATTATTACAGAACTGTTAGAATTGCCTGTCCCCCGGAAAGATTCTGGAAAGAAACATATGATAAAGTCTGTATTGCAGCTAAGCATAAAACTTTATCATCAGAGGAATACATTATGTCCATTTTGCAGACGCATGATTTGAAAAAATTTTATGGCAGCGGAGAAAACACAATCCACGCGTTGGCCGGGGTCAATTTACAGGTGGAGACAGGAGAATTTGTGGCCATCGTCGGTACGTCCGGTAGCGGCAAAAGCACGCTGCTGCACATGCTGGGTGGGCTGGATCGCCCTACCGGCGGGTCGGTTACGGTCGACGGCAAGGACATTTTTTCCTTGAATGATGAAGAGCTGACCATTTTTCGCCGCCGCAAAATCGGTTTTGTGTTTCAAAATTACAAACTGATTCCGGTGCTTAATGTTTATGAAAATATCGTTCTGCCGATTCAGTTGGACGGCAACACGCCGGACAGCGCCTATGTGGATAGCATCATTGAAATGCTGGGACTTCAGTCCAAGCTGCAAAGCCTGCCCAACAATCTTTCCGGCGGACAGCAGCAACGTGTCGCCATTGCACGCGCTTTGGCCGCCAAGCCCGCCATTGTGCTTGCGGATGAACCAACGGGAAATCTGGATTCCAAAACCAGTCAGGATGTATTGGGCCTTTTAAAAGTGACGAGCCAGAAATTCTCACAAACCATCGTGATAATTACCCATAATGAAGAAATCGCCCAGTTAGCCGACCGCATCGTCCGTATTGAAGACGGCCTGATCGTCGCTCGATAAGGGGTGTCGGGTATGAATGTTGCCAATCGAAAATGTATTTGCGGGTTGAGTGCGAAAAGCATGAAAGCGGCAAAATCAAGAAATCTGATTGCCATTGTCGCCATTGCCCTGACCACCGTACTGTTTACTTCTCTGTTTACGGTGGCACTGTCTGTCAATTATTCCGTTCAACAGGCAAACTTCCGGCAGGTCGGGGGCTGGAGCCACGGGACATTCAAGTATATGACCAGGGAGCAGTTTAATGAGATAAAAACCGATTCCCTCATCAAGCAGCACGGGTTGCGCCGTTTTGTGGGGATGCCGGAGGGCGTTCCCTTTCTCAAATCCCATGTGGAGGTTGGGTATAGCGACGCAAATCAGGCGCACTGGATGTATTGCGATCCGGTGGAAGGCTGTCTGCCCGCTGAGAACACCAACGAAGCCGCTACTGATACTCGGGTGCTGGAGCTACTGGGTGTCGAGCCGGTGTTGGGAAATGAGTTTGCCATGACCTTTGACGTGGATGGCGCCGAGATAACCGAAATCTTTGTCCTGAGCGGATGGTGGAAATATGACGAGGCGATTGTAGCCAACCATGTTCTCATTCCGCTCAGCCGCGCGCAGGAAATCTATGACAAAACAGGCATTGGCTCCGGTATAGGCGAGGACGGTATGACAGGCTCTTGGAATCTGGACGTCATGCTGGGCAGCTCACTGCACATTGAACAGGATTTGAGTAAAATTCTTGCGAACCACGGCTATCAGACGGAAAGCCGCTCAGCGGGGGAGAATTATATCGCGATAGGTGTAAACTGGGGCTACACCGGCGCTCAGCTTGCCGATAACATGGATCCCGTGACTGCTGCGGCAATCGCAGGGCTTCTGTTCATCATTATGTTTACGGGCTATCTGATTATTTATAATGTATTCCAAATATCCGTTTCAAACGATATCCGCTTTTATGGTTTGCTGAAAACCATTGGTACAACAGGTCGGCAGCTGCGGCGCATCATCCGCCGGCAGGCACTGCTGCTGTCTCTGATTGGGATTCCCCTTGGATTGCTGATTGGCTATGGCATTGGTGTAAAGCTGGCCCCCGGGATCCTATCTCAGCTTAATGGTGTTGTACCGGACGCACTGTCGTCAAGTCCACTGATTTTCATTGGCTCTGCGCTTTTTGCGTTAGTTACAGTTTTGATTTCCTGCCGCAGACCGGGGAGAGTGGCGGCCAAGGTATCTCCTGTGGAGGCGGTTCGCTATACCGAGGGCAAGACGAATAAAAGAACAATACGCAAGTCAAAGGCAGGGGTATCGTTGTCCCAAATGGCCCGGGCGAATTTGGGACGCAGCCGGGGCAAGGCGGCTGTTACGATTGCATCCCTTTCTTTGGCGGTCCTGTTGCTCAATATGACGGTTACCTTTACAAACGGGTTTGACATGGATAAATATCTGTCCGATGTGGTTTCGGATTTCATCGTGGCGGATGCGGGCTATTTTCAGACGGGAGCACTTTGGGGATCCGACCGCGCACTGCCTGAGGCGGTTATTTTCGACTTGGAAACCAGGCCCGGCGTGGAAGCCGGGGGACGGGTATATGGCAAGGCTGGCCCGGTGGAGGAGTTTGTGACTGAGGACTATTTCCGCACCATGTATGGGGCGTGGAGCGATGCGGCAACTTTGGATCATCAGGTTGCCTTTGTCGAAAAAAATGAGGAAGGCTTGCTGGTCGATCGGGCACAGCTTTATGGCATGGAAGGATATGCGCTTGATAAGCTGACCGTGCTGGAGGGTGAGCTGTCCAAACTACATGAGCCCGGAGGTTGTTATGTCGCGGCGGTATATTCCAACGACGACTATGACAATGTCATAACAGACTCCCATTGGGCAAAAATTGGAGATATCGTTACGCTTCGCTATGTGGAAGAATATGAGTACTATGATCCGAATACGGGTGAGATACTCGATCCGGACAATATCTCTGATGACCAGCCCTTCCGGTATAGGGCCAAAGCCTATCGGGATATGGACTATGAAGTAGCGGCGCTGGTTGTGGTGCCGAATTCCCTCAGCTATCGCTACTATGGTGCTGATGAGTTTGTCATGAACGACCGGACGTTTATTCAGGACAGCGGCACCAGCAATGTGATGTACTATGCCTGTGACGTTAATGATGAAAGCACTGCGGACATGGAGGCTTTTCTTTTTGATCTTACAAATAAGCGAATGACGCAGTTTGACTATGAAAGCAAGGCCACCCATGTCGCCGAATTCGACTCCTTCCGAAACATGTTCCTGATGCTTGGGGGTGTTCTGAGCTTCATCGTCGGACTTGTAGGCGTGCTCAATTTTCTCAATGCAATTTTAACCGGGATTTTCACGCGCCGCCGGGAGCTTGCGATGCTTCAGTCCATCGGCATGACCGGCAGGCAGCTGAAAACCATGCTGATTTTAGAGGGGCTGTACTACGCTTTGGGTGCGGTGGCTATTTCGCTGACTTTCAGCTTTGCCGCCGGCCCTCTGTTATCCAAGGTGCTGGAAAGCACATTTTGGTTCTTTACCTACCGGTTTACTGTGTTACCCATATTGTCACTAGCACCAATTTTTGCAGTGCTGGGCATTGCGGCACCACTTTTAGTGTATCGGACCGTTGCAAAACGCTCTGTTGTTGAGCGGTTGAGAGAAGCGGAATAGATAATAGCGCACCCTGTGGCTTCCGCCTTCCGGCCGCAGGAATTTTGTCGCACTCGATTTCGATGCTTTAGTTGTAAATTTTGCAAAGATAGACTCATGTGAGATACGAGACGGTAAAGTCGTAGAACTTCTGCATAATCGGTGAGAAGGCGCGGTCTTTTTTCCAGATGAGCTGGTACTGCCGGCAGATGCCCGGGCCCTCGATGCGCACCGGAACGACGTTATCGTTGTCGAGCCAGCGCAGCGCGTATTCCGTCGAAAACGAGATGCCGTACCCCTGCTCGACCATCTGCTCCCGGAGCGTGTAATCGCACTCCAGCGCGATGCGGGGCTCAAATCCGGCTTCCCGGCACAGCCTGTCTGTATACTGCTGGAAATTATCCGAACGGTTCCGGGCGATGATGTATTCGTCACGCAGATTCTGCATGCGGACCGACTCCTTGCCTGCGAGCGGGTTTTTGGGGTGGACGATCGCATAGACCGCGCCGCGTGCGAACTCCACCGCCTCCAGCAGCGCTTCCTTGCGGCCGTGGTCTCCGTCACCCAGGGTGCCGATGTGGAAGTCGATCTCCTCGCGCAGCAGCTGGTCGATGTAGTCGCTGCTTTCGATGGAGCGCTGTCCGAGCGTCACGTTCGGATAGGCGCTCAAAAAGTCACGCGTCAGATCCTGCCAGACGTACGGAGTCTGTATCCCAATCAACACCTGGTTTTCGGAATGTCCCTGCGCTTTGCGAAGCTCATTTACACCTTCCTCAAGAGAAGAAAACACGTTGTCCACGTAGCGAAGGAAGAGTTTTCCGTAGCTGTTGAGCTGGATGCCCCGCCCGGCGCGGTCAAACAGAGGCACGCCGAGTTCCGTTTCGAGCTTTTTGATTGTAAGGCTCAGCGAAGGCTGCGAGATATATAATTTTTCCGCAGTCCTCGACATGTGCTCTTCTTTGGCAAGGGCTTGAAAATAGCGGAGTTGCAGCAGTTCCATGACGCCTCCTTCAATAGGTTTCAATTTATGGATATATTCCTATTGTACGGTTGATAGACGGCGATTACAAGTATATTCTAATAAATAGAGGCAATGAATTGATGACAAAAGGCGGCGTGCAAATGATCACTATACCCATTCCTTATCATATGGATACCGTCCCGCTGGCCGTCCCGGACGACAACTTCAAGGCGCTCATCGCGCCCCGGAACGG
>Ga0265293_10006925_pt1 | contig 17776 bp, 16 predicted proteins | sample Munlanlewell138R_FD_192505 | JGI IMG/M metagenome (GOLD analysis project Ga0265293, IMG submission 192505) | Leachate microbial communities from a municipal landfill in Southern Ontario, Canada - Leachate well 138R | ecosystem: Engineered > Solid waste > Landfill > Unclassified | place: Canada...
CATCTGAAATCAGCGAAATCATCAAGCAGCGCATTGAACGCCTTGATATTTCTACCGAAGTGAAGAACGAAGGCACCATTGTCTCCGTATCCGACGGCATCGTGCGTATCCACGGTCTCGGCAATGCAATGTACGGCGAAATGATCGAGTTCGACGGCGGACTCTACGGCCTTGCACTCAACCTGGAGCGCGACTCCGTAGGCGCCGTGGTACTGGGTGACTACCAGGGGTTGGTAGAGGGTATGAAAGCCCGTTGCACCGGCCGCATTCTCGAAGTGCCCATCGGGCCGGAGCTGGAAGGCCGGGTGGTGGATGCTCTCGGCAACCCCATCGATGGCAAGGGTGTCATCGACACCAAGCTGACCGACGCCATTGAGAAAGTGGCCCCCGGCGTGATCGAGCGCCAGGCGGTGGACCAGCCGGTGCAGACCGGTCTCAAGGCCATTGATGCCATGGTGCCAGTGGGTCGCGGCCAGCGCGAGCTGATCATCGGCGACCGCCAGATCGGCAAGACCGCTATCGCCATCGATACCATCATCAACCAGAAAAACACCGGCATCAAATGTATCTACGTGGCCGTTGGCCAGAAGAACTCGACGGTGGCCAACATCGTGCGCAAGCTCGAAGAGCACGGCGCCCTGGACCACACCGTGATCGTTGCCGCTACCGCCTCCGATCCGGCCGCCATGCAGTACCTGGCGCCCTATACCGGTTGCACCATCGGCGAGTACTATCGTGACCGCGGTCAGGATGCCCTGATCATCTATGACGACCTCACCAAGCAGGCCTGGGCCTACCGCCAGATCTCTCTGCTGCTGAAGCGTCCTCCTGGCCGTGAAGCCTACCCCGGTGACGTGTTTTACCTGCACTCCCGTCTGCTGGAGCGTTCCGCTCGCGTTAACACCGACTACGTCGAGAAGTTCACCAACGGCGAAGTGAAGGGTAAAACTGGCTCTTTGACAGCTCTGCCCATCATCGAGACCCAGGCTGGCGACGTGTCCGCCTTTGTACCCACCAACGTGATTTCTATCACCGATGGTCAGATCTTTGTCGAGTCGAGCTTGTTCAACGCCGGTGTGCGCCCGGCCATGAACGCCGGTCTGTCCGTGTCGCGGGTAGGTGGTTCGGCGCAGACCAAAATCATCAAGAAGCTCGGCGGCGGTATCCGTCTGGCTCTCGCTCAGTACCGCGAACTGGCAGCTTTCTCCCAGTTTGCCTCTGACCTGGACGAAGCCACCCGCGCTCAACTGGAGCACGGTGAGCGCGTTACCGAGTTGATGAAACAGGCTCAGTATTCTCCCTTGAGTGTGGCGGAGATGGGTATCGTGCTGTACGCCGCCAACGAAGGCTACCTGAAGCCCGTTCCTGTCAAAGCAATCGGTGATTTCGAGAAAAACCTGCTCTCCTACATGAAATCTGAGCACAGCGACCTGATAAGCCAGGTCAATGAGAAAGGTGACTGGAACGGCGATATCGAAGCCAGCTTCAAGGCTGCCCTCGACAAGTTTGTTGCCACCCAGACCTGGGAGTGATGGTGTAAACCATCCTGGATACATCTGAGAGAGTAGATAGGCAGACAGCTTATGGCAGTCGGAAAAGAGATCAAAACCAAGATCGGCAGCGTCAAGAGTACGCAGAAGATCACCAGCGCCATGGAACTGGTCGCGGCGAGCAAGATGCGCCGCGCCCAGGAGCGCATGTCGCTGGGCAAGCCCTACGCGACCCGTATGCGAGCGGTGATCGGGCATATTGCCAGTGCGCAATCCGAGTACCGCCATCACTACCTTGAGCAGCGGGATGTGAAGCGCGTGGCCTATATTGTGGTGTCCACCGATCGCGGTCTTTGCGGAGGTCTGAACATCAACCTGTTCAAGGCCGTGGTCAAGTCCATGAAGCAGTGGCACGACCAAGGGATTGCCATCGATATCTGCGCTGTGGGTGCCAAGGCGGCGAGCTTTTTCGGTAGCCTCGGTGCCAATGTCGTGGCCTCGGTGCGCGGTCTTGGTGACAGCCCTTCCTCCTCCGATTTGATCGGCAGCGTGAAGGTGATGCTGGACAGCTACGACGAAGGGCATATCGATCGGCTGTTCGTGGTGGGCAACCAGTTCGTCAATACCATGACTCAGAAGCCGGAAGTGCTGCAACTGTTGCCGCTGTTGGCCGAAGAGGACGAAAAGCTTGGCCATCACTGGGACTATATCTACGAGCCCGATGCCGAACAGCTGCTGGATGGCTTGCTGGTCCGCTATATCGAATCCCAGGTCTACCAGGCAGTGGTAGAAAACAATGCCTGCGAGCAGGCCGCGCGCATGATCGCCATGAAGAATGCCACCGACAATGCGGGCCAGCTGATCGATGAGCTGCAGCTTATCTACAACAAGGCGCGGCAGGCGGCTATTACCCAGGAACTGTCGGAAATTGTAGGTGGCGCGGCCGCCGTTTGATTTTAGTCGTCAGTTATCAGTGGTCAGTGGTCAGGAGAAGATACTCTGACGAAAACAGATAACTGAACACTGACAACTTTCAACAAATTGAGGAACCGGAAATGAGTAGCGGACGAATTGTTCAAGTTATCGGCGCCGTGATCGATGTGGAATTCCCGCGCGATCAGGTGCCGAAAGTATATGACGCCCTGACAGTGGAAGAGAAAGGTCTGACCCTGGAAGTACAGCAACAGCTGGGCGACGGTGTGGTACGGAGTATCGCCATGGGTGCTTCCGAAGGCCTGTCCCGCGGTCTGGCGGTGAGCAATACCGGTGCTCCCATCTCCGTGCCTGTTGGCCAGGGCACCCTGGGTCGCATTATGGACGTGCTCGGCAACCCCGTTGACGAGGCCGGCCCCATCGATGCTGCCGACCGCATGCCCATCCACCGCAAGCCGCCCGCCTATGCTGATCAGTCCTCGTCGGTGGATATTCTGGAAACCGGCATCAAGGTTATCGACCTGATCATGCCTATTTCCAAGGGCGGTAAGGTTGGTCTGTTCGGTGGTGCCGGTGTGGGTAAAACCGTAACCTTGATGGAGCTCATCAACAACATTGCCAAAGCGCACTCCGGTCTGTCGGTGTTCGCCGGTGTTGGTGAGCGCACCCGGGAAGGTAACGACTTCTACTACGAAATGAAGGAGTCTGGCGTACTCGACAAGGTCGCCATGCTGTACGGCCAGATGAACGAGCCCCCGGGAAACCGCCTGCGTGTAGCCCTGTCTGGTCTCACCATCGCTGAATACTTCCGCGACGAGGGCCGCGACGTTCTGATGTTCGTCGATAACATTTACCGCTACACCCTGGCGGGTACCGAAGTGTCCGCCCTGCTGGGCCGGATGCCGTCCGCAGTGGGTTACCAGCCAACCCTGGCGGAGGAAATGGGCGCCCTGCAGGAGCGGATTACCTCTACCAAGACGGGTTCTATTACCTCCTTCCAGGCGGTCTACGTACCGGCGGACGACCTCACCGACCCCTCCCCAGCCACTACCTTTGCTCACCTGGACGCCACTCTGGTACTGTCCCGCCAGATTGCCGAGCTGGGTATCTACCCCGCGGTGGATCCGCTGGACTCCACCTCGCGGCTGCTCGATCCTCTGGTGATTGGCAACGAGCACTACGAAACCGCCCGCGGCGTCCAGTCTGTTCTGCAGCGCTACAAGGAGCTGAAGGACATCATTGCCATCCTGGGTATGGACGAGCTGTCTGAAGAAGACAAACTGGTAGTGGCCCGCGCCCGGAAAATTCAACGCTTCTTGTCACAGCCGTTTTTTGTTGCTGAGGTGTTCACTGGCAGCCCCGGTAAGTATGTGTCTCTCCAGGACACCATCGCTGGCTTCCAGGGCATTCTCAAGGGCGATTACGACCATCTGCCCGAGCAGGCGTTCTACATGGTTGGCTCCATCGACGAGGCGGTTGAAAAGGCCGGCAAGAAGTAAAGCCGACCAAAAGAGGCTAGAGAATCATGGCTATGACTTTTCACTGCAATATCGTCAGCACCGAGGAGTCCCTGTTTTCGGGGCTCGTCGAAACTCTGGTGGCCACTGGCTCCCAGGGTGAGCTCGGTATCAACTTCGGGCACGCCCCTCTGCTCACAGATCTCGAGCCGGGTCCGGTGCGGGTTGTCAAACAAGGTGGCGAAGAAGAGGTTTTCTTCCTCTCCGGCGGCTATCTCGAAGTACAGCCCCATATCACGACTATTCTGGCGGATACAGCCATCCGTGCGGCGGACATCGACGAAGCCGCTGCCATGGAGGCCAAGAAGGAGGCTCTTCAGGCCTACCAGAATCAGAGCGGGGAATTTGACTATACCCGAGCTGCCACTCAGCTGGCGGAAGCCGTCGCCCAACTGCGTACCCTCGAAGAACTGCGCCGCAAGGCCAGAAGAGGCAGGTAAGCGTAAATCAGCTTCAAAAAAGGCGGCTTTGGCCGCCTTTTTTGTGGGTACCTCGGTACCCTTGGTGTCTGGGTATCGCCCGGGTTTTGTAGCGTGCAATTTGCCGACCATGCAGTTGCAAAGCTATAAATCTGTCCCCTGGCTTTCAAGGGTGCAATCCGGTCTATAAATTGTCGCCCTTCCTGAACTACAATCCAGCCCACTGTTCTTTGCCAAGATATAGGGAGATCGACAATGGCAGTAGATATCGTCATCCTCGCGGCGGGCAAGGGAACCCGTATGCGCTCGCGCCTACCCAAGGTGCTGCACGAACTGGCCGGTAAGCCTCTGCTTGGCCATGTCATCGACACAGCGCGCCAGCTAAATGACAGCACATTGTCGGTAGTGGTCGGCCACGGCGCAGAACTGGTGCGCCAGCGTTTTCCAGATCCTGATATTCAATGGGTGGAACAGGGCGAACAGCTAGGCACCGGCCATGCCGTGTTACAGGCCCTGCCCCATCTGCGCGCCGAGGCGACCACTCTGGTGCTCTACGGTGATGTGCCGCTGATTGAGGCCGAAACTCTGGCCACCCTGGTTGAGTTAGTCCGCGACGACTCCCTGGCTTTGCTGACGGTGACGCTGGACCAGCCCACGGGTTACGGTCGTATTCTGCGCAACGCTGACGGTCGGGTCACGGGGATTGTCGAAGAGAAAGATGCTACTCCTGCCGAGAAGCTGATCCGCGAGGTCAACACAGGTGTCATGGCGGTGCCAGCAGGGAAAATGGCTGCCTGGTTGCCCACTATTGGCAACAGCAATGCTCAGGGAGAGTACTATCTCACTGACTTGATCGCTATCGCTCACGGCGAAGGACTGACAGTTGCTACCCATCAACCGGCCAGCGCAGAGGAGACTGAAGGGGTTAACAGCCGCGCCCAGCTCCAGGTACTGGAGCGTTATTTCCAGCGACGTATAGCCACCAGGCTGATGGACAGCGGAGTGACCTTGGCTGATGCTGGCCGTTTCGATTGTCGCGGCCAGCTCAGTGCAGGGGAAGACTGCTTTATCGACGTCAATACAGTGTTTGAAGGCACTGTAGTGCTGGGGGCTGGTGTGCGTATAGGTCCCAACTGCCAGATTCGCAATGCCACCATTGGTGATGGTGCCACAATCAAGGCCAACACGGTGATCGAAGGGCCTGTTACCCTTGCTGCTGGCGTCGAGGCTGGTCCCTTCGCCCGGCTGCGTCCTGGCACCGTGCTTCACGAGGGCGCTCGGATCGGCAACTTCGTCGAGATTAAAAAGGCAGATATTGGCACGGGAAGCAAAGTCAATCACCTCAGCTATATTGGCGATGCCGTGATCGGTAGCGGCGTCAATGTGGGCGCTGGTACCATTACCTGCAACTACGACGGCGTGAACAAGTTCACTACCACTCTGCACGACGGGGCCTTTATCGGTTCCAACACGTCACTGGTAGCCCCGGTAACAGTCGGTGCAGGAGCTACAGTAGGCGCTGGATCAACAGTGACACGGGACGTTCCCGCAGGCGAATTGACTGTGGCGCGGGGCAAGCAACGAAATATCACTGGCTGGCAGCGGCCGGTAAAACAGCAAAAGGACTAAGGGTTAGCGTATGTGTGGAATCGTAGCGGCCATCGCCCAGCGCAATGTGGTGGAAATCCTGGTTGAGGGCCTGCGTCGCCTGGAGTATCGGGGTTATGACTCGGCCGGCATTGCCGTGGTGAGTGAGACCGGACAGCTCAATGTACATAAAACCGAGGGCAAGGTCGCGGCCCTGGAGCAATTGTTGGTACAGAGCCCTGCCCAGGGTCGGCGCGGCATCGCCCATACTCGCTGGGCGACCCATGGGGTGCCCAGCCACCTCAATGCTCACCCCCATGTGTCTGGCGGAGTGGCTTTGGTGCATAACGGCATCATTGAAAACTATGTGGAACTACGGGCTGAATTGCAGGATCTCGGCTATCAGTTCGTCTCTGACACAGATACCGAAGTGGCGGTCCACCTGGTCCATCATATCAAACAGCAACAGGGTGGCAGTCTGGTAGACGTCGTGGCCGCTGCCGTGGCCCGTTTCCGGGGTGCTTATGCTCTGGCAGTGGTCAGCGACGATGAGCCCGACGTGCTGGTGGGCGTGCGTCATGGCAGCCCTCTGGTACTGGGGGTGGGGATAGAGGAAAACTTTCTGGCCTCCGATCAGATGGCACTGCGTCAAGTGACGGACCGCTTCGTGTTTCTCGAAGAAGACGACCTGGTGGAGTTGCGCCGCGACGGCTTTGTCATTCGCAGTGGGGGCGCAGTGGTGACCCGTCCAGTCAAGCGGCTGGAAGACAGTGTGTTGGTGGCCGACAAAGGTCGCTTCCGTCATTACATGATCAAGGAAATTCACGAGCAACCCATTGCGCTGGAAGCCACTTTGCAGGGCCGTATCAGTGCCACACGGGTGTTGCCCGAGTGTCTGGGTGAGGGTGCGACTGCGCTGCTGGCAAAGGCCGAGCATGTGCATATCGTCGCCTGCGGGACGAGCTATCATGCCGGTTTGGTGGCCCGCTATTGGATTGAGGAATGGGCGGGGATCCCCTGTCAGGTGGAAGTGGCCAGCGAATATCGCTATCGCAAGGTAGTAGTGCCGCCCAACACCTTGTTTGTGTCCATTTCTCAGTCTGGCGAGACCGCCGACACTCTCGCCGCTCTGCGCGCCAGTGCAGCAGAAGGTAGCTATCTGGGCAGTATCACCATTTGTAACGTGCCCAACAGTTCCCTGGTGCGGGAATCAGATCTGGCACTGATGACACACGCGGGGCCGGAGATTGGGGTTGCTTCCACCAAGGCTTTTACCACCCAGCTGGTAGCCTTGCAGATCTTTGCAATCTCACTGGCGCGCTACCATGGCTTGCCCGCAGAGCGGGAGCAGCAGCTGGTTGAGGCCTTGCACCAACTGCCGGATCTGAGCCGTCAGGTGTTGAAGCTGGATCCGGTGATCGAAACGACGTTCGATTCTTTTGTCGACAAGCAGCACGCGCTGTTCCTGGGTCGCGGAGAAGAATATCCCATCGCTTTGGAGGGGGCGCTAAAGCTGAAGGAAATCTCCTATATCCATGCCGAGGCCTATCCCTCTGGCGAGCTCAAACACGGTCCTCTGGCCCTGGTAGACGAGCAGATGCCGGTGGTGGCGGTAGCGCCCAGCAATGACTTGCTGGAAAAGCTCAAATCCAACCTCCACGAAGTACAGGCGCGGGGCGGCAAGCTGTATGTATTTGCCGATGCCGAAGCGGGTTTCAATGGCGAAGATGGTATGACCCTGATCAGCATTCCCCATGTGCCGCCCAGCCTGGAGCCTATTATTTACACGTTGCCGCTGCAATTGTTGGCCTATCATGTGGCCGTGATGAAAGGCACGGATGTGGATCAGCCGCGCAATCTGGCTAAATCGGTGACGGTGGAATAGGTTGGAAGCCTCCAGGCTTCTGTCATAGCCTGCCCGGAGGCTAAGCCCGGCGAGTCAGGCGCTCGCGTCGCAGGCTAGTCGATCTCCAGGCGTTTGATCAAACGCGAGAAGTTTCCTCTATCCACTCCCAGAGACTGGGCGGCGGCGGCCTTGCTGCCGCCGTGGTCCTTGAGCCGCTGGCGGATCAAGGCACGCCTGAAGTCGTCCAGTGCCTCGCGGAGGGGCAGGCTGTCGAGACCAGGGATCAGAGGGGGGACTTTGGGCCGCTCGCTGGGGGGTAGAGACTCATTGCCCAGGTGGCGGCTGTCCAGCTCGATGACGCGATCGCGGGGCTGCCCTTCACTGAGAGCGCGAATGATACCTCGCGACAAAGCGTGCTCCAGCTCGCGTACATTGCCAGGCCAGTCAAAGGCCGTGAGCCATTGCCGTGCTCGTCGGCTCAGGCGTACACCGCGCAGCCCCAGCCGACGCTGATCGCGCTCCAGAAAAAACCCCGCCAACAGGTTGATATCCTCGCCCCGTTCCCGTAGCGGGGGTACTACCAGAGGGTAAACACTGAGACGGTGATAGAGATCGGGGCGGAAGCGGCCTTCTGCCACTTCGGTTTTAAGATCGCGGTTGGTGGCCGCGATCAAGCGCACATCCACCCGGTGGTGCTGGTCACTGCCGATGCGCTGGATCTCCCCATCCTGCAGAGCGCGCAGTAACTTAGCCTGAATCGCCAGGGGTAACTCCCCTACCTCGTCGAGAAACAGCGTGCCTTCGTGGGCCAGCTCAAACTTACCTGCGCGGTTGTCGGTGGCCCCCGAAAAGGACCCCTTCACGTGGCCAAAGAGTTCACTTTCGGCGATGCTTTCTGGCAGTGCGGCGCAGTTCACGTACACCATGGGCTGGTCGACCCGCGTCGAGTGGCGGTGTATATGGCGCGCCACCAGCTCCTTACCGACCCCGGTTTCGCCGAGGATCAGCACTGTGAGGTCGGAGGCGGCGACGGTTTCTGCCTCGCGACGCAACTGAGCCATGGCGGCGCTATCGCCCACCAGCTCCTCCGGCATACCGTGGGGTTGTTGGCTCAGTTCTATTTTTTGGCGCCGTTCCAGCTGCTCTTCGAGGTGCTGAATCCAGTCGGCAGCTCGCACCGTAGCCGCAGCTACTGCGACAAAGGCCTCAAAGGCTTCGAGGTTGAAATCGTCAAAGGCGTTGGCGCTGAGGGCGTCCAGAGTGATAACCCCCCAGGGTTGGTCGTCCACGTAGAGCGACGCACCCATGCAGTCGTGTACATAGAGGTGCTCGTCCCCGCTGTCGATCAATCCATCGTAGGGGTCGGGTAGCGCCGAGTCAGCGGCGAAACGCACTGGCGATCGACTGTCGAGGATCTGTGCCAGACGGGGGTGGTCGCGGATTACGAAGCGCCGCCCCAGGCTATCGGGTGACAGCCCTTGTACGGCGCGGGGAATAAGCAGACCTCCTTCGCGCTCCAGTAGAGCGATGGCATCGCAGGGGAAGCTGTGGCGAAAGACTTCCACTAAGCGTTCAAAACGCTGTTGGCGAGGCATGACTTGGGACAGGTCAGCCACCAGGCTAGCAAGATTGCTGAATGCACGATGGATTGTCATAAGTACAAACTCCAGGTGTTACCTGGACTATCTCGTGTTGTGTTTGATACAGCTTAATAGAGTCGCAAGCCGGGGGCAATCAACAGTTAATAGGAATTTCGGCGCTATTCGATAAGTGCCCGGAATGAGAGCACTGAATCAGGACAAAAAAGCGAAGTGAAAATCACTTTGTCAGGATGTCGGCGGCTGGCTCGACTCGTTGTCTAGCTCCATCTGCTCGCCCAAGGCCAACAGCAAGGTTTGCAGCTGACCTTTTTCTGTTTCATCGAGACGCCGTTTCAGGAGTTTGCGCAGCCAGAACAGCAGCTGTACCTGCTGCTTTCGAGGCAAGCCATCCAGCCAGTGCGCGAGTTCCTGAGATGCCAGCAGCAAGGCGTCACGGCGGGCGTGGTTGCGCACTCGCACTTGATACCAGATGCGTAGAGCGCGGCCCGTCAGAGCGGTAGCGAACTCGAGACTGGATACTGGCCCCAGCTGCCACATCTCATAGCCGGGCACCCGCGATACCAGTTCGAAAGTCAGGGGATGGCGACCGGCGAAGCCACCTGCCAACCCACCCAGGGCGCCGCCCACCAGGGTGCCCAAAAACAGGCTGGTACCCCCGGTGGCGGCATCGACAGCGAGGCCGCCGAGGGCTCCCGCACCCGCTGATAGCGAAGCCAGCTTTTTGCGCGGTAATCCCCAGGCGCGCCATTCGTGGGCATCGGTGAGGTCATTGCTGCGCAGCGATTGCCACTCGTTGGCCCAATCCAGCTGGCGGTGGCCGTAGAGCCTGGCCAGAGTATCCTGCAGTTGCCGTTCGTGGCGTTGTAGTTCGCGGTTATATTGATTCAGGCCGGCATTGTGGAGCGCCTCGCGAGGGCCGCTGACCGGTAGCTGCAGCTCAAAGCGCAGGACAGCCTGCAGGTAGTCCACCAGCAAATCAGCAGCTTGCTGATGGCGTGCCCGGCGCTGTTGTTGCAAGGCATCAATACCGCGCAACAGACTCTCGCGCCACGGTGGATGAATTTCTGCCATACCTCTCAGTAGGGTCAGGTGCTGCTCGAAAGGCGCCAGCAGGGGATTAAAGACTCTCACCAGAGAAAAGTATTGTTGCAAGGCGGGGCGCCAGGAAGCCTCGTGGCGTCCCGGCTCGTTATCTGCGCGACTCATGGGGTTGAGGAGTGCCAGGCGCGGTTGTCCGCTCCATGACAACAGAGTCAGCTCGGCCTCAAAAGCGGCGTCGAAGGGTTGGTCGGTGTCAACGACATAGACGATGCCGGCCCCAGCCAGAATGGGCTCCAGCAGCGCGCAGTCATCGGCAAAGCGTGGGTCTTGCTTGTGTGTGGTGACGAAGGTGGCCAGGGCGCGAGGACGATCTGCAGCCTGCTCGCTGCGGGCGGCGCACCAATCGAGCACCTGGCGAGGGCGCTGAAAGCCGGGGGTGTCCACCAGTTCGTAGAGGGTGTCCTCGCCCAGCATCAGCCGATATTGGTGGGCCTGACGGGTGGTGCCACTGACAGGTGATACGGCAATATGGTCGTCCTGCACCAGGGTTGACACCACGCTCGATTTGCCTTGGTTGGGATGCCCCACCACGGCAAACATGGGCAGGGTTGCCTGGGCATCACTGCGTGGTTGGCTGCGGAGAGAGTCTGTTGGACTCGCTGGCTGTGTCATGGCGCCTGGTCTCCCTTTGCTTCCCCTTCAATACCTACCAGGGATACTGGCGTGTTCAGGCCATTCGCGGCGAGAAAGGCGCGCCAGCTATATTGCCAGGTATCAATACGGGCGGCGTCATCGCTCCCATAGACAAGGAAAAGTTGAGGCCGACCGGTACCGGCGTGGAGTTGCAGCAAGTCTGCCAGGTCCCCAGTGGGTACGGCGCTGGCAGCGATATACCAGTTGTGCAGCTGACTGCCACGCGTCAGCACAGCCTGCTGATCATCGCGATAGCCACCACTGCCGAGGTTCAAGGTACCGCTGGGCAGCTGCGCGGTGTCGAGTTGCCAAGCAAAGCCTGGCGCCGCTGGCAGATCGCTGATAATAGGGTATGGGCCAGCGGGTGCTTCGGTCAGTGGTTGCTCCGGCTGTAGAGCGCGATAGCTTAGAGCGGGTTCCTGGCACTGCTCATAGCGCAATCGCAGGCGCTGGTTCCAGCGCGGCCATTGGGTTTGGGTGCGTACTAGCTGCCATTGACATACTGCCAGCAGGACGGCCATGGGGATCAACAGCCAGAGAGCCAGCACCTGGCTGAGCCACAGCGCCCAATGCCAGGTGTCAGCCAGCAGGTCACCCTGCCAGCCAGTGATAGCGCCGGCCTCTGCAGCATTGATACGGGCGCTGTCGGGCACTGCCGCCAAGCCGAGGCTGAGACCCTGAAACAGGGGGGCGACCACGGTAGATATCGCGGCGATGGAGGTACTCCAGTAAAAGATGACCTGGCGTGTGAGCAACATCAGCCACAGCCAAGCGAGGCCAGCGAGGCAAAAGGCGCTCTGCGCCAACAGGGACTGGCGGACAAACCATAGGGAAATTACCCGGTCGCTGTGGGGGGTAACCAGGATTTTCCACCAAGGGCTGCGGCCTGCTACCAGGCCAGCCAGAGCAGTCCATAGCATCAGCAACAAGGGCGTTGCCCAGAAGGCGAGGAGAAACAGCAGCAGGTGGATGCCGCTGCCATCAGGCCACACTAGCAATCCGCTCAGGGCCAGTACGCCATTGAGCGCGCCAAGCAAAGGCCACAGCCTGGCCAGCTTCAAGCGGTGAGGAGCGGGCAGCCGCTCTCCATAGGCAAGGAAATCCTGCCACTGGGTTACACCTCGACAGTCTGCCGGCGCGCTCTCATTGGCATTGGCATTGGCATCAGCGTCGGCGTCGAGCCAGCGCAGGCCAAGGCTCAGCTGGTGGGTGGTGGAGGTGGGCTGCGTCGGGCTTGCGGTCATGAGCGGGTGTCATCGGGCGTTGTCGAGAGTCTAACAATCCGAGCTGTCTGCGTCGCCCTCTGATCTCGCTTGTGAGCCAGACAGCAAGCCTTTGCGCTAAATCATCGCAATTTCGGTAAAATTTGCCATAGTTAAGAGGTAAGTAGCTCTTGCGTTGGCTGCTTGAAGCGCAATCAGAAGCAAACATCCAACGAGGTAGGCCAATCGTGAACAGTGCCTTTGGACAAATTGCTAAACCCCTATACCTGCTGGTGGCAGGGGGGTCGCTGGTGGCGGGTGTTGTGGGTATGGTTCTGCCGCTGGTGCCTACTACTCCCTTTCTGCTGCTGGCCGCTTGGGCTGGCGGGCGAGGATCGCCACGCTTTCAACGCTGGCTTTGTGGCCACCCCTATCTTGGCCCGCCCATTCAGTCCTGGCGCCGCGAGGGAGCAGTGTCCCGCAGTGCTAAGGTGATCGCCACTCTGATGCTGGCCGCCAGCTGGGTGTGGTTGGCGGTGCTGGCGATGCCTGTTGTGGGTTTGGTTATCGCGGCGTTCGGCTTTGCCGGTGTCGCCATTTTCTTGTGGTCGCGGCCCTTGCCGTCGACAGAGCAGGTTGATGTGACGGAGTAGAGTGACCATGAAGCACGGAGCCCTGTTAGCCTATCCTTTTCGCCTGTTCTTTGTGCTGGTAGGGCTCTACGGTGTTCTGTTTTCCCCCCTGTGGTTGGGTATGTTGCTGTGGGGTTGGCCCACTCCCGACCTCGACCCTCTGCGCTGGCATGTCCACGAGATGCTGTTTGGCCTGGTAGCAGCGGCCATTGCTGGCTTCCTGCTTACCGCAATGTGCAACTGGGTGAGTTGCAAACCACTGCAAGGAGGCAGGTTACTGGCATTAGGGTTACTGTGGCTGGCTGGCCGCTTGGTGTGGTGGATGCCGGGTTTGCCGCCGCTGTTGCCGATGGCTGTCGATGTGTCCTTCCTGCTGGCATTGACCCTCTATGCGGGGGCTGTGATCATCGGCAGCGGTAACCGCCGAAACCTTATCCTGGTGCTGATCCTGGCGTTGCTATTCACAGCGAATCTGCTGATTCACCTGGATTTGATTGGTGTCGTGCCAGGCCTTGCTCGGCACGGTGAGATTTTCGCCATCAATTTGGTGGTGGTTCTGATGGTCGTAGTGGCCGGTCGTATCACGCCGGCGTTTACCGCCAATTGGTTGGAGCGACAGGGCGGGGGCCGCGACCGGGTGCGGCAGCATGCGGCTGTGGATAGAGCCGCCATCGCCGCCACCGCGCTAATGATTCCTGCTGATGCCTTTACCACCCTGCCCTGGCTCGGTAGTGTGGTCGCGCTGCTTGCAGCGCTTCTTCACGGTGTGAGGTTGGTGGGGTGGGGAGGCTGGCACTGTGTACGTGAACCCCTGTTGTGGGTACTGCATCTGTCCTATGGTTGGATCGTGTTGGCCCTGTTGCTCAAAGGGGTGACACCCTGGTTGTCAGGTATTTCGTCCGTGCTGTGGATACATGCCGCAGGGGTGGGGGCCATGGGTACACTGATTCTGGGGGTGATGACACGAGTCTCCCTCGGTCACACAGGTCGGCCACTTGTGCTGCCTAGAGGGGCAATCGTTATCTATGTCCTGATTAGTGTGGCGGCTGTAGCCCGGCTGCTGTCGGCTCTGGGTTGGTTGGGGTACCGGGAGCCGCTGGTGATATCAGGAGTAGCGTTCAGCGCCGCCTTTGCTGTTTTTTTGTTGTTGTACGGACGAATACTGTGGGTGCCCCGCGTGGACGGCAGGCCGGGCTGAAAAGTGCTCACCTCAGGTTTTCAAGGGGCTTGTTGCAATGAGCTTGGATCAACTTGTTCAAGACTGTGATAGCGCTCGAGCAACAGAGCGGCACAGGGACAAGGCGACGAAAGCCTCAAAATCATCGGCGGGATCAGGTTCTGTCCCCTCTTCCAATGTGTAGAGGTGCGACAGTAACTGTGCCCGGCCATCCGCTGTGCGAGCATTGAGTGTGGCGATCTGTTCGCTATGTTCAAGCAGTTGATTCCAAAAGCGATGATCAGCCATGCTCGTCCCCTGTCTCTTGTTGCACCGCGATCACTTCCAGGCGGCGGTGGCGACCACCGGGCAGTGGCCAGTCAATTTGGCCACCCACACGCAAGCCAATCAGGGCGCTACCCACAGGAGACAAGACGGAAATTTTCATGGTGTTTACATCCGCGTGACGTGGAAACACTAGTGTGACGGTTGTTTCAGCACCACTGTCCAGGTCGCGGAAGCTCACGGTCGAATCCATGGCCACGGCATCGTCGGGCAGCTGGTGGTCGGGTACAATGTCGGCGCGGGACAGCTCGGTGTCGAGAGCCTCCGCAGCGGGGGTGTCGGTATTGTCGATCAGGGCAAGCAGTTTCCTGTAGTCACTGTCGGCGACGATAATATTGTTGGTCTGAGTAGTAGACATGTGCGCTCCAAAGGAAAAAAGCCCCAAGTTATGGGGATGTAGTGCCTAGGTATAAGAAGAATCAGGTACAGAAGGGCCGCTTTTATAATGGCGATTAAAACGGGCCCAAACGTTTAATCGCCCACAATGGGAAAGGCGCTGGCCGGACGCAATGGCCCGGCGCCTGTAAGCGAAAAATACTGTCGAAGGGTAGCGTCCATGCCTAGCACCATAGCACCGACGGGATTGGCGTGGCAAGCTAGGCGATGCGGTGTTCGATCAGGGTAAACGACTCCCGGTTACTGGCAGTGAAACCCGCACCAATAGCCCTCCAAGCGAGGATGTTTCGAGGGATAGCTCACCCCGCCAGGCAGCGGTAATATCAGCGGCGATAGCGAGCCCGAGCCCTTGTCCGGCGACGCTTTCATCGAGGCGAAACCCGCGTTCGGTCACTTGTTGGCGGCGAGCGTAATCGGGAATGCCCGGGCCGTCATCTTCCACGGTTAGATACCAGTTCCTGTCGTCGTGACTGACACTGACTCGCAGACGCGATGAGGCCCACTTCCAGGCGTTATCCATTAGGTTGCCCATGACTTCCAGCAGCTCATCCCGTTCGACAGGGAGATGAGGCTGCCCTTCCCAGCGCCACTCAACGGTCAGCACTCGGTTGTGGGCACGCTGCAGGGCTTTGGCCAGCGGCGGTAAGTCGCGAGCTGGAGCGAAAGGAGTCTGTACACCGCCAGCGCTGGCACCGCTGGACTGGCCCAGCTCGCGGTCGATACGTCGAGTGGTTTGCTCCACCTGCTCCCGCAGTGAGCGGTGCAAGGACGGATGCTGGCGAATTTCCTCCCGTTCCACAAGCGCGGAGAGTACCGCCAGGGGCGTTTTCAGGGCGTGGCCGAGATTGCTTAAGGATTGGCGCGAGCGGGTGAGCGCCCGGCGGGTTTCCGCCAGTAAGGCATTGATCTGATGGATCAGAGGAGCCAACTCCTCTGGAGCGTCAGTGTCGAGGGACTGGCGCTCGCCAGCCTGGATCGCAACCACCTGATCGCGGGCACGGGTCAGTGGACGCAGGACGCGGCCCATCCACAGATTGAGGGCGACCAGAGTCGTCACCAAGGCAGTGGCCCACAGAGCCAGGAATACCACCAATCCACGACGAAATTCGGCCACCAGTTCACTGTAATCCTGGGCCGCAGTAATGATAAAGCGCTGCCCGAAGCGCTCGTAGTGACGAGTTAATAGCAATAGTTGCTGGCCTGCAGGCCCTGGAGTGTGAGTGAACTTGCCGGGCCCGGGGGGCGGTTGCAGCTCGTGGTCCCACAGAGAGCGGGAACGCCAGTGCTGATCGTCTACAGCGATGACAAAATACTGACCAGATAGGGGGCGCTGATAGGCGGCATCAAGACGGGACAGATCCAGTTGTGGGCCGCTGCTGCCCGGACGGATGGCGGCCAGCAGGCGTTCAGTTGCGTTACTTAGGTCACTCTCGGTGAGACGCATCTGAATGCGCTCGAACAGCAGGTTGGCGCCGGCAGCAATTGCGAGCCCCAAGGTTACCAGAACGATCAGCAGGGCGAGGCTCAGGCGTGCTTTGATGGACGCGGTGGGCGCCAAAGGTGTCTCAGTCGTGGCAGCCATGGAAGATATAGCCCTGGCCGCGCCGGGTTTCAATGACCTCCTTGCCCAGCTTGTTGCGCAGGTGGCTGATATGGACCTCAATGACATTGCTGTTGCGCTCGCTATCAAGGTTGTAGAGGTGATCTGCCAGCCGCCCTTTGGACAACACACGACCAGGGTGAAGCATCAGGTAGCGCAACAGGGCGAACTCGCCGCCAGTGAGGTCGATTGTGCCCCCTGCCGTTACCGCGCATTGCCTGCTTTCATCGAGACTCAGGCCATTGCTGGTGAGGTGGGGAGAAGTATCGGCCCCGTGGCTGCGGCGGATCAGGGCGCGCAGCCGCAGTATTAGTTCATCGGGATGAAAGGGCTTGCCTAGGTAGTCGTCGGCGCCGGCCTCAAGCCCGGCGATGCGATCGCTCCAGCTGTTGCGGGCAGTGAGGATCAGCACCGGCAGGGGCAGTGCGGCAGCTCGCCACTCAGCGAGAATACTCAGCCCATTGCGGCCGGGCAGGCCGAGATCAAGAATGGCGGCATCGTAACTTTCGTCCTGTGGTGCGCGCAGGGCGTCGCGCCCATCCACCAACCAGTCACAAGCGTAGCCCTCGCTTTTCAGGCGCACTAACAGTTCCTCGGCGAGAGGAACGTTGTCTTCGATCAGCAGCAGTCGCATCAGTCTTCCAGCTCGTCTTCCAGGATGGTGCCGCTGCGGGCATCGATTTCCAGTTCGCGTACCTGGCGATCGCGAGTCAGAATTTCGATTTCGTAGAGATAGTGCTGGCCTTCCCTGTCCAGCTCAACTTCGAGCACTTGAGCGTCGGGGTGGCGGGTCTCAATCTGTTCCAGCACCTGTTCCAGTGGCAACAGAAGCCCCTGCCGACGCAACTCCAGCACCTCATTGTGACTGACATCGCGAGCGGCGGCACTGCTCGAAAGCAGCACCGCCGTCACGAAAAGGCCTATTTGATGAAGTTTAGTCATCGCGTTCGTTTTTCACCACTTCTCCGCTTTCGGCGTTGATCTTCACGTCCCACTCCTGGCCCTGAGCATCGCGCAGTTCCACCGTGTAGATGTAGGCACCGTATTCCTGCTCCAGCTCGGTGTCCCGAATGGTGGCGTCAGGGTGAAGTCCGAGAGCGACGTCGTTCAACTCGGTGAGATTACGGATGGCACCTTGTTCCACCAGCTCTACGACTTTGTCGGGACGAACATCATCGGCGATAGCAGGAGCTGCGGCAAAGACAGCAAGGGCACTGGCAAACAAAAAGGGTGCTGCAATTTTCATAGGGACTTCCTCATGGGTGGTTGAATCAGTACGCTTATAGAATAGACCGGTTTCCTTAATTACAACTTAATA
>Ga0265293_10006927_pt1 | contig 17770 bp, 16 predicted proteins | sample Munlanlewell138R_FD_192505 | JGI IMG/M metagenome (GOLD analysis project Ga0265293, IMG submission 192505) | Leachate microbial communities from a municipal landfill in Southern Ontario, Canada - Leachate well 138R | ecosystem: Engineered > Solid waste > Landfill > Unclassified | place: Canada...
AATTATTTACCATTAAAAAATTTCGTCCGCTTCTAATACTAAGGGGGACACATTCCCCCTTAAACCCCTTTGTTTTCTTCTTCTTTTTTTAATTATTTGGTCTCATATCATTTACAATCATACAAAAATTTATGTCATAAAATGATAAATAAAGTTGACTATTGTTTTACAATATGCTAAAATAATTAATGTTTGATAACCGAACAATTTTGAGGTAATTTTATGAAAGATAATCAGTTTTTTAAACAAACACCATTATATAAGGAATTTTTATTGCTTGATATAATTGAAGGAAATTCAAAAATCACTCAAAGAGAATTGAGTAAAGATATCGATTCATCAGTATCTATGATAAACACCTATATAGAAGATTATGAGAAAAAGGGATATCTAGAAAGGAAATATCTAAGTAATAAAAATTTAGAATATATCATAACTAAAAAAGGTATTGAAAGAAAGAGATTACTTAGTATTGAATATTTAAAAGCAAGTCATAACATATATGATTCTGCTAGAGAAAATATATTAAACTTTGCAATGCAAATAATTCAAAGAGGATTCAAAAATATATTATTATATGGTGCTGGGGAAGTAGCTGAATTATTGCTTCAAGTATTAAATTCTGCATCAAATATACCTCTAAATGTTCTAGCTGTAATAGATGATGATTTAAATAAACAAGATAAGAGAATAATTAATTATCCAATTATATCTATAGATTATATAAGTGATATAGTACATGATGGGATATTAATCTCAAATTATTCTCATAGGTTGAAGATATTTGATAAGTTATTAGCTTTTGGTTATAAAAAAGATAATATATTAACTTTTTTTGATATTTGATGGGGAGAAATATGGTTTATAGATTTATAAAATACACACTAGATATAATTTTGTCTTACATTGGATTTATATTATTATTACCTTTAATAATTATTATTTCTATTTTAATTAAAATAACATCAAAAGGACCCGTGTTCTTTAAACAAAAAAGAGTAGGTAAAAACAAAAAACTATTCACAATTTATAAATTTAGGACAATGAGAGTTGATACTCCAAGTGATAGCCCAACACATTTACTAAGAAATCCTGATAAATATATAACTAAAGTTGGTAAATTTTTGAGAAAAACTTCATTGGATGAAATTCCACAAATAATTAATATAATGTTTGGACAAATGAGTATTATAGGACCACGCCCTGCTTTATGGAATCAATATGATTTAATTGATGAAAGAGAAAAATATGGTGTTAATAATCTAAAACCAGGATTAACTGGATGGGCTCAAATTAATGGACGTGATGAACTAGAAATACCTGATAAGGCTGCACTAGATGGTGAATATGTAAAAAGGCAAAGTCTTTTTTTTGATATAAGAATATTTTTTGGTACATTTATAAGTATATTAAAATCCGATGGGGTTGTAGAAGGTGGAACAGGAAATAAAAAAGATAATACTGATGAGAAGTTAAGTAATTTGGAGAACAATAATGAATATAGTTAGTATAGTTGTACCAACATACAGAAGAAATAGGGAATTAGTAAGTAGAGCTATTGATTCACTTTTGAATCAATCTTATCAATATATTGAGATTGTTTTGGTAGATGATAACGCAACTGTTGAAAATTTTAATTTTAGAAATGAAATTGATGAATTAGTTAAATCTTATAATAAGGAAAGCATTAAATATATAGTAAACCAAGAAAATTTGGGAGGAGCATTATCAAGAAATGTTGGCATCTCTAATGCTTCAGGTCAATATATTACTTTTCTAGATGACGATGATGAATATGAGCCATTAAAGATCGAAAAACAGCTAGATTATATGATTAAAAATGATTTAGATGTTTGTTTCTCGGATTATTCCATTTATAATGAAAAAGGAAATTTAGTAGACTATAGACAACATACGAGTATTAAATCATTTGATAAAGACTATCTTTTTAAGTATCACTTAGTTAAACAAATAACTGGCACACCAACTTTTATGTATAAAAAAAGTGTACTAGATGAGATAAATGGTTTTGAAAATGTAAATATGGGTCAGGAATATTATTTGATGTCTAAAACAATTTTAAATGGTTATAAAATTGGGTATTTTAATCAATCAAATATTAAAGTTTACAGAACTAACATGGAAGCAATTTCTACTGGTCCGAATAAAATTATTGGAGAAAAAAAATTATATAAATATAAGAAAAGTTATTTTAAAAAATTAAAATTTAATGAAAGAAATTATGTAAGATTTAGACATTATGTCGTAATGGGCTTTGCATATAAAAGAAATAGAAAGTACTTTAAAGCAATAATTAACATACTATTTGCTATTGTTGTTAGTCCTATTTATACAATAAAAGAATTAATAAGTATATATAAAAGAAGAACGGAGAACAAAGATGTTATTTGAAAAATTAGTTGAAAGAAAAGAAAAAATTTCACTTGTAGGTTTAGGTTATGTAGGTATGCCTATTGCAGTTGCATTTGCAAAAAAGGTAGATGTTATCGGTTTTGATATTAATAAAGAAAAAATCGAACTATATAAAAGCGGGATTGACCCAACTAAGGAAGTAGGAGACGATGAAATTAAAAAAACAACTGTTGATTTTACTTGTGATCCTACACGATTAAGAGAAGCAAAATTTCACATTGTTGCTGTTCCTACACCTGTTCGAGAAGATAAAGTTCCAGACTTATATCCAGTTGAAGCAGCAAGTAGAACATTAGGTAGAAATTTAACAAAAGGATCAATAGTTGTATATGAATCAACTGTATATCCTGGAGTTACAGAAGATATATGTATTCCAATTCTTGAAAAAGAATCAGGATTAAAATGTGGTGTTGATTTTAAAGTAGGTTATTCACCAGAAAGAATTAATCCTGGTGATAAAGTTCATAGATTAGAAACAATTGTAAAAGTAGTATCTGGGATGGATGAAGAATCTCTAGATACTATAGCAAAAGTATATGAATTAGTAGTAGAAGCAGGAGTTTATAGAGCTGAGTCAATTAAGGTTGCTGAAGCAGCTAAAGTTATTGAAAACTCACAAAGAGATATTAATATTGCTTTTGTTAATGAATTATCAATAATTTTTAATAAGATGAATATTGATACTTTAAGTGTATTAAAAGCCGCAGGAACAAAATGGAATTTTTTAAACTTTAGACCTGGATTAGTTGGTGGACATTGTATAGGAATTGATCCATATTATTTAACATATAAAGCAGAACAAATCGGATATCATTCTCAAGTTATTTTAGCTGGTAGAAGAATTAATGATGATATGGGTAAATATGTTGCTGAAAATGTTGTTAAACAACTAATTAAAGCAGAAGTAAATATTAAAACTGCTAAAGTAGGTATTTTAGGCTTTACATTTAAAGAAGATTGTCCAGATACAAGAAACACAAGAGTCATAGATATAGTTCATGAATTAAATGAGTATGGTATCAATCCTATAATAGCTGATCCAGTTGCTGATGCAGAAGAAGCGATGCATGAATATGGAATCAAATTTAATGACATAAATGAGTTAAAAGATTTAGATACATTGATTATTGCAGTTGCACACGATGAATTTAAAGAGTTATCTTTATCAGATTATAATACAATGTTTAAGAATACTGATAATAGAAAAAAAGTAATTATTGATGTAAAAGGTATTTTAAATAGACAAGATGTAGAAAGAGAAAATTACTTATACTGGAGATTGTAATACTTACAATTATTATTCAAAATTAAAATAAATATATTGAAAACGGTGTGAATAATGAGTGATTTAACTATATACTATGGTATGAAATTTAAAAAAAGTGCAAATGGATATTATTGCAATGGTGCATTTGGTAGATATATTGATTTTATTTCTACAAAATACAATAAAGTTTATTTAGTTGTTCCTGTAGATGACATAGGTGAGCATGAAAATATTAATGAATATAGATTAAAATCATCAAATATAATAGTTCAAGAACTTACTAGTTATAATGGATACATATCAGCTTTAAAAAAAGCGAGAATCTTGAAAAAAGAGATAAAAGACTATTCAAAATTATGGGATGGTTCAGTCTATATTAGATGGCCTGTTCCATTATTTAAATATGTATATAAACTTTCAATCAAGAAGAAACTCCCTGTTGTTTTTCATTTAGTAGGTGATTCTAAATCAGTTATTTCTGAAGGTTCAAAATATAAAGGAATTATTAAATGGATTGCATTATCGTATTCTAATTACTTAAGTATATTAATATCAAAGTATATAAAAAAAACCCCAACACTGGTTAACGGAAGTGGATTAAGAAGATTATATAAAAAAGATAATACTAAGGTTAAAGAAATTCGAACAAGTACATTTCTAATGAGCGAAGTTGTTGATTATGTAAAAGAAATTGATAAAAACAATGTTAAATTACTATATGTTGGATATTTAAGACATGAAAAAGGGCTAGAATACCTTATAAATGCAGTTAAGATTCTAGTTGATTTAAATTATAATATTACATTGACAATAGTAGGTGATGGTGATATTTTAAATAATTTATTATCACTTGTAAACAAATTGGATATTTCTAAGAATATTATATTTAAAGGATATATTCCTCTTGGAGCAGAATTGTATAAAATATATGAGAAGAATGATATTTTTATATTACCATCAATTTCAGAAGGAACTCCAAGAGTACTTATAGAAGCTATGTGTAAAGGGTTAGCTGTAATTGCAACTAATGTTGGAGGAATACCGTTTACTGTAAATGACAAAATAAATGGGTTATTAGTACAACCCAAAGATGAACAGCAGATTGCTGATACAATTATAAAATTATTAAACGATGATGATTTAAGAAAAAATATAATTAATGAAGGAATAGAATTTTCAAAAAGAAATACTTTAGAGAGCCATTCAGAGGAAGTATATACTTTTATAGAATCTATTAAAAAGTTAAAATGAAAGGTTAATCAATATGATTAAAAAAATTATTAGAGTTTTGTTCATAGATATACCAGTCCATATTATAATGTTAATTACATCAGTTTTGCCTAATTTGAGATTTAGTAATAAAATTAGAGGGTTTTTTCTTAGACCATTTTTTAAGAAAGCGGGAAAAAATCTTCAAATTGCTTCAGGTGTTATAATAAATCATATTCACAATGTAACAATTGGAAATAATGTATATATTGCACATAATGTTTGGATAAATGGTACTGCTAAAATTAATATAGAAGACAATGTCAAAATTGGACCATATTCTGTAATAGTTACATCTGAACATAAATTTAATAATGGTGAAGTTAGTAATGATGAGTATACATCTGCACCAATTTTTATAGGTAAAGGAACATGGGTTGCTAGTCATGTTGTAATTACTAATGGCATTAGTATAGGAAAGGGTTGTTTGATTGCAGCTGGTGCAGTTGTTACAAAAGATGTATCTGATAATGTTATGGTAGGAGGAGTACCTGCCAAGTTTATTAAAGAAGTAACCAGGTGAAGAAATGAAAAAAGATACATTAAATCTTAATTTAGCAAAACTTTGTGGTCTAGCATTGCCATTTATTACACTTAGATGGAATTTGTTCAGTTTTAGCTTCACTCTATTTTTAATAATAATTTCATTTTTTTCTGTATATTTAATAGTCAAAATGAGAAAAACCATATATATACATAAATGTGACATAATATATATTATTTTTTTAATAATTGCATTATTTTCATTATTATATAGTGAAAGTGCTTCTTATGGTTTAACAAGGTATATTAAACTTTTAATTGTAGTAATACTATATTTTATATATAAAAATGCATTCTATAAACAATCTAAGTACATTTCTATAATACTAAAATACAGTATTTATGGTATGACAATTATGTTAACTTACTTAGCATATATTTATCTTATTAAATTTGATGTTAATTATATAGGTCTTAGTACAGCATATCCTACAAGAGAATCAAGAAACTCACTTTCTTTTGTTATAGTTATTATATTCGGGTTTTTGGTTTCGGATGTATTAATTAGTTTAAGAAATGGTAATCTAAGTTTTTTTAAGATTTTACTATTAGGATATAACTTTATTTTAAGTATTATTGTTCAATCAAGAGCATTATTTCTAATTATTCTTTTTTATTTAGTGATTGTACTTATTACATTTATAAAAAAACAAAAACAACTAAGAACAATGTTTGCTCTGATTATTATAATTTTTGCAGTATTTATTTTTTTGCCGAACTCAATTAAATCAAGCATTAATGATAGGTTTTCTACTTTAGCTACATTTTTTGATGATGATTATGTGGAAGTAAATAATTCACTCTCTGCAAGATCTGAATTATTAATAAGAGGTTATGAAATTTTCAAAGAAAATACTTTTTTTGGATCGGGATTTGGTAGTTTTATGTTTTATGGTGGGATAAATTCGCAAATTTCTCATAATGATTACTTATTAGTATTATCAGAACAAGGATTGGTAGGATTTACAGTATTTATAATAATGCTTTTTATTAGTGTTTTTTATTCAATTAAAAACTTTGTATATAGGAAAAACTTTGCAAATTTATCATTACTGTTAAGTCTGTTTGGAGTAGTTATATATTTTCTATTTATTAATGCATATGATAATATTTTATTTTGGGTAATTCTATCTTTTATTAGTGTAAATTATCAAGAAAATAGTTTGAAAAATCATGAAATAGAAAATCTTTATAACTTAAATTTAAATTTATTGGAGATATCATATGAAAATAATTGGTTTAAAGGAAATACAAAATGTTGAGACTAAAATGCTCGAGCAAATTGATCAGATTTGTAAAAATAATAATATTCAGTATTATTTGAGAGCTGGAAGTTTATTGGGATCAATTAGACATAGTGGGCCAATTCCATGGGATACAGATATTGATATTGAAGTCCCAATAAATCAATACCAAAAATTTTATATAGCAATGAAAAAAAACTTACAAAAACCATATAAAATTTATTCATATAAAGATGATAAAAACTATTCAAGATTGTTTTTCCGTATGGGATTAGATTTTAGTGATGATAGGGTAATACATATTGACATTTTTCCAATGGTAGGTTTAAGTAAATATAAATTGTTAAATTTTATTTTTATAAAATATATGAAATTAATTCAAGCAATATATAGACTGAAAAAATATAGTGTTAGTAATGTATTTCAAAAACGGAAATTATTGTTCCCATTGCTTTTTATACTAAAACTTTTATTATTTTTAGTTCCAAATAAAGTTTTTATATTTTTAGCATACGCATTTTTTAGTAAAAAAGATTTTTTAAAAAGAAAATATGTTGTTAATCCGTTTAGTTCATACGGAAGCAAAAGTATATTTTTAACAGATAAATATCAAAATACTATCTACAATAAATATTTATGGTTAAGTGTACCAATACCATCAGGATATAATGAAATACTATCTCAACTCTATGGAGACTATAATAAATTTCCAGATGAATCATATATAGAAAAGAAAACATCAACAAGTCTAGTTATTGAAGATGAAAAATATTTACTTATACAATCTTTAATAAATGAAAATACGGAGGATTAATTTGAAAATAGGATATACCACAGGAGTGTTTGATATGTTCCATATCGGACATTTAAATATTATTAAAAAAGCTAAAGAGAACTGTGATTACCTTATAGTTGGTGTTACTACCGACGAGGAAGTAGTAAGAGTAAAAAATAAGAAACCAATTATTCCATTTAATGAAAGGATTGAAATTATAAAAAGCATAAGTTATGTAGATCAAGTTTATGTTGAGGACAATACAGATAAACTATTAGCGTGGGAAAAATTAAAGTTTAATATAATTTTTAAAGGTGATGATTGGAAAGGTAGTGAAAAGTGGAGATATTATGAATGTGAGTTTGAGAAAAAAGGTGTGAAAATTCAATACTTTCCTTATACAAAATCTACATCTTCCACAAAGCTTAGAGCTGTACTTGAAAAAATTTTAAATAATGAATTACAGGAGTAAATATGGGAAAGGTAAAAAAAAGTGTTTTAAAATTCATACAAAGAATTAAAGCTATAAAATCTGTATTCAAATATAATGATGGAAGATGTAACTTATTACTAAATTTGCAAGGATATAGTTCTAATCGTGTTTATATGTATCCAGATTTCAAAAAAAATAAGAAGTATTATTATAAAGATTTCCATAGGTATTATAGTTATATAGTTAATGATAAAAATCAATATATTTTTACTCAATTAATGTCATTTTTTGTCTTCTCTAATTTGACAAATTATGGTAAAGTTTTAGGAGTTATTTCTAAAGGTGAATTTATTCCTTATCAAAATACTAATACAAACTATGATGAATTATTTAATTTAGATAAATTTGTTGTAAAACATATATTAGGTGGTAAAGGTAAATATGTTTATATTATCAATAAGATTGGTAATAAATATAATGTCAATTCAGAAATTATGGATTCAATAGGTTTAGTAAAATTATTATCAAAATTGAATAATTACATCGTACAAGAATTTGTTGAACAACATGATTATATTAAATCAATATATGATAAATCTACAAATACTATAAGAGTTGTAACAATGAGAGAACCAAATTCAAATAATATATTTATAGGATGGGCTGCACAGCGAATAGGAACAAATAATAGTGCTCCATTTGATAACTGGTCTGCTGGAGGTATAAGTTCTGAAATAAATATAGAAACCGGTATACTCTCTTGTGCTAAATACTATAATTCAACTTTTAAAAGAACTGAAACATATGAAAAACATCCAGAAACTAATGCTCAAATAAAAGGAGTGAAGGTTCCACACTGGAAACAAATTATTAATAGTCTAACCTATTCACATAAATGTCTTCCACAAATTAATTTTATTGCTTGGGATGTAGTTGTTACTAAAGAAAGTTTTACAATAATCGAAGTTAATAATACGTCAGGTGTAGAACATATTCAAGTTCATAGACCATTATTATTGGATGAAAGTATTAAGAAATTCTTTAAATTTCATGGAATTGTTAAAAAGAGTCTATAAAAAATATGTATAAATTTTATATAGATTCACTATTTTTCATATTATATAATTGTATATTATTTAATTTTAGAAAAACTGTTATTTTTAGATCACCGTAAAGAAAATTGCATTGAAATCTAGTTACAATTTTTAAATAAGTGAATTTTTATATCTATATATTTTATACAATAAGTGAAAAGTTTATTTGTTATCGTTTAAAATCTAAAAACATTTTAATTAGAAGGAGAAATATTTTGGTAAATATACTATTATATTAATTAATAATTTATGAAAAGAATAAAAGTATTTCTAAAAAAGTATATTGTTGATATTGTTAAATATTCTAATACATTTATTGGGTTCAAAAAAAGCTATCGTACTTATTATAAAGCTGCCAAGAAGAAGATTTATAAGAATAATTTGGTTCCCATTTCTAGTAATTATATGAAATCAATTAATAGATTTTGGGAAGAATATAATTTAAAAGTTAATAGTGGAGGATATAAGTATTTTTATAAGTCCACACAAAATGAAAACCCATTTTATATTCCAGAAGATGTTTTTTTTAAACATATTATTAATAAGTTAAATAGATTTGATCTTGTAAAAGCATATATGGATAAGAATAATTACGATAAAATATTTGATAGTATCATAAAAACACCAAACACAATAATTAGAAAAATAGGTGAATATTATTATGATTATAATTATAATTTACTTAATTTTAATGAAGCTTTAGATACAGTTATTAGTAAAGCAAAATCAAGTAAAATTATTATTAAACCTTCTATCGCATCAGGTGGTGGTAAAGATGTTATACTACTTGACTTAATTGGCAAAGGAAATGATGAATTACATTGTACCATTGATAAGAAAATAAAAAACTACGATTTCGACTATATTGTGCAAGAATTTTTTAAACAAACTTCTGTTTTAGACCACTTGTATCCCTATTCTGTAAATACTATGAGAATTGTAACTTTTGAGTTTAATGGTGATATAAAAGTTCTTGCATCCATCCTAAAGGTTGGTAATAATAAAAGCCATTTAGATAAAGTTTCTGAAGGTGGATTCTCATGTGGAATAAATTCAAATGGAAGTTTAAATGATTATGCTTTAGGAAAAGATGTATCTAATAAGATATATGAACATCCAATTACAAATGTAAAATTTAAAGATATTATTATTCCAAACTTTGATGTGGTTTTAAGTAAGGTTAAATTAATGCATAGTAAAATATCACCATACTTTAAATTTATCTCATGGGATATGACTTTATCAGAGAAAAACGAACCTGTTTTGATCGAAATGAATTTAAGAAATCAAGGAATTAATTTACCACAATTACATTGTGGGCCAATTTTTGGTGAAAACACAAAAGAAATACTAAACTCGATATTAAAGAAAAGAGATAAATAAATTTTAAATAAAAAATTATTTATAAAATAATTTTTTTTATGTAATAAAGGATAATAAATATGAGAAGTAGAAAAGCCGTTTTAAATATAATTATTTCGTTCATTTTTGAATTAGTCACTATTATTAGTGGCTTTTTATTGCCAAGACTTGTTTTAAGATCATTTGGGTCAAGTACTAATGGAATAACACAAGCAGTTAGTCAGTTTATTGGGTATATATCATTGCTCACAGCAGGGGTTGGTGGTGTAACTATGGCTTCACTATATAAACCTTTAGCAGAGAAAGATATAAATAAAGTAAGTCAAATAATAAAAGCTACTGAATTGTTTTTAAGAAAAGTCTCCAAAATATTTTTAATAGCATTATTAATTTTTGCAGTTGCTTTTCCGTGGTTTACAATAGATGAATTTAATTTTCCATTTACTTTTTCTTTAATTATTATATTAGGAATTGGAACATTTGGTAATTATTACTTTGGATTAACATATAGAATGTTATTAAATGCAGATCAAAAGCAATATGTTATAAAAATAGTACAAATTATTGTATTAGTTTTACATACTTTTGCTTCTGTATTATTAATTAATAATGGTTTTTCAATTCATATTGTTAAATTGGTAAGTGCATTAATATATTTGATAAATCCAGTATTCTTTTATTTATATGTCAGAAAGAAATATAAATTAGATAGGTTTGTTGAACCAGATAATAGTGCAATAAGTCAAAGATGGGATGCATTTGCACAACAAGTTGCAAATTTTGTGAATGATAATACAGATTTGGTATTATTATCAATATTTAAAAATATGAAAGAGGTATCAGTTTATACTGTATATTATTTAATATTTAATGCGATTAGAATGATGATAAATTCAATTATTCTTGGTATGCATTCAGTTTTTGGTAATATGCTTGCAAAAAATGAGAAAAAAACGTTAGACAAATATTTTAGATTATATGAATTTTTACTACATTCAGTTTCTATTGTTTTATATACTAGTATGGCATTATTAATTACTCCATTTATTGATATATATACATCAGGTATAACAGATGTTGATTATCATAGACCAATATTTGGATATGTAATTTCTGTGTTAGGATTTTTTATTGCAGTAAGAATACCTTATCAGTCACTTGCTCGTGCAGCTGGGCATTTTAAGCAAACAAAAAAAGGAGCAATTATAGAAGCTTGCTTGAATATTGTTGTATCATTAATTTTGGTAATTCCATTTGGTATGGTAGGTTTAGCAATTGGTACTTTATTTGCTATGTTATTTAGAACAATACAATACGGGATTTATACTTCAAAAAATATTTTAGAAAGAGAATTAACAGTATTAATTAAAAGATATATTATTAGTTTTATAAGTGTTTTAATTATACTATTTATGGTTCATTATATACCGAAAGTAGAATTTGTAAATTACTATAGTTGGATAATAAATGGTATTATTATTACTGGTACAGGAATAATAGTTACATTTTTAATATCAATACTATTCTACAAAAATGAATTATTAGGTATGAAAGAATTTATAGTTAGAATATTTAAAAAGAGAAGACTTAACTAATATTTTAATAGTCTATTATAAAATATATTAGAGATGATAATAGAATCCAGTGTTAAAAGACAATCAAACAATACTTATCTTTTTGATACACTATTTTATTCACAAATTTTAAAAAAATAAATTAAAATATCGCATTTATTAAGTTCTTAAATGCGATATTTTTATATTTATATTTTTCTTATATAATGTACAGTAAAAATAAAGTATGAAAATATTTCTCATATGTGGTATTCATTACGCAAATATTTTATATTAGTTAAAAATAAAAATGATTATGAAAATTTTATCATTTATCTTACAGATTCAAATGAAAATATAAACGAATCATTTTTTGACATTGATCCTAATATTACTGATGAAAGATAAAATTAATCTGTTTAAATTACAAAAACTTTTTTTTGGATTACTTAACAAAAAAATCAAGAATTATAGAAGAAGCATATAAGGAGATTGAAGATTTTTCATCTGAAAAAGTCTATGTTAATTAATTCTTTTAAAATACAAATTATATTAAGATGCCCCCTTGTAAACGCATACATATTATGATAAAATATGTGTGGTATTCAAGGGGTTTTTACTCTAATAAGTATAAGGAGATTAATTAATGCGTTCAGATATTGAAATTATCAATGACTCGAAGATGGTTGAAATTAGTAAGTTGGTAAAGAAGTATGATATTAAAGAAGAAGAACTAATACCTTATGGTAGGTATATTGCTAAGGTAGATTTTCCTATTTACAAAAGATTAGAAAATAAGAAAAATGGTAAACTTATATTAGTTACAGCTATTACACCTACTCCAGCTGGTGAAGGTAAATCAACAACAACAATTGGTTTAGTTGATGCTTTAAATAAACTTGGTACTAATACAATAGGGTGTATTAGGGAACCTAGTTTAGGTCCTGTTTTTGGTGTAAAAGGTGGAGCTGCTGGTGGTGGATATGCTCAAGTAAATCCGATGGTAGATTTGAATTTACATTTTACTGGTGATTTACATGCTATTACTACTGCTAATAACTTAGTTAGTGCAGTTATAGATAATCATATATATCAAGGTAATGAATTAGATATCGATGAATCAAGGATTACTTGGAAAAGATGTATGGATCTTAATGATAGAGCTTTAAGATTAGTTACTGTAAGCCAAGAATCAAAAAAAGAAACTCCAAGAAATGATTCATTTAATATCACTGTTGCTAGTGAAATTATGGCAACATTATGTTTATCAAATGATTATCATGATTTAAGAGAAAAATTAAATAGAACAATAGTTGCTTATAATAAAGACGGACAAGAAATTACAATTAAAGATTTAGGAATTGTAGGATCTTTAATAGTATTATTAAAAGATGCTTTAAAACCAAATATAATCCAAACATTAGAAAATAATCTAATGTTTGCTCATGGTGGTCCTTTTGCTAATATAGCTCATGGATGTAATTCTATTTTAGCTACAAAATTAGCATTAAAACTAGGAGATTATGTTGTTACTGAAGCTGGATTTGGTGCTGATTTGGGTGCTGAAAAATTCTTAGATATTAAATGTCAAGAAGCTTCATTAAATCCAAATATGGTAGTAGTTGTTGCTACAATAAGAGCATTAAAATACCATGGTGGTGTTGGATTAAAGGATTTAAAGACTGGAAATGTTGAAGCATTAAGAAAAGGTGTTAAGAATCTAGAAAGACATTTAGAGACAGTTTCTAAATATAAACTAAAATCAGTCGTAGCATTAAATAGATTTGAAAGTGATACCGAGGAAGAACTTGCCTTTATGATGGACTGGGCTCGAAATTTAGGGGTTAATATCGCATTATCGGAAGTATTTACTAAAGGCTCAGAAGGTGGACTAGAATTAGGTAAATTAGTACTTGATAATATTAATGATGATAAATATCAGCCTTTATATAATATTAATGAAGGATTATATACTAAGATTGAAAGAATTTGTAAAGAAGTATATCAAGCTAAAGATGTAGTTTATACTGATGAAGCTAGAGCTGAACTTGATAGACTAGAACAAACAGATTATAAGAATTCATATATTGTAATGGCTAAAACACCTAACTCTATAACAGATAATTCAAAACTAATTGGAGTTCCACTTGATCATACTGTTACAATAAGAGAAGTAAGACTTGCAACAGGAAGTAGATTTGTAATTTGTTTAACTGGAAGTATTATGACAATGCCAGGATTAAATAAAGAACCAATGGCACTTAAAATAGATATGGATGATGATGGAATAGTAAGTGGTTTAATGTAGTAAATAAAAGATGGCTATTTAGGCCATTTTTTAGAATTTTATATAAAAAATTTAGAATATTCTAGAAAATGCTTTTATTTTATGATGAATTTTGTTATAATACAAATATAAATTTTTTTTGTGAATTGGTGGTGGGGAAGTGCATAATATATTAAAAAATTTTTATTTTTATGACGATGTGTTAAAAGTAGAACCTTTTGGAAATGGGCATATTAATAGCACATTTTTAGTTATTACAAAAGAAAATAAATATATTATCCAAAAAATTAATACTAATGTTTTTAAAAAGCCAAAAGAAGTTATGGAAAATATAGAGTTAGTTACAAATCATATAAAAAAAGTTGCTAGTTTAGGAGATTGTATAGATCCCAAAAGAGCTTCATTAGAAATAATTGAAACGAACTCTAATTCTTCATATGTAGTACGTGATAATTCATATTGGAGATGTTATAAGTATATTAAAGGTGCAACAACTTATGATATTATTAAAGAACCAGGTATGTTTTATGAAGTTGGGCAAGCAATTGGCTTGTTTCAAAAACAACTACAAAATATTCCAATAAAGAAACTTCATATTACAATACCAAATTTTCATAATACTCCTGTAAGGTTTAAAAAATTTGAAGATGTAGTAACTAGAGATGAATATGGAAGAGGGTTAGAGATTTTCAATGAGATTAAGTTTGTTTTTAATAGACAGAAGATAATGTCTAAAATAACTGACTTACTGGATAGTGGAGAAATACCATTAAGGGTAACACATAATGATACTAAGTTAGATAATGTAATGATTGATGAAGAAACTCAAAAAGCTATATGTGTTATAGATTTAGACACTGTTATGCCAGGAAGTGTATTATTTGATTTTGGAGATGCGATTAGAATTGGTGCATCTACAGCAGTAGAAGATGAAAAGGATTTAAGTAAAGTAAATTTAGATATTAATCTTTTTGAGCAATTTACAAGAGGTTTTCTTGAGAAAACACATACGTTTTTAAATCAAAAAGAAAAAGAATATTTAGTTGAAAGTGCAAGAATAATAACTTTAGAATGCGGTATGAGATTTTTAACAGATTATTTAGAAAATGATATATATTTTAAAGTGAAGTACCCAGAACATAATTTAATTAGAGCTAGAACACAATTTAAACTTGTGGAAGAAATTGAAAAGAATTATGGCAAACTACAAAATATAGTTACAAATATTCTTGCATCATTAACAGTTAAAAAAGTAGAAGAATTAAGGACAGAAGAATATGGGGAAAAAGATTTGGTATTAAATTAATATTTGAAAACAGGGGTAAATATTATGAATAGAATTTTTGTATATCTAGATAAAGCAATAAAAGAAGTCTATAAAGAAGATATGGATATCATTAATGATCAATCTCTAAATTCAGTTGTATTTAGAGTTGGACTAAATTTAAACAGCTTACTTAAAAGAGATATAGTTTATAAAGACTATTATGTTGATTTTAACTTTAAAGATAAAGACATTGAATATCTAGACTTAGTTATTCATAATAGAGTAACTCATCAAGATTTAATAGCCATTAAACTTACTAAAGATCCTAATGAGATTAAAAATGATATTTATACAATCAAGTTAATCACAGAAGATTTAAATGATCTTGCTAAACATGGTGTATTAATTGTTCTTCATAAGGATTGTTATAATTGTTATAAATTATCACCTAATTACTATAAAGAAGAAGATGATATCATATGTTAAAAAGTGAATTAGAAACTGACAAAATTGTCAGTTTTTTCTAAAATATGATTATATTATTTTGCTTATTTATGGTATAATGGAGGCGAGTTTTTGATTTCCAAAAAAAACTAAAAGCTATTTGTTTTATTATTAAAGAAAGTGGAGATTTTTAATGAGGACAATATTTATTTTAATAATGCTTAGCTTATCTTTAATTACTTTTGTTGGATGTATTGAAGATGATCCAATAATTGAAGAAGAAGTTTACTATACTGTAACTTTTTATGGTTTTGATGGTAGAAAACTAGACCAAGTTACAGTGATAAAAGGTGATGGAGTAAGTGCACCAAGTGTACCTAATGTTGAAGGTTATGAGTTTGTGGGTTGGGATGAGGAATTTGATAAAGTATTAGCAAATTTAGAGATTCATGCAATCTACGAACCAATTTACTATACAGTAACTTTTATGAGTGAAGGTGAAATAGTAAAAGTAGAATCTGTTAAGTATAATGAAAATGCAACACCTCCTAGTATAACTAGAACTGGTTATTTCTTTAAAGGTTGGGAAGGAAGTTTAACTAATATAACTGAAGATAAAACGATAACTGCAAAATGGGAGAAATATCCTGAATATGGTAGTTCATATGTAGAAGATTTATCATTTAAATCAATGATAGATTATTCACAATTGGTTGATTCAGTAGAAACAGAAACTCCAACACTTACCTTAAGTAGTATTAAACATGGTGGAACTAGAGGTACTAATGAATTAGTTTATTATGATAATACTCTTAGTTTTAATACCAATATTTATGGTTTTGAAATTGCAGTAGATAAAGATGGTATAGTTATTGATAGAGCAACTAAAGTTAGTATGCCAATAGATGGTTTTGTACTTTCAGCTCATGGAACAAGTATTAATAAACTAGAAGCTGCTTTAGTTGGTGATATTCTTATCTATAAAAAAGAACAAGGAGAAGTTTTAGTTTATAGAAAAAATACTATCTCAAATACTATTTCAATTGGTGTAGAAATTAATAGATTAAAAGAGAATACTGTTAATGCAAATGATAATTTTAAAGCACTGGATTATGTAGAAATTCATAAAACATTAAATGATTCGATTGATATTTATAATAAATTAGTAACTAATTATAATTCTACTGATTATAATAATGTAAGACAGTTACTTCTAAATATAAGTTTTATGCTTGTTGAACCAACTAGTGTAACTGTAAGAGCTATGTGGCATTATCCTACAAGAGCAGGTACTTATAAAGAAAGTAATCAAGAACAAGTTGAAGAATTTTTAGATCAAGTAAAATTAATGGGAATAAATAGAATATATTTAAATACTAATTTTAATGGTAGAGCTATTTATAAATCAGAATACTTAATTACTTCATTAACTGGATCTAATAATTATGGCGAATATGATGATTACTTAGAATGCTTTATTGAAGAAGCTCATCTAAGAAATATTGAAGTATATGCATGGACAAATACATTAATAGCAGGAGATGGTTGCGATAATACATTTTATTCTTCAAAGGGTTGGTTATTAAGAGGATTTAATGGTGAGAATAATCATGGAGGAATGTACTTCATTGATATTAGTAATGATGATGCATTTGCATTTTTAATAGATGTATTTAGTGAATTATCATCTAAATATAACCTAGATGGAATTGAATATGATTTTATTAGATTTCCTAATGGAAATGCACATAACCATACTGGAGCTATAGAAAATACGGCTAACTTTGTAGATTGGGGTT
>Ga0265293_10006928_pt1 | contig 17768 bp, 9 predicted proteins | sample Munlanlewell138R_FD_192505 | JGI IMG/M metagenome (GOLD analysis project Ga0265293, IMG submission 192505) | Leachate microbial communities from a municipal landfill in Southern Ontario, Canada - Leachate well 138R | ecosystem: Engineered > Solid waste > Landfill > Unclassified | place: Canada...
CCCAGGGTTAGTCGGGACCTAAGGCGAGGCCGAGAGGCGTAGTCGATGGACAACAGGTTGAAATTCCTGTACTACCGACCGGTATTAAGAGAAGCAGTGACACAGGAGGAACAAGCGAGCGCGCGACTGGAAGAGCGCGTCCAAGCACAAAGGATAGTCCCGTAGTGAAGTACGCGGGATGTTTCTGATGTGTGATGGGGAGGGAACATAAGTACCGAAGCGTGGCGTTTCACACTGGCGAGAAAACCTGCTATCGCGCCGGTAGGTACCCGTACCGCAAACCGACACAGGTGGATGAGGAGAGAATCCTAAGACGAGCGGGAGAAGCATTGTTAAGGAACTCGGCAAATTAACCCCGTACGTTCGCAAGAAGGGGTGCCTGCCCCAAAGGCAGGCCGCAGTGAATCGGCCCGAGCAACTGTTTATCAAAAACACAGGTCTCCGCAAAATCGTAAGATGAAGTATGGGGGCTGACGCCTGCCCGGTGCTGGAAGGTTACGGGAATCTGTTAGCGTAAGCGAAGCAGTGAACTTAAGCCCCAGTAAACGGCGGCCGTAACTATAACGGTCCTAAGGTAGCGAAATTCCTTGTCAGGTAAGTTCTGACCCGCACGAAAGGCGTAATGACTTGGGCACTGTCTCGACAATGCGCCCGGTGAAATTGTAGTACTTGTGAAGATGCAAGTTACCCGCGACAGGACGGAAAGACCCCATGGAGCTTTACTATAGATTGTTATTGGGATCTGGTATTGTCTGTATAGGATAGGTGGGAGACTATGAAGCACCGGCGTCAGTTGGTGTGGAGTCATCCTTGGAATACCACTCTGACAGTATTGGTTCTCTAACCGATGGCCGTAATCCGGTCACGGGACATTGGCAGTCGGGTAGTTTGACTGGGGCGGTCGCCTCCCAAAAAGTAACGGAGGCGTTCAAAGGTTACCTCAGTACGGTTGGAAACCGTGCATCGAGTGCAAAGGCATAAGGTAGCCTAACTGCGAGACCTACAAGTCGAGCAGATGCGAAAGCAGGACTTAGTGATCCGGCGGTAGAAAGTGGAATTGCCGTCGCTCAACGGATAAAAGTTACCCTGGGGATAACAGGCTGATTCCTCCCAAGAGTTCACATCGACGGGGGAGTTTGGCACCTCGATGTCGGCTCATCACATCCTGGGGCTGTAGCAGGTCCCAAGGGTTCGGCTGTTCGCCGATTAAAGTGGTACGCGAGCTGGGTTCAGAACGTCGTGAGACAGTTCGGTCCCTATCTATCGTGGGCGTAGGAAATTTGAGAGACGCTGTCCCTAGTACGAGAGGACCGGGATGGACGAACCGATGGTGAACCAGTTGTCACGCCAGTGGCATCGCTGGGTAGCTAAGTTCGGCTGGGATAAACGCTGAAAGCATCTAAGTGTGAAGCCCCCCTCAAGATGAGATTTCCCCACAATATGTGATAAGGTCCCTGACAGACGATCAGGTGGATAGGCCGGAAGTGGAAGTGCAGTAATGCATGCAGCGGACCGGTACTAATAGACCGAAGACTTGACCACAAGACATATGGTTTTATATAGTCGATCACCATTGACACGTTATCATGGTAATGGAAAAGTTTTTCCAAAAATCACTCACATCTCTTTCAACAGACCTTCTGTGCAGTCTTGAAGGCGCCAATAGAGCGCTTCCTACCATTCCGGTGAGATTAACGGAGAGGCCACACCTGTTCCCATTCCGAACACAGAAGTTAAGCTCTCTCGTGCCGAGGATACCTGGCTGGAGACGGCCCGGGAAAGCAGGTACTCGCCGGATCCTTTTATTCCTCCTTAGCTCAGCGGTAGAGCATTCGGCTGTTAACCGAAGGGTCGCTGGTTCGAATCCAGCAGGGGGAGCCAAAAAAGAGCATCGCGACCGCGATGCTCTTTTTTGTGCTTATATTGGTAATTCGCAATGAGAATACGCTGGTACATTATGGGAATGCGACGTAAAAATAATCGTCGCGTAATCGTCGCAAAAATCAGGCGATAATAAATTAATCGTCGGTTATTAATGCGACGATTATTTTATTCCTTAAGAAAAAATCTTTCGAATGCTTTCTCGGGATAGGTGTCGTTAAATGATACTATAAATAGAGTCATCTCATTATTATTCTCATTTTTAAAAACATACAGGGAGGTCCATGACGTTGGAACACGCATTTTGGGTTTATCCAATGGTGGAGGAAGACGGAATCACACAATGGATTTGTGAGTTTCCGGATCTTCAAGGATGTATAGGAGTAGGAGATACCTACGATGATGCGATAAGAGAAGGCATGTTGAATAGGATCGTTTGGATTGAAACAGCCCAGGCGATGGACAGGGAGGCCCCGGCATCCACGTGTTTGAACAGGATGCAAAATCCCCAAACAGACGATTCTTCAGTCAACTCTACTTTCAAGGCCATCCGCAAAGCACGAAAAGCCTTTGAGGGGATTGCCGAGGAATTAGGTATGACAAACGAGGACGATGTACAAAAGCTCGTGGATGAAATTCGGTACGGAGAAAAAGGAGATAACTAGCCCCTAAACAGGTAAGAGGTCATGGACAGTGCCCCCATGATGCACTTATCGTTATGGACCTCGACTTGTTCATGGGCACCAAGGCTTCCCAGTACATAGAGGAGGGGAGCGTAGTGGTCGGAGATGGGGACGGCTTTCATGGCGGATTCTCCGGCTTCTTGGTAGTGGACTACTCTTTCGTATTGGCCCTCTAGTATGTTCTTCTTGACGTAACCGTCAAAGGCTTCACACCAGGGATAGCCTCCCTGCATTCTAAAGTTGGCTAAGCGTAGATTATGGGTGACGTTGCCGCTTCCTAAGATTAAAATTCCTTCGTCCCTTAACGGACGAAGGGATTTTCCTATTTCATAGTGCTCTTCCATACGCACCGTCCGATCGACACTCAACTGGATGACCGGGATATCCGCATCCGGATACATCTTCCTTAACACGGACCATGTGCCGTGGTCGTAACCCCAGCGGTCGTCTAATGTACCAATACCCTCTAATAAATCGATGACTTTCTCGGAGAGTTCCGGATCTCCCTTTGCCGGGTACTGTACGTCATAGAGCTCTTTGGGAAATCCGTACATGTCATGGATGGTGCGCGGATGGTCACTGTTTAACACGTAGCTTCCGTGGGTGTACCAGTGGGCGGATACGGAGAGGATGGCTTGGGGGCGCGGGATACTTGCTGCCATTTTTTGCCAGCTTCTTGTATACGTATTGTTTTCGATGGCGTTCATGGGGGATCCGTGCCCTATGAATATGGCTGGCATTTTGTGCATGTCGCTTTTCTCCTTTTTTTGTTCTCTCATCTGATTGAATCACGGTCAGGGTGCCTTTGGGGTGGTGCGTGTTACACCTTGCATGAAGCTTTTGTGAAGTTGGGTCCGATTTTCATTTTGTGTATGCTTATTCAAAGTGTTAGTACTACTATAAGCGTTTATGAAAAGGATAGGAAAGAAAATTTTTGTATTCCTGACCGCTGTTCTTTTGCTGATGTCATTGGTTAGTTTGCCGGTTTTGGCGGCTGACACGATTGAGGTGGAACGTGTAGCGGGTGCGAATCGCTATGAGACTGCGATTGCAGCCAGTAAGAGCGCATATCCTGATGGCGCCTCTAATGTGGTCATTGCGACGGGACTAGACTATCCGAACGCATTGACGGGTGGTGTTCTGGCGGCTACGTTAGGTGCTCCGCTTTTGCTTGTGAAGGATACGGGGGACTCGTTGTCGCCTGTGTTGGCTGAGATCCAGCGTTTGGGTGCGACTAAAGTATATATTCTTGGTGGTACAGATGCGGTCTCTCAGGCGATTGAGGATCAGATTAAGACGAAAGTTTCGGATATCAAACGCGTTGCGGGAGAAAACCGCTATGGGACGGCGGAAGAGGTCGCAAAACTTGTGGGTGTCCCTTCAGATGGTCATGTGTTTCTTGTAAGTGGCAAGAATTTTGCGGATGCTTTGGCGATTGCACCGGTTGCGGGCCGTGACGGCATTCCTATCTTACTGACCCATCCGACGATACTTTTGGATGTCGTTTTAGAATCACTTGAATCCTTGGGTGTGACGAGCGTCACGATTATTGGCGGTGTTGCTGCAGTAAGTGAATCACTCGAAGCTTTGCTCGAGGATGAAGGCGTTGAAATAAAAGATCGAATCGGCGGAGCCAGACGTGAAGCAACAGCTGTATCAGTCGCTCTGCGTTTCTTTGACTGCCCAGATCTTGCGCTCCTTGCAAACGGTTGGGAGGGTTATCCCGATGCGTTAGTAGGCGGTTACCTGGGAGCCCTCTACGGAGTTCCGATGCTCCTGATTAAAGGCGATCGCATCCATGACGATGTGATGGCCTATTTAGAAGAAAAATGTGCGGCCACCTTGATTGTACTGGGGGGCCCCGATGCGGTCAGTGAAGACGTCGAAGAAGCGATAGCGGAGATCGAGAAGGAAGAACCCGGTGGCGGAGGACCGGTGGTTCCTATTCCTGTAAGTGCTATTAGTGTGGACGATGTGCCTGTAGTGGGTATGACGATCAAGGCTAAAGACCTAAGTCCAACAAACGCAACAGTGGATTACCAGTGGCAGAGGGTTGTTGCTGATGATGGCGATGAATATGGTGCTTTTGTAGATATTGATGGCGCAACTGATGCGACATACACACTTAAAGGTAACGGCGATGACGGTGATGTTGGTGCTCTAGTTAGACTGCAGGTCACTGGCAAAGGTAACTACAGCGGCATGAAGCATAGTGAACCCATAGGGCCGGTGGTAGAAGCTACAGAAGCTGTATTTGTAGTGACTGACAATATTGGTATAGCACCTGATTCGGAGGAAAACATTGAACAGGGTGCGGCTGGTAAGATTTTCGCTGAGTATGAGCTAAAGGATAGCAATAACAACGGAGAGAAAATTTCATTAGCAGTTGATAAAGTAGAAGACATCAAAGTTAAAGTAAATGATGGAGATTGGCAGACTTTAATTCCCAACAAAGATTCTACCCTGTGGTTTAATGTTGAGAACGCCCAAGGTGAGCGTACTTATGTAGTTAAGGTTAAAGATTATGATAATACCTACTACACTGCGGAATTGAATTGGGAAAAAGAAATCAATGAAGCCACTTGGGTCGCGACGGGGAAAAAATGGATAAAAGACGACCCCAACGATCCCTATGTTGAGTACAAACTTGTAAACTCTGATGAAATATCCCTACTTGTGGGGCAAGTTAAACTAATCGCCCAGGAAGTTTCTGTTAAGTGGGTAGAATTAGAGCCAAATACTGACGGAACCATGTGGTTCCCCTCGACTGCCGAACCTGGAGATAGGGATTTCTTTGTTGTAACTAATGACGGCACAATGTACAAGGCAACCCTGAATTGGCAGGGTGGAGATGGATACGCAAAAGATGTAGCCCGAGCCGCTATCAAGCCAAGCTGGAAAATTGATTCGATTAAAGGGATCTGCACCGACAACTACCCGTATGATGACACGAAGTCGGATCAGGTAATGAAAGAAAGCGATCTGCCAGGCGCCTTAAAGAATAATGGCGAAGATATTGATATTGGTTATCAGGTAACCATCAAGACCAGTTACGCTGACAGTGATGAATGGACTGGGGAAGTAGAGGCAAGAACAGTAACCACCTACTTCACAGTCCCCGAAGGTGTAACCGTTTGGTATCCGGTTTGGGAAAAGGCTAATGATGGGGAACAATTCACCTTGGCATACAAGGAAGCAAACGGTGAAGAAGTGGCCTACGGTATGGTAGGACATCCACTTATTCTAGATAATATAACAGACGATGCCAAAATCTATATTGCCCCAATTGATACTTTAGCAACAGAATTTGAATTCATCATTAAACTGGTTGATGCCGAAGAGGGTTGGGAAGATGTAGTTTACGGCGAAGAAACACTAACCGTAAAAAGATCCAAATATGAATTTGGAGTTGAAGATGAAACCATTTCAATTCCGGCGGTTGATTGTCTAGAAAGCGGCAACAAAATAGAGGTAAATGGCAACAATGGTGGCCTCAATAACCCCGGTAGCGACGCTTACTCAGCCCTAAAGGCAGCTATATTCGGCACAAATGAAAATGGGGATGAGTTAGAGCAATACAAGATAGAAGTAACACTAAAAGCCATCGAAGGTGGGGATTTTGGCTATACAAACCGCAACGTTAAGATCAATAAGCTGGGCGTAGAATACGATGGAGATGAGGACGAAGACGAAGGGGATCTAAAAGTCTACCTGTATGCCCATCAAGATAAAGCCTGGTTCGACCTCGTGGAATGTGTGTGGGGAAATATGCCGGCCAACAGAGGATTCAATCTCTACAAAGATGAAAACACTAAACTTGAAGCCTATGCCTTTGCAACCAAACCCGGTGAATACACCATCACATTCGAGGCAATCGATATTGACAATGGGGATGCGAAGATATGTAAAGGAACCGCTACGATTACGGTCCGAGAAAAGAACGATCCTGATTGAGCGCCATTGGCCATGACATCCGTCATGTTCTAGACTTCTCATTCGTATTCTGACCTAAAACGGATAAGCCCCGCAAGGAAGTAAGTAAAACAATGCTTTCTTGCGGGGCATTTTTTATCCCTAAGTTGTCATCGCCTCAAGATGACTATTATTTGAAAATTCCCAAAATAATCCAAATTCCCCTAAAAAAGAGGCATTCCGTTGAAAAATTTTGATCTCATCGAAATTTTTCGACGGCCTTATTGCTACGCTAAGTATGTGCACATAAAAAGAGAATTCTTAAACTCCGAGAAACTCAACAAGGAAAACCAGGTTAAATGAGGGGAGACAAGAGAATGAACAAACAAAAAAAAAACATCATCTGGATCATGATCGCAATCATCATGATCCAGATGATCGCGGCCACAAACATCATATACGCAGACGCACCACAAGAACCAGAAGATCTGGAAATCAGAGACAACAACATCGTAAACGGCGGAACATGCCAACTCCAATTCAAATGGACAGGAGATCCGGTCGAAACCATAGACTTCCGCTTCATCTGTTATGGTCACTCGTCGGAAATCACCATCAAAGTCGATCAATCAAGTATCGGCCAAGAAGGAGCCGTCAATTTCTCTTACGAAGTCAGCCCCTACATCCTTTATGGTATAAGTTGACACGAAAATTACCTGCCGGCATGCCGGAAGGGATATTTAGTGTCCTCTCTTTACGTATTCAGGTGCCCGGAACTGACCGAAGGAAGGTATTGTAGCAAACATCAAAGACAGGTGACTAGGGAATATAACGGCAAACACAGACCTTATCAAAAGTTATATAAAACTGCCCGGTGGCAACGATTGAGGAGACGCTTGTTGTCAGAACATGCCCGTTGCACTTTATGTAAGCTTCCGGGACGAGGATAATTTACAGGCCCTTTGAAAATCTTGCTACGATCGTATGATTGCTAAGGACGGTCGCTGGGGAGAGAAGGGTAAGGTTTCCATTAACTGATGGGAGTAGGGGTATAAAGCAAAAGTAGCACTTTTTTAAGAACTACTTAAGGTAACGTTTCAGTTGTTGATAAAAATTTTCTCGCGTCCCGGCAAGAAGAACTACAACTTTTTTTCCATTGACTTCACTAATGGTGTATGCGATTTCATAGTTGACACGCTTATATTTTACATCAAAACCATAGATACCAGCCAAATCACCACGTTTTGGCTGACCCATATAAGGATTTTTCTTCAATTCAAGAAAAGCTTTCTTATACGCCTCTTTCAGAGGTTTTTCTTTCATTTTCTTAAAAAAGCGTTCAGCCTGAGGACTGAAAAGCAACTCATACATATCAGTCCTCCGAGCCAAAGATATCATCGAAACTAGCCGCAGGCTTTTCGCCAGCAGCAATAGCATCTGCTTCCTCGAGGATATTGGTAACGGCCCTTTTGATGTTGTTGCTTTGGGTTTCAAATTGTTTAACTAACTCATCGCCGGAATATCCTTCGGAGACTAGCTCCCTTAAAATCTCAACGGAAAATTCACTGGATCCCCGATGAAGGGGCTGAATAATAATTTTGCCATCCTCTAGTAGACATTCAACCTCGCTACCAAGACCAAGCTGATTATAGAATTGTAAGGGTATCGTAATTTGACGCTTCCTTGAAACGCTGATTATTTTACGATCCGTAATATCAGGCTCCAAAATATTTATAGCCATTGTTCAAACCTCCATATATATGCCAAATCAATCCCAAATGCGTGTTTCTTTGTTTCCTTGTAAATACTATAACAAGGAAACAAAGAAAACTCAATAGAATAAGTGTTTAGCAACCACGAGATGCACCAGTGGGGCGTGCGGACAAAAACTTGGACAAAAATTTTGTACGAGGGGGACGCACAAGAAGTCAGTGGTGCACGAATCGGTCCAAGATGACGGCTATCAACTCCTGGTCATAGAAGATGGTGTTCCACTCATCGAACGGTATAACGGCTACAAATAACATCTGAGTACCCCCCCTCAAGATAATAATTCCCTGAAAATTTCCCAAAATAATCCAAATTCCCCCAAAAAGCACCAAAAAGGCGACTTTCCGTTGAAAAATTTTGATCTCATCGAAATTTTTCAACGGCATAATTGCTACGCTTAGTATGTGCACATAAAAAGAGAATTCTCAAACTCCGAGAAACACAACAAGGAAAACCAAGTTAAATGACAGGAGCCAAGAGAATGAACAAACAAAAAAAGATCACCATCTGGATCATGATCACAATCATCATGATCCAGATGATCGCAGCCACAAACATCACATACGCAGACGCACCCGCAGAAATAGAAAACCTCAGCATCATAAACAACAACATCGTAAACGGAGGAACATGCCATCTCCAATTCACATGGACCGGAGAACCGGCCCAAACCATAGACTTCCACTTCATCCGTGAAGATTATTTGTCGGAAATTACCATCACAATCGATCGACCAAGTATCGGTGAAGGAGGAGTCCTCAATTTCCCTTACTTTGTCAGCCCCTACATCTTCTCAGGAACATACGAACTCAAAAAAATCGATATCCTGTACGAGGACTGGAGAAAAGAGAGCAAAAAAGTAAACAACACAGGCATCACCATTCAGGTCAGCAATAAAGACGAAGATAAAACAGCCCCCACAATAGAAGAAGGAAGTATCTGCGTGACACAGAAGGGACGCCTTGTGTCGATTGCGTTCGACGCAAACAACACAAGATCGGGACTTTATTCCGCATCCTTCAAGTTCCAGAACCCCGATGGCAAAACGCTCTTCATCTGGGGCCATAAGTACACAGAACCAAAACCCCACAGCTACATACTGCAAGAAACATCCGAGGGTTACCTCATCGAGAATAATATCCATCCCTACGATGCCGGAACCTATACGCTAATGGCAGTCGAGCTAGAAGACAACAATGGTAACCAAAGTAGCTATGAGATCGAAGGGGGTACCTCAATCGTCGTCGAGGAAGAACACATCACCATACCGGGAATCAATGCGATTGAAGTCAACGCAACCGTTAACACAGCGGTTACCATCGCATTTGACTGGGCGTCGAGTACGGTAGACTCACTTGTCTTTTGCTTTGACTCAGACGCTAGACCTCCGCATCGGGTCTATGTCCCCGTAGAGAGGGGAGAAATCGAGTCCGGGAAAATCAGTAAAAGGGTAGCGCTTAACACGCATTTGCCAAAAGGCACCTACACCTTAAGCCACATCAGTGTACGAGACACAGATTTTGTCACCTGCGAAGCCAAACGGACAGGCATCGATGAGATCCACCACTTTGTGAACGACCAATATGCAGGAGATATATACGGATCTCCTTCCTTCGAGATCACTGGCGACTCAGTAGATAAAGATCCACCCGAAGTCAGCCGTATTGAACCAATCAGCCTCGAAGAAGATGAGTTCACCCTCATCTTCGAAGCCTCAGATGATCTAGCTGGCATCAGGGATGTATTGCTGGACTTGGGAGGAGACTTCTATTTGTACGGCGAGATGGGAGAAGAGATTGAAATGCTGGAGGAGGGTCCGAATAACCAGGATGGCCAGAAAAAATGGTATAAGTTGACACGAAAATTGCCTGCCGGCATGCCGGCAGGTACATTTCGTGTCCTCTCTTTGCGTATTCGGGACCAGGCCTTCAATGAGAATGCCTACACTTATAAAGACCCATTACTGCAAAATGCAAGCTTTACAGTTCCTGTAACCGTGTTTACCGTCACATTCTTAGATTGGAACGGTAGGATCATAAAAGAGGAGGAAGTGGAGTACCAAAGAGGGGGGACTCCGCCTTCGGATCCCAGTCGTGAAGGCTATGCCTTCACAGGCTGGGATCGTGATTGTACTTGTGTCACTTCAGATCTTACAATCAGGGCCAAGTACGAGAAGCTTGAAAGCCCCGGACAACCCACAGGGGGTGCTGTACCTCCTCCGAGCAACCTGGATATATCCATGTCTCGCATTGCGGGGGATAACCGCTATAGGACGGCGATTGAGATCTCCAAAAAAGCATACGAATTTTCTTCTGTTGTTGTCTTAGCGTCCGGGGAGAACTTCCCCGATGCTTTGACAGGGGGTGTGTTGGCCTCTCATTACGACGCGCCCTTACTCATTGTTTGTGACCGTCCGGATGTGTTGGATCTTGTGCTCAATGAGATGAAACGTTTGAAAGTGAGTCAAGTGATATTGCTCGGCGGTGATCTTGCGATCTCCGCCGAGATTGAAAAAGTCATTAGAAGTGTTATTCCTGCCACTCGACGCATCGCGGGTTCGAATCGTTATGAGACGGCCCACCTGATTGCCAGGGAAATAGGCTTAGCTAAGGGGGGCCATGTGTTCCTTGCGAGTGGTATGTCCTATCCGGATGCGCTGTCCATTGCTCCTGTAGCAGCGTTTCAGAGTACGCCTGTCTTACTGACGCATCCGGATAGGCTTCTACCTGAGTTGGAGTTAGCATTAGAAGAATTGGGCGTGAGGCGTATTACGCTGATTGGGGGCCCTAAAGCCATTAGTCCGGAGGTTGAATCTATTTTGAAAGAGCGCTTTATTCTCTCTCGCATCCAGGGGGATGCGAGAGAGGACACGGCTCTTGAAATTGCCAAGTGCTACTTTACTAATCCTTGTGAATTTCTCTTTTCTTCCGGGGATAATTTCCCCGATGGTTTAGTGGCCGGTTACTACGCGGCTTTAAACAAGCTTCCGCTACTCCTAGTGAGAGATAGGGGAGTACGTCCAAGTGTCAGGGAGTATCTCTCTACTAGAGAAGTGGAGTCCCTGACGCTTCTAGGCGGGCCTCTGGCGATAGGAGAGGCGATTGAAAGGGAGTTAGCGGTATTGCTCCGCTGATATCTATAGGTCATGGGAGAGCAGCTCCCCTGTGCGTTCTTCTGACTATGATTAAATAGGAAGAGGAGACTTATCGACCACCTTATTTGGGGGAGGTGCTTTCCCATGACCGATCTCACGATTAATCACGATCTGTTACCTAAACAGAAGGCTAGATCCATCCGGACGAACAGAAAGATTGTTTTCTTTCGATATGCAACAGAGCTCTACCATGAGCTCGATGCGCAGGGCATGATGGAGAGGATGAAAAAGGTGCCGCAACTGGGCGTTATCCGGGTGGGCAGTCATTTTAATAAATCACGTTATGACTATGCGATGCTACAGCTCTATTTGCATCAAGTGGCCAAGAAGCATTTGAATCCGGAGTTAAAGTTGTCTTATGGGAATGATGTGAATCCACGCACTGTTTTCCCTCATGGGTTTGAACTGGAGCCTGCCAAAAGACCTTCGGTGGCAGAACTGATTCAAATTTTGGTTTTGATCCACAATGTGGGACATTTTTGCGGAACTTTCACGTCTTCACGCGCTGTGATCCTGCATGCTAAGCACGATAAAGTGTTTTATGAGCGGTTTATCCATTCGTTCGGCGATGAGCGTTATGTGGAGATTGCGAAGCGCTGTGTTGCGGATTGGAATGAATTGCTGTTGCATCACTTGAATACTAAGTTGATCCTGGATCGCTGTGATCAGTCGAAGGTTGCTGTGCGTTTGGCCCAGGTTCTTTTATATGCCTATGTGAGCGATGATGGGGCTGGTGATGAGGAGAAACGTCAGTTTATTTTCTGGCTTTTCAGGACTGTGAGGGATGTGGCCTATGTGGCTTATGACTTACAGATTGCGAGCACGGCGATTAGCATGGATGTGCTGAACTTGAATGAGATTACGTTGCTTTTAAGGGAGCTTCTTTCTCAGAACAATAATCGCGAGTCAACTCAGGCGCTTGTGGATGCTTTAAAGAAGTTATTAGATGACACGCTCTATTTTAAAACGGAGGACGTGATCTGTTACCACAGGATTGCTTCTTCCATGCGGTCTTCTCTTCCTGTGGGTTCTTTTAATTATTTTGACGATCTCTTTTTGGAGGAGGCTTCACCTTTGAACGAAAGTCATTCTCATCTGCGAGGTTACTTCGAAGATAAGTTGCTAAAACTGACCTTTTCATATAAAGACCGGTCGTTAGCGCATGCCTTCCACGATGAGTTGGAGAGGACGCACCATGTGCGGTCGGGATTCTACCATCGGTATTCGGGGGAGACGACGGTGGTTGTGGCGTTGAAAAGGAGCTGTAAGAATCAAAGTATGGTTGCTTTTCGCGTTTTTCAAATGGCGCTGCGCTACCTCCGCCAAATCGAAGACATTGAATCTTGTGATTCACGTTTCTTACTTGCCACCAAGTTCTTTTTGGGGTATTTATGTGCGGGTCTCTCGGTTTACATTAAACCGACGATTCACAAGGAGGACTGTGTGTTTGTAACTCGAGGCAGTCGTAAGCGCATTGAGGTGATCGGGAATTGCTTGAATATGAGCTCCGCTTCTGAGGACATGAAGCATGAGGCGGAGCATCTAATCAAATGCATGGAAGAGAATCCCTATGGCGGTGTGACCGTCATGATCCCCGCTAGTATTGTGTGGTCGGATAAAGAAAATAAATCGCGTTGTGAGCTGGATGGTATGCTGCTTTATCCGAATGGGGACGATCATCAGTTGGTTTTGCTTGAGGCGAAGAATAAGAAGGCTAGCGGGGCGGAGGCAAAAAGGTGCTTGAAGAAGAGCCTTAAAACTTTGGAGATCCCTTACGCTGACGCCCACATAGCTACGAGGGATGCGGATGCGTGGCTGAGGCTTGCTGTTTCGGGGAGTGGGTTCTGTTCGAAGGGATAATATGTTTCCCTTTGTTTCGTGTTTTGGGGGTTACTGTTATATGTCAGGTTCGTGACATATTACTAATGTTTGATTATTTTCTTGTTTTTCACATATAATTCAGGAATAAATGGTATGTTATGCGGTGTAAATACAAGGATTAACGCGTTTCTTACTGTTTATTTAGTTGTCATTATACGGCTCAAATGGTATTATGACAGGCAATAAGGAGACATGCGTGTGCGTGTGTGACGGGTGTTGCGGTTCATATGCAGTTCTTGTACAATACAACACAACGCGATTGAGATGTAGGGAGGGTTGCTATGACTGGAAGCTTGGGATGACGAACAGACGGCTCCTGCAAAGCGGGCGAGGGATCGCCTCAGAGCGTCTCCGCTTCGCCGAAAAAGCTTGCAGTGCTAGCAAATGAAACATGGCTAAGTTTCTGTACCACGTATTCTTTTTGTGGTATCATGAACAAAATATCTCGGGCGGGAAAGCTATTGAAAGAGATATACGAAACATTGGAAATAAAAAAGGAGAGAACAGTTATGAAAAGAATTCGGAAATTAACCACTGCATTCTTGGTCATTGCTTTACTGGTGACTAGCCTCGTAAGCGTACCTGCGTTTGCTGCTGATGACGAAGGTCCGATTACAAGAATTGCTGGCGATAGCCGGTATTTGACAGCGGTCGAAGTCAGTAAAGAGCCTTATGAAGATGGCGCAGATAAAGTGGTGCTTGCTTCGGGTGAAAATTTCCCCGATGCTTTAGCGGGAAGTGTATTAGCCGCGGATCTTGATGCCCCCATTCTTTTAGCAAAGAAGGATTCAATCGATGCGAAAACGCTCGCGGAGATCGCACGTCTTGAAGCTACAGAAGTGGTGGTGTTAGGTGGTGAAAAAGCCATTGACGATTCAGTGCTTAATGTCCTGACCGCTAAAGGCTATGCCGTAAGAAGAATCGCAGGCGAAAACCGTTATGAGACGGCTGCCTTGATCGCAAAAGAAGTTGCTCCTGAAGCTACGACAGTTTTCCTCGCCACGGGTGAGAACTATGCAGATGCACTCGCAATCGGCCCCTACGCCGCAGCGAAAGGAATTCCTATCCTCTTGACCACAACGGATGCACTGCATAAAGATACTGCCAAAATCATTAAGGGTGTTAGTGTTACAAACGTTGTCATTCTTGGTGGCGAAAAAGCGGTCGGTAAGGCCGTAGTGCGCGAGATTGAAGAAATGGGCGGCAAAACAATCACAAGAATCGCAGGCGCCAACAGAGAAAAAACTGCGTTAGCAATCGCTGAAACATATGCCGATGATCTTTCTGAAACAGATCTCATTGCCGTTACCGGAGATAACTTTGCGGATGCTGTCGTAGGTGCATACTTTGGAGCTACATTTGCCGATGATGGAAGTGGTGCTTTGCCTATCGTGCTTGTCAGAGATACCCTGAGCGATGAAGTCGACAAATACATCAGGGGCTACGAGATTGATGATGAAGGTGAACTTGTTCTTGAAGACGGTGAACCAGAGCCAGTTGCTACGGTCGAGCACATTTACATCATTGGCGGACCCAAGGCTGTCAGTGAAGCTGCCGAAGCTGAGCTTGAAGCCGCGCTTTTGGATTTGCCCCCGACGGTTGATCCTGAATCTGCAGAGTTCATCAAGGGTATGGCTGATGGTCACATCACCTTCACTTACAAGCTTTCTTGGCAAGCCGAAGAAGTTGTTGTGAAATTTGACGACGTATTGCTTGACAACGAACTCGATGATGCCATTGTTAAAGTAACTGTCACCGGAAACGACACAAAACTTGAATTCCAGAAAGATTATCTCAATACACTTGCTGTGGGTGAGCATACGGTCGCTGTTACTATTGATGGCCATGCTATGCCCGTTCGTAAGATCAAGGTCACCGACCCTAAAGAAGCCGTATTGAATGCTGAAATTGCTCCAGAAGAGGTCGATGAAGGAACAGAGACTGCTGTTGTAATCACTCTGTCCGGACACTACTGGGATGCCAAGGCAAATGAGGGCGAGGGAGTACTCAAAACTGATATCGTTCTCGCAGGCGCGGTCGTTAAATTGGACAATTCCAAATTAAGCGCATTGCTGTATGCGCTTGACGAATCAAATTCCAAAGTGACAATCGATAAGGTTTATGTCGCTGAGTTGGAAGTGGGCGTACACAAAGTAAAGATCGAACTTGCTGATAAACGTGCTGTCGAAGTTGAATTCGAAGTCAAAGCCCCTGAAGTCGCTGCGGGCGCCTACGTAACATTTGACACTGCAGGCGAAGGCCAGCCAGTTGACGAAGCAACCATGAAAGCAGATGCTTTTGTTGATCGTGGTATCACGATCGTTGGCTTAGATGGCGAAGACTACGAAGTAGAAAAAGTTGCTTTGAGCTTCAATGGTGTCAAACTGACAGCTGGTCGCGAATACACAATTGCAGGCAAAGTGATCACTTTGAGAAAAGCGTTCCTCGAGCGTCAGGATATCGGCGACTACAGCATCGTGGTCTCCTATGACGGCAAGGCTTTGAACGCGCTGACATTGACAATCGAAGAAGGTGCAGTCGATACGACTAAATCCACGATCAAGATTGCTGACGAAGTTGTGGTACAAGGAATCTATGATGTTGCAATCACCTTGGTTGACCAAGCCGGTAACCCTGTTCTGCACGATCAGGTTGTAGAAGTTAAACTGACTGTTCCTGAAAATGGTGTTGCAAAACTGAGCAAGAATAGCGATATGACTGAAGGCGCGTTATCAGTTTACGTCAGACTCAATCAGGGTAAGGCAACAGTGTACTTCCAGTCTTTGACCAGTGGCACCGACTTCAAAATTGAGGTTGCCACGGTCGATGTGACATTTGATGTTTTGCTAACTGCAGCTGACTAGTCTGAAATCGCCATCATGATGGCCAATTAGGCCAATCACATAAGATGGATAGTTGAATTGAGGTTGTCTTAGACGTAATGTTTGAGACAACCTCTTTTTAGTGTGCCGGGCATGGCACGTAACTAGGCGGTGAGAGACCGCTGTGCGGGTAGATAGCAACCAAGCACTAGCTCAAGGCAAGGGTGCCCATTGCGAAATGGGATCTGAAGGAAGCCGGCGGCAAAACCTCGGCCTGAGGAATACGAACCTCATATAAGGCACAACGTGAGGGGTAAGACTGCTGAACAAGTCGAAGCCCAAAAGCTATCCGGACTCATGCGTGTAAATGGGGCAGGTAGATGAGGTGACAGTTACGAGTCTTACCCCGGGAGGTCTCATCCGCGGACAGTGTCTGTAGTAACAACGAAGGATGAGAAGTCAATAGACGCCATAGAAGCAGGGAACTGTGAAGGGTTAAACCAAATGTATTGGTCAGTCCCATAAGAGCACACCTGATCGGCCGTAAAAGGATCCACTCGGACCCATGTTCAGATCCCCCATGACAGACAAAACTTGATACCTGAGAAGAAATGGTAACAGAATCGCGTCGATGAAGTTAAGACGACGTCAGTCGTCTTCAGAGAACTCCGAGAGCGCGTTATTCGGCCATTTGAACAAAGAGAGGTCATCCTTGTAACTGCAGCAGATCCGCGCGAAATACGAACATTTAGAGGCGTTATAGCAAAGCTACTAACATGTGTATAATCTGCCTGTGAAAAACCAAGTCCGAATCCCCGCTTTCATCACGGGAGTCGCTGATACCGAACCCCATCTTACGCAATCTAGCTACTTCACAGTACTAGCACCCCATGTCCGGTGAATCCGGACACTAATCCGGCAATGTGGCCTCTTTTGCAGTTGTTTGCCATATACGATCGGAATGTGTATGACTCGTATGATATTCACTTGAAGGGTTCGACAGAAACTCCATCTATGCGACAAAAATAGGCATTTGTATTCGTTAGTCTAAAAAGGGTCCACTAATCGGCAAAAATCGGCCGAAAAAGGGTCCACTCACCCGACCTGCTGCGAGATGAGATAATTTCGCAGGAGGTGAAGAAGGAGTGAAGACAATCATGGACAAACATACCATCGTTCAACTGAAACTACGCGGTCATTCAAATCGCGAGATTGAGCGAATGACCGGGCACAACCGTAAGACTGTTGCCCGGTATTGGAAGGATTACGAACGTAACCGAGCATCCCTGGCTCAAGGAGACGGTGCGATTGAACGTGTGCAGGAGGCCATTATCACGGCCCCTGTGTACGACACAAGGAGTCGCCGCCCGTCCAAGTACAATGAGGCCATCGATGAGTTCATCGATCAAATATTGGCTGAGGAGGCCGCTAAAGATCATTTGCTGGGTTCCTCCCATAAGCAACGTCTGACAAATCGTCAGATCCATGAGCGTGTGCGCGACGCGGGTCATGACATCGGATTAACGGTTGTGAGTGAACATGTCAAGCAAAAACGAGCGCACAAAACGCGTGAAACGTTCATCCGACAAACCTACGAATACGGAGAGCGGCTTGAATACGACTTCGGTGAAGTGAAGCTCGTCATTGGGGGTAAGCGTCAAACGC
>Ga0265293_10006930_pt1 | contig 17766 bp, 8 predicted proteins | sample Munlanlewell138R_FD_192505 | JGI IMG/M metagenome (GOLD analysis project Ga0265293, IMG submission 192505) | Leachate microbial communities from a municipal landfill in Southern Ontario, Canada - Leachate well 138R | ecosystem: Engineered > Solid waste > Landfill > Unclassified | place: Canada...
ATTTTTTATTTGTAGGGACAACGCCTTGTGCCTGTCCAAAAAACTTCTCACTCCATCACTCTCTCACATCGCGAAGCGACTCTAACAACGCCTTGTGCTTGTCCAAAAAACTTCTCACTCGTTCACTCTCTCACATCGCGAAGCGACTCTAACAACGCCTTGTGCTTGTCCAAAAAACTTTTCACTCGTTCACTTTTGCAAAGCAAACCCTCCTGTGGCTCTCTGTGAACCTCTGTGGTGAATTAAAAAATTCGTTGTAAACAATGAAAATATCTCTTGACAAACGAATTTGAATATGTTAATAAACAACTGGAGGTAAAAAATGCTAAATACATTAAAAAATATCAAATTCAATTTAGAGGACAGGGTATATAAAAACGAGAGGCAGATCCGATATTCATTAGTTACGAAAATCCTTCATGAATTAGAGTGGGACATTTGGAATCCATCCGAAGTGTTTTATGATTATCCTGTAAGGAATTGCCATGACACTAATAACAAACACAGATGCATAGTTGATATTGCACTATTTATTAATCATCTAAAGAATCCAATAGCTTATATTCAAACCACAGAGACTGGTACTCTGATTAAAAATCTTGCAGATTATGAGAAACAAATGTCAGATTTAAATCGTTACGAAACAGCAGAAATAAGTATTTTAACAGATGGCACTATCTGGAAAATATATTTTTCTCAGGAAAGTGGGTCTTTTGCAAACAAAATCGCTGCTGATTTTAATCTTCTAAAAGATGACATGAACTATATTGTCAGTATTTTCAACGAAGTTATAAATAAGAAAAAAAGGTGTAACGAGGCAAAACAAGCCATATTGAGGGATCAATCCATAATAGATGATATAAATATAGTCAGAGCTGAAGCTGAGGATATTGCTCCTGCAATGATGTTAAGCCCACAGGAAGCTGCACGTAGATACTTAATTACACAACACAATAAAGAATATTCATTAGAAACAATAAATGAATACTGGGATAAAAAAATAGACACTTCAGAGTCTCTCAAAAACGAATATCAAAACGATAGGATCGAGCAAAAGCAAACAAATTCGGTCAATGAAATAAGCATGCACGATCTGGATATAGGCGAAGAACTCGACCTTTACAAATTCACCCCTACATACAAGAGTATTAGACGTGCACATATTTTTGGAGAATGGAAAAAAATCAAAGTCTGGACAGATATCTTTGTTATTATCTGTACAGAACTATTAAAAAGGTTCCCAGATACCGATCTTAACGGATTTCTTTCAGATCAAAGACCAAAAAATAATATGCGATTTCAAAAAATGTCAAATGGTCAATATTTATATACAAACCACAGTGCAAAGTATTGTATTTTACACAGCCTTGATTTGCTCAAAAAGTACAATCTGGAAGGCAACCTAAAAATCTATTCAAACCATGTTTGCGAAAGACCACGTCAACTTACATAAATGCAATTGCTTGCACAATTTTCATGCAGTCTGATATGCAATTCCAAAGGAGTTAAAAAATGTTAAATATACTCAAAAACATCAAAAACAAATTAGAGAACAATACTTATAAAAACGTGGCACAGATTCGATATTCATTAGTTGTAGAAATTTTACAAGCATTAGAATGGGATATATGGAACCCATCAGAAGTATGTTACGATTATCTTGTAAAAAATTACCCTAAAACATATAACCAGGAAAGTGGTACAGTAAATATTGCGTTATTTTTCGACTATAACAAACCCCCATTTGCTTATATTCAATCAACAGAGATTGCTGCTCTAAGCAAAAACCTTGCAGGTTATGAGAAACAAATGGCTGATTTCAATTACTACGAATTAGCTGAGATAAGTGTTTTAACAGATGGTGTCGTTTGGAACATTTATTCATCAATTGACAAGGGACCTATTTTAAAAAACCTCATTACCACTATCAACCTGTTAGTAGATGAATTGGATTACTGTAAAAGAGTATTAAATGACCTAATAAGTAAAAATACAAGAAACATTCAAGCAAAACAAATTATACAAAAAGAAAAGTCTATTGTAGAGGATATCAATAAGGTAAGAGATAATGCAGAAAAGCTGGCATCACTAACAAAATCAGATATTTTTACATTTATTTACAATCTCTTAACAACGAGACTCAATGTCGACTATACAGTTGAAGAAGTGAAAATGCAGTGGGAAAGAATAGTCAAAGTTGAAAAAAGTAACAAGAAACCAAACACAGGTATAGAAAGCAATAGCGTAAAAGAAACACTGCTACAATATAAGACAATAGATATAAATATAGAAGAAAATAATATTACGGAATTCCAAGCCCAAAACGATCTTGTTGATCTCAACAATTTCGATCCAACTTTTACCAAAATAAGCCAAGCACATATTTTTGAAGAGATTTATAAAACTAATACCTGGAAAGACGTTTATGCTATAGTTGCAGAAAAACTAATTGAGAGATTTCCTGACACAAATTTATGTGGCTTTTTAAAAGATGAAGAGCCGCCAAATAGCTTGTACAATAAGAAGATGCCCAATGGAAAATGCTTAATGGCTAATTACAGTACCAAAGACCTGTTATTAAGAACGTTAAAAATGCTTGAACATCACGGGCACTCTAATATGCTAAAAGTACAAAAAAAGGATGTTATAAGGTTAAAATAGCTGTTATTTCTTGATTGTTATTTTAGGCATTTCTTGCGTTACTTCAGTATCTACATATGATCGTTGTTCACGAATAATTCTTCTTTTATTCATAGCCGGTATTAAGCAGTATGTATTGAATTCATCTTTATCTATATCAGCAGCAGATCTTACATGAGGGAACAGCAATTTTAAATAAGCCGTAGCAAGCTTCTTTACTGCTTTTTCGTCTCTTGTATCAGCATTTTGGGGCGTATAAACCAAGTCCTCTACAACCTTGCTATATTCAGAACACTCTCTGAGTTTATGAAGAATTTCGCTAAAATATTCTACGTTTAGAGTAAGTCCATTTATTATTAATCCTTTAGTAAGTCGCACCAATTTCCACCCCTCTATAAATCCATGAATTCTATCCATCAAAGCAGAAGACTGAAAAAACTGTGGCAGGGCAGAAAAATACTTATTTGACAGTGGAGTCCAGTCGTTAATAAGCTGTATATTACCCAATAACATTAACCCTGCTTCTGATGTTCCGCTATAATTAGCAACTGTAAAACGTCCACTTTCCAAGTAATTTTTTAAAGCACCGAGCAGTTCATCTTCATCAGCAAACTTTATTGTTTCAATCTCGTCAAAAGTCACAAAGTCATAATTTTCAATAATTCCTGGACTGCTTTTAGCGATATCATAAAGTAGCTTTGCACGAGATACAACTCCACCACTAAACATCCACGTATATTTACTTAAATTTCCAAACACGTATGATTTACCCGTACCTTTTGGTGCCAGCTCAATTAAGTTTAGATTAGGCTCAACAAATATTAAAAGTCTGGAAATAAACAATAGTTTTTGTTCAATAGTATTAAAACCAGACACTGGATCTTTAAAGTCAGGATTATATTCCATCGAGCGGATAATCAAATCAATCCATTCATGCAGAGAGAAATGTTTTCGTGCATCCTGGAAATAAGATAAATCAACTCTATATGGTTGAAATGCTTTAAAATCTATCAACTGAACATTACCTTTATCTTTTCCACTTGGCGGTACATAAACAAGTGTAATAACGCCCCAGTGTTCACCTTCCGAAAGATAGTCTTTATGTTTTCTAAAGACGTAATCAGGTATAACACCGATACCCAAAGTGATTCCATGATCTGGTATTTCAAATTTAAACTTATCGTTTTTGAGGTCAACTTGAACATTAAACCTTGAAAGTATTTTTACAGGTTCGCTTTGGCTTTTTAGCTTTACTAAAATACTTTCATCTTTACTTGGAATATGTGTATCCATAAAATTTTTTAAACCTGTTTCATCAAGACTTCCATCACTTGAGGTAAATCTCTTAACCAGCCAGTCTTTAATGAAAGACGGTAAATTTCTACCTGCAAAAGAACTATAGTTTTGTTTTTCTTTCAAAACTGACTCATCGGGGAAATGTTTGAGTATTTTTTCATCTAATGCTTTCAAAATAAATCCTCCTCAATCATACCTGATTTTATAATATTAATCTCTTTTTTTACCTCAAAGCCATCTATAAGTATATTAACAGTGTGTTTACCTGCTTTGACACCTTCAAGCCTGCAAACCCACTTTCCGTTTTCGTGGAATAACTTAAATTGTTTCTCCTGTATTTTTAACAGTGGTACACTGTGGGGAGTAGGTTTTATAGCCATCACGATGATAGGTTCTATTTCTTTAATATCTTTAAATGTATCTGGGGTAATTCTAAACTTTTTAAATTTATCTTTAGTTCTGTTTTTCCTTTCAAGTTTAACAAAGGGTATTAAAATCTCTTCTGGAGTGGCACCTCCATGAGATTCAAATGGAATTCTAACACCCAATGATTGATGAGAAATTGCTACTAAACATTTTTCCCCTTTATTATAAGGAGCTTCAACTTGATGAACTATTTTAATTTTGTCAGAATAATATTTGCTATTACTGTCTATCCATTTATATCTTCCACCATGTTTATTATTAGTCAATCCAAGCCCATCTTCATTACAAAACTCTTTTAGGCATAAATACGAAGCACCATGATCAGAGCTAATAATTATTTTATCCTTGCCTGATGACAATATCTTTTTTACAATAGATTCTAAAATCGATATTTGACTTAAAAGATGCTTGTTCAAATTATTGCTCGCTTGATTGTTATGATTATATGTATCAAGTTCAAATAGATGATGTTCTGCATCAATTCTGTTTACTTCAGTTGTTGTTGGCAAATATACACGTCTTAAATCAAATTCAGCTATTTCCCATTTACCATCTTTATCACAATCAAGCAATAAATGATACAATAAAGGTGCCCATTCTGCTCCCAAGCCATCAATCCAATAAATTGTATAACCAGGTTCATTATGCGAAGGCAAGCTACATTTATACCACCATTCGTAAAAGGATTGTTCATTTTTGTTAATTTTATTTAATATATTATCAATTTCAGGTAATTTTTTCCAAGTTAATTTCCCACAACAATAGGCTACAAAGTAGTCTTTTATCCATTGATCTTTATTTTGTAAATAAGTGTCAATTTTATCCCAATTTATATATTCAAATAAATATGCAAATCTATCTCTAAAAACTGGCTTACTTATAAAACTACTATCTTTTTTTAAAATAGATAGAATAAACACGTTTTCACTTTCAAATATTCCTGTTAATATGTCTGGCTTATTTATAACAATTTCTTTATGAACTTTTAAATGACTTTCGATCTCTTGATTTATGTCATAAATCTGGATATCAAAACTTTTATGAATATATTTTAATAACGAATATCTATCATTCAGCCATGTATCATTCAACTTTTTATCAAACGCCGATAACCAAATAACTTTTATTAGTTCGCTATCAGTATACTCTGCAAGCGAATCAACACATAGATAGAATGAATCATTACTTAGCTCGCTTTTATATTTTGATAAAAACAACTTAGCTAACAACCATTTTTCTTCTGATTTATCGCTTTTAACAAATTCTTTTACAAAGCTTTTATAAAGACCAACCTCTTCGTTTACTTGATGAGTTATTATCTTATAAGAGCCAAGTTCATTTATAAAGTTGCTATTTTCATTTAATTTATAAAAAAGGTACTCCCAATAATCAGCTTCTTGTTCTATGTATTCTATTTCAAAATCTTTACCATGATATGCAGAAATAAGTTCTTTAAAGTTTGTCACATCCTTTGATATGGTTAATACGTCATCGATTATAGCATCCCTTGTTAACGAGTCACTATTCTGCTTATTTAACAGGAAATAGTTTAGGCTGCTTGATGTGGAAAAGTATTTTTCTGTGTGTTCTTTACTCCAGATGGACAACCAATCACTTACACTTTCTACTATGTTTAGTTCCATAGGTACTTGCATTTTTAAAGGATAAAGTATTGATTTATAATCTTTGTCAGATTTCAAAATCCAAATAGGTGCCCACTGGTTTTTTCTTCCAAACTTTTCGACAACATGCTTTTTAAAAGGTGTAAGTATTCCATAAAGAGGGATATATATTCTTTTATTAACAGTAGAGTTATTCTCAACCGAACTCATAAGATAGTTAAAAAATGAAATAAATTCTTCGGTTTTATAGAATCTGATTATCTCAGAAACAGGATATATAACAGACTTAGTATGTTCTAAAAGATTTTTAATATAAGTAAAAACATCTTTCTTGGTTGGGAAAGTGTTAGGATTACTTTCCCTGCTTAAATCGATATAGTTGTCATTTATATACGTTCGAAGCTCTATCATTAGATCTTGAAATTGTTTAAAGTCATTTGTAAAAATAAAGCGTATCGGATATCGCCTATTAGGAGATAAAGCGATATTAGCTTCTTTTTTGATATCAGCAAATAAATCTTCAACAGTTTCAAGTTCTCTAAACATCTATTCCTGCCTCTCGTAATATAGACAATATAAGGTTAGTGTGCTCTGGTAAGTTATTAAATATTTGCTCTAAAATAATAACTGCCTTATCTTCTAAACCTGAATCGATTAAGGATTCAACAATGTTGTCTATTTTAACAGAATTGACAGATGCGTTAATAGTGGGCATTGTATATTCTCTTACATGTGCTTCTTTTGTTACGCTATTTTCATCATTAACCTTACCCTGTTCAGCTTTCTCTAATTTAAACTCCAATACTTTATTATATGTTTTGTCTTCATCTTCACATGAGTAAACGAGGTCTTCCCCAGAGTTTTTTATAATATAATTACTGATTTCGATTATGTCGGCATCTGATAAATTCTGCTCATCACTTTTTGATTCAAGCCATTTTCTAAATAACAATAAATTATTTTCAGTATCTTTAAATATTATCTTTAGTTCAGTTAATACAGGTTTTATTTTATGACAGGCGTCTTCTATTACTTTATCTGTATATTCTTCATCTTTTACAGCTTTGAACAGGTTAATTATAGAAACAAGCGCCTTTAATACGAGCTCATTATCGGTTGCGTCTTTGTGAAACTTAGCTACCCATAGAGGATACCTGTATTTGTGTTTTACATAATCTATCGCTATATACCAAACTACATTCTTTATCCCTTGGAACTCATTTGTGTTAAATATATTCATTAGTAACTGAATTAGTTCCTCTTCATAAGGCGAACCTATTCTTATTGTAATATCCTTGTTGGCAACGTTCTCTTTATATACAAGGTATTTAAAATAGTTTTCTATTAAATCTACCATTTCTAAGTTTGTTATGATACCAGATGTGTCTTTTTTATATAATTTGCCTAAATAGGGTTTCAACAGCCAAGCCATAGCTGCAAAAAATACAGGGCAAGGGTAGTAGCCATAAGGCTCTTTAACTAAAAAATCAAACTTTTCGCATACATTAATTACCTGACCAGAATTTTCTTTCATAATCTTATCAAACTTTATTTTTGTCTGGTTTAAAATATGATCTTTATAATGATCTTGTATTACAAAATTTTCCTTAAAAATATCATCTCCAGATTTTGTATGGTGCAGGTAGTATATAGACTTATAATTACTTTTAAGGTTTGATTTATATGTTGATTTTTTATCTGCATCAAATATTACTTCTGCAGCTTTTCTTGCCTTAGTTTTGTCCCACATAGTCGCTGTTGCGATCTTATTGTCATTACTACTTAAAGATTCTGGACCACTATGATAGAATTGGGGAGACAGATCTTTATTTACAAAATCCCCATATTCTTTAATTAATTTAGTAATATCAGCTGGTTTATCATTTAACTTAGTGTAAACTTGCAAATGCCCATTCTGCAATTTACTTATCCAGTCACTGATAATTTTTGATTTATGCTTCTTATAAGGAGATGAGAGGTTGGGTTTAAGCATGATTTCTTCAAGTGCCTGATATTCCAAAACTTTATGTAATTCATCTTTGGTAAACTCAGTATGAATTATTCCAAAAACGTAAGGCGGACGGTTTAACTCATGCTCCCAATCTAAGCTCTTAACAACTTCCAATGCATCTACGTTTTCTCTATGCTCTACAGCCACAAACAAAACATGCATTATTTTATGAAGTGCTTTTCTATTTTTATTTATTTTTGTTATTAGCTCATGTTTTTTAATAGTAGCAGGGACAAGTATATATTCATAACTTGAACTTCCTGTTTCTCTTAAAATATTACTTAACAATTTGGCTGCTATTTCTTTTTTTTCATCATCATTAAAAATTGTTGTTATATCATTCGTTTGACTAATTAGCTCTTTATGTTTTTGATAAACTTCATTGTATGGTATGTTTGAAGCACCTACTTCAAAAAGTCCATCTGGATCTCTTCTTATTATACGATTGCTGTCTAAATAGCTAAGAAAATCAGGGATATCGTCTTCTATATCAGTACCTTTAAACATAAACTTGATATTGTTTTCGTTAGGAGACATTAAATGATCTTGTGCTTTGTCCGCTGCCTTAACTATTTTAGAAAATAAGTTAAGAAGAAGCAGTCCTTTGTAAGCTTTGAAATAATTTGCACTTCTTTGCTCAATCTTAGATTTATTGCTATTAAAATTATTTAAAATTGATCGAGAGGTTGAGTCATCATTTTTCTCAAGCTCTTCATAAAAGTAATCAAATATAATGTCAACAGTAAGAAATACATCTTTACCATCTTTAGGATTGTCATTTATAAAGCGAACAAACCCTCTTTCTTCATTGTGTAAGAAATTAAAAATACTTCTTTCTTTTGATCCTATGTGACGAGCAAAAAAAGTTGAAAGATATGCAGAAAACGGGTGTATTGGGAACAAGTTTGAAAGACTCTGCTTTGCGTCTGGACCCTCATCTGCCAGAATACGTTTTGTCATATCGTCAATAATACCTTTATAAGGTTCTCTAAGCTCTTCCCATTTATCTTGGCTATTTTTTTTAATTGCAATTGACATTATTTGGTAAGTTGTAATTGGCTCCATAATATAATCGTATTCTTTTATTCTGTCTTGTAAATGTTTAATATCTTCCTGAGATAAATGAGTTTGAGCTGGTCTTCTATGGCTTATTATATAAAGGAATATATCAAATTTGAGAGTCTTTGACATTTCAGCAATATTCTGTAAAATACTAAGAAAACCATTGCTTTCTTTCATGTCAAGTAGGCTTGTAAACTCATCCCACATTATTAATAAACCTGAAAAGCCATACTTTTGCTTTAATTCTTGTTGCACTTCACAAAGCCATTTTTCTATTTCATTATCTTTTGGAAGTCTAAATCTTACAGAATTCTCCCATGCCCTTAACACCTCACCATCATATCCCTTTAGCTTTTCTATTAAATCTTCTTTGTTTGTAACAATTGAGCTCAAGTTTGGATCTTTTCTGATCACACCATCCCAATCTGCATCGATCGAGTTTTCTACAATAAAATCAATTGCTTTTGAGAAATCAGTTTTACAACTTATTTCGATATTTGAAGCTATTAAAGCATTTGAAACTGCTTCTTGAATTGCATAGTTAAAATCACTGGAGTTAGATATAATCAAACTACCTTTTAAAACTACAGGGAATAATCGTTTATCTTGCCTTATTTTTTTAAGTCTGGCAGACTCTTGCTTATACTCACTCATTCGACTATCTAAAAAATGTTGAATAGCTTCATTATCATCGCAAACAAGATGTTTGATTACTGATGAAGCATGAGATTTACCTGTACCATAAGATCCAACTACCCAAAAAGAGCTTCTTTCGTTAGGGCTTTTAGCATCAATAGAATCTAACACAGCTTTTAAAATATGGATAAAGCTAACTGTCGGTACAAAATTCTCCCAATATCCTTCTTGTTCATGACTTATATCAAAAGTATCTATAAATTTTTCATTTAGTGATATAATTTCTGAATATTTCATGTTTCCTATCCCTTTTGTAAATAGCGTTTTAACGCACTTATGTTATTAAGTTCATCATTTAGATTAATATTATCTAAATTTGCTATAAAATCGACTTTTATAAGATCCGAATCATACTCTTGAAGGCCCTTTAAAGCTGGAACAATATAGTCCTCACTTAGTCCAAATAAATTTGCTGGACTGCCCTTTGTTTCGCTGTTAAACAATTCCCTCAATGTAAAATAATATCTATTGTTTTCTACTGCGAATTTATATAAAGAGTAAATTAAAGCTGCTGTGCTTAATTCGCTAAGCTTATGCTTTGTTATCTTACTGACTGTTCTACCTTTTTTCTCTAATTCTCCAATTTTTAACTTACTTCCAAGCGGGCTATTGTCAAATGTATTCAATAGAGCACTTAATGGGTTATTTAGTGTTGATCGAGCTATTTCTGGGAACTCAACAACTAATATCTCCAATAGTTCATTTTTTGTATAAGGTGTATAAAAGGGCAGAGATACAAACCAGTTTACGATAGGTGAGTTATAATAAAGATTATTCCATATAATTTGCCAAATACTCGTATCATTGTTATTAACTAACAAATCAACAAGCTCAGTTGGTGCATTTTTATTATCTATAAAATCTGCATCTCTAAGCCATCTTCTAAATGACGGTATTTGTTCTGATCCTAATGTATTATTTTCAAACCAATTGTTGGGATCGCTCATATAAGGGTGCAGCCAAACTTCCCTCATCCCAAACTTTTTATATCGATCAAAACCTGTTGAGCTTTTTTTCATTTTTCCTCCTCCTTTCGGTAAGCTTAAAGACTGAGCTAAAATACAGCCCTTGTCAATTGATTTACTACACTTATGGCAGTGAACACATTTATTATCTATTTTTAATTTTGTATTAAAAGATATTGCGTTTATAGGACATTCAGCCTCGCATAAACCACAATGTACACAATATGTTGCTTTGTTTACTATCTTTGTTAATAAACCTCTTATCACGGGATATTCATTTATGTTAGAAGACGTAAGAGAAATAGTTGATTCATTTATCAGCTTAATTGTGATTTGGATATATACGTTATCTATCAGCAGTTGAACATCTGTTTCATCCTCTCTATTTACAACTGATAATTTACCAAGTGTTTTTAACCATTCAAGAATATTTTCTCTTGGCTTTCGCAAGACAGCTTTATAGAGATTATCTGTAATAATAATATCATTAGAAACACCTAAATCATCGATGCCCATGCCACCAGATCTGGCTGCCCAAGACCTATCAGCAACAAACCTTTTAATTTTGTTTTCATCTGTCATACCTCGTGATAAAGCAAGTTTATGGATGTGTTTTACAAAGCTGTCTGTTTGCTCTTTAAACAATTTGCCAAGATAGTAGTTCGCTGGCTTAGAAGCAAAAGGACATACAGAGCAACCGACTCGCCACATACCATAGCGATATGCTTTGTTTATTTCTATATTTCTTTGTAACAAATAAAGAAATACTTCTGTTATCGACCAGTCAAGAATAGGCCTTGCATTGATTAAGTTAATATGTTTTACATCTTCAGCAAGTCTATTATATCTTTTACGACGACTACTTTCTTCTGCCCTAACTCCTTCAAAAACTATGGTATTTGATAATTTACTCATATCCACATGTTTTCTTAAAGTCTGTACAAAAGGTACAGACTTGCAAACTGAACAGCACCACCTTAGCTTTTGGCTTGGTGGACCAAAATATTCCCAAAGTTTATGAGTATCTTGCTTTGGTTTAGCAGTGTAAAACTCAAAACGTGGATATTTCCCACTATAATGTTTATTTGTATAGCTTATTGTTTCTTTGACAAAGGGAATTTCCATGCCAGTATCTGTATATATAACTATATATTCGTCAGGATTTAGAACTCTACTTACTAGATCAAGGATTACTTGCGAGTCTTTGCCTCCACTAAATGCAACTGTCATTTGTGAATTTGGTTTACTATAATCCTTTTTAACACTACGTATAAACTCAAGTGATTCCCCAACAAGATTGTTCAGTGCGTCAGTATTATTTTCTATTGTTTTTTGTATATCGATAGGCTCTAATCTGCCTTTAAAAATTATGTTTACTTCTGGCTTTTCATATAGATCTCCACCTATCACCTGGCCAACCAAAACACCTTTATAATAATAATCTCTGCCAATTGCCCAAAGAAGAGGCTCTTTTGTTCTGGGATACTCCCAGAAATCAGAAAATCCTAATAAATCAAGCTCTTCAAAAAACACTGGCCTGGACAAAATGAACTCTTTATCCGTGTCGTTCACATCAAGCTTTACCGAGTTGTTAGCCTCGTCCCATACTGCTTTAAACATATTGTAAATATCCTTTTACATTTTCTGATACAATTATCATAAGTAATATACTTTCTGTCAAGTAAAAATATACGAAAACTATTTTTATGTATTTTTGGAATAATCTTTGAACGAGATTTTAGCTAATATTGGATAAAAGGGCGTTACTTATATTTGAGAATTTTGATTTAAATCCCTTTGTTTTAGTTTTTGATCGATGCTTAAATCATCGTGTATCTTGATTATAATTATCAAGATTAGTTTTAAAGTAATAAAATAATTCGTCTCATGGATATCGTATTCAGTGCTACATGCCTGTGTGCCATGTAAATAATGATTTCTAATATTTAAAGAATTTGCAAAAGTACTTTTTAAAACATAATTTAAAAAATCCTGTTCAGGTCTTGAAAACAAAGTAGACTCGCTTTTCAAAAAACCCAATTTTAATAAATCATCTATCTCTCGCTGTTTATCAAGTTCACAGTTATGATAGCTTATAACTTCATTTTGTTTTAAATCATTAATAATATCAAGCATCAATAAATTGCCTGGTTTTAGTTTACCATTTTCTTTTCTGATACACTTATACTTTATTAAGCAATCAATAATTGGTTTCCTAAAGTCATTGTAATTATCAAAGGGTATTTCTTCATACCTTAACAAATCATAAAAAGTCGGATGATCATAATTTTTTCCTTTTATATGGCATAATAAATGAGTGCCTGAAAACATAATATCTGCAATTTTGTTAAACTCTTTGTTTTTCCTGTTAAGGTAGATGTATTTATTTGGAACTAAGCTTTGTATACTTTTAAAAAATAATTTTTCATACCCCAAACGCAGTATATCTATGTCAATTTTTTTAAACTCTACATATAGATTAAACTGTTTTAAAATCATCTCCATTTCAGGTAGAATTACTCTACATTTTTCAAAATATGGTGCTTTTTGGGTTGGTGCATAAAAAGCAAAATCGTTAATCTGAAAGTCGTTTTTTAGCTTCTCTTCAAAAAACCACTTAAAAATCGAATCAAGATAAATGCCATGTTTAAGTAATCCCTCATAGCATAGACCAATTTTCACACTTGAGAAAATAGACATCATGTTAAAAGATACACCAGTTTTATAGAAATCATCAGGAATTACTTTATTCTTTTCAAAATCATGCAGCATTGAGTCTTTACTTAGCAAATTTATTCTATTTTGATAATCTTTATAGTCTAAATAATCAATTAATCTTTTAATTAATGTGTCGTTGTCATGACTTTCACATATTTTATCTATAATATCCGAAAATGGACTTTTGAACTTATCTTTAATTGATTCCATGTTCTTTTTAAATTGCTTAAACGTTTCACTATTTACATATAAATTGTTTATTAAGTTGATTTTCTCTTTTGCTAATATTTTATTGCTGACGCTAATTTTAAGTCTTTCTTCTTTTTTCGATTTCCAGTTTTTCCAGAATACTATATATTTTAAATAATCATAATCAGGTTTACTCGAATCTATATACTCTTTTATTATATTCTCCATATCTTCGCCAGTTAAAGAAGGAGGCATGAAAGTTTTTTCCCTTTTCTTGCTGAACCTATACTTGTCAATAACTAGCTTAGCGTTGGCAGGGCTTGATAGTATTAATAGTCTTATCGCTTCCGAATAAGTATCTACTATTTTTTTATGACTCAATAAAGCTTCAATATCTCTAATTGAGTTTTTAATTAATTCATAAAACACATCTTCCTTTATAGTTTTATATAGCTTGGTTTTCTCGAATAATAACCAAAAATCTTTTATATATTTATATCTATTAAAAGTACTCTTATGTACTTCGTTGTAATTATTCGCCAAATTAGAATCATTAATAGTTTTAAAAAAACGATATACTATTCTCTTAAGTTTCTTTCTTAATTCTATTAATCTGTTTATTGTATCCTCATTCCACTCCGTACTAAATTTACCATTATCTATATATTGTATTATGTTGTGTAATTCTATGATATCTACAATAGAATATGAGCTAAATTCTTTAATTGGTTGACTGGTTACCTCATCCATTCTTTTGAAATAGGGATAATGAAAAAGATCATTTTCACCAAAATAACAAACTCTTTCATATCTGCCACTGTCCATCATTAACTCCACATTATTAATTGTAATAAACTCTAAATTTGTTCATTTAATACCTCTTTATTATCTCCATGTAATTTGCTTGGGTACAATTGGTAAAGCTTTTAATATAATATCCAATCCTTCTAATTCACTTTCTACATTTTTAAAAACATAGGTTTCTAACAAATCTGGAACTTTGACTTGTTTGCCTTCTTTTTCAAACAAAAGTGTTATTATAGCAAATTCATGATCTCTTCCAGTTTTTTCTTTTAATGCATAATCAATTTCTGCTTTTAAGTATTGTTTATCTTTAAATTCAGGTGTAAGAAAAAAAATTATGGCACATGATTCTTTGATACCTTGCAATATACCACGATTTAAATTCTCTCCAGCTGCCATACTATCATCATCGTACCATATATCATATCCGATTGTTTCTAGTACTTTTTTAAATCTTTTTACCATTGGCTTGTCTTCACTTTTGTGACTAAGAAAAATTTTCATTGGAATAACCCCCATTTCTATTTCATGTTGTCTTAACATAAATTCTAATTCTTCATTAATCTCGGCTTCATTTTTAAATATTAAGATAGCATCTTTCCTATTTAGATCAATACAATTAAATAAGTTTTCACGTACTTTAGCTTTATTGTCTTTGTTTATATTAGCAAACCCAATCATATCTCTATTCAAAGATATAGGCATATCTGAAACTCTTAACGAATTATAAAAGTGCTTATATATAATTATATTGTATTCATTATACTTACCACTTTGAGGTCTGTAACCAGACGCAATTGGCCATGAATTAATGTATTTTGGATATTTGTTTTCTATAATTTTTTTATACATATTTTGAATGTTATCACTTTGAGATATATCGTTCATATTTAAACCTCCATTTCTAAGCACATTATTAAATGCAGGAAAAAACTGTCAATCAAAAAATACTATAAAAGCAAATGATATTAATATATAAAATAATTCACAATGATATTTATAAACTAAACTTCCCTCTCGTTGAGATTTTCATTGAGACTCCTATACACTCTCTATACACTCTCTATACATTCCCCTAACATTCCCCTAACACTTCCGCTACATTCCGCCAGCTTCTCCAAGATAGCAGGGGGAATGTAGGAGGAATGCTGGGGAAGTGTTGGGGAAAAACTGCATGAATAAAGGGCGAAAATACTTGGTTTTTTGGTAATATTTTGTGTTTTTGCTTATATTTTTGTGAAAAATGATGGTTTTTGACGGCTCGTCTCAATGAAATCTCGATCTCATCTCAATGCTTTTTTAACAACGAACGAACTTTTAAATTCACCACAGAGTAACACAGAGAACCACAGAGATTTGCCAATTAGCAGGCAACATATAGACTTTACAAACTTTAACTACTGGCAGACTATACGCTTTTAATTAACCACAAAGGACACAAAGAACAGTTTAACAGCGAACTACAACGAACTCGAACGAACTTTTTTTTATTTTAGCAACGAACGACACGAACTGCACGAACTTTACGCTCCGCTGTCGCTGTTGGTTTTTTAGTTATGATTTGTGTTTAAACCAATCAGATAACCTCGTATGTACAAGTTTCCAACTTGTACAAGAAAAACACAAGCTTCACCAACCCATTTAAAAAACATAAAATATATTATTCATTTAATATATGGTATAGATTTCAGCGAAATATATGGTCGATGTTATTGATAAACCCTGGGGGGTTTATATTGGACAAGCACAAGGCATTGTTAGAGTCGCTTCGCGAAGTGAGAGAGTGAACGAGTGAATAGTGTTTACCGTATCGAAGTCAATACATATCGCATCTAAAATCAGACATTTAATAAGCCATCAATAACTCTAATCAAACACTAAAGTTAAATGATTTCAAAAGAATATTCGTGTCTTATTCGTGTGATTCGTGGCTAAAAATAACCCTCTTCGTGTCCTTTGTGGTTAGATAAAATGTATTGCCTGCCAGTCGGCAAATTCACTCGTTTACTGAGCAAAGCAAACCCTCTGTGGCACTCTGTGTTTTTCTGTGGTGAAGCCATTTTCGATGGAGTGAACAAGTGAATAAGTGAACGAGTGAATAGTGCTTACCGTATCGAAGTCAATACATATCGCATCTAAAATCAGACATTTAATAAGCCATCAATAACTCTAATCAAACACTAAAGTTAAATGATTTCAAAAGAATATTCGTGTCTTATTCGTGTGATTCGTGGCTAAAAATAACCCTCTTTGTGTCCTTTGTGGTTAGATAAAATGTATTGCCTGACAGTCGGCAAAAACTACTCACTCGTTCACTGAACGAAGCAAACCCTCTGTGGCACTCTGTGTTCCTCTGTGGTGAAGCCATTTTCGATGGAGTGAACAAGTGAATAAGTGAGCGAGTGAATAGTGCTTACCGTATCGAAGTCAATACATATCGCATCTAAGATCAGACATTTTATAAGCCAACAATAACTCTAATCAAACACTAAAGTTAAATGATTTCAAAAGAATATTCGTGTCTTATTCGTGTGATTCGTGGCTAAAAATAACCCTCTTCGTGTCCGTTGTGGTTCGATGTGTGATGTCTGCAAGTTGGCCAAACCACTCGTTCACTCACTCACTGAGCGAAGCGATCGCTCCCTAAGTCGGGTCAAATAGTTTCTAACCGAAGCCGAACTTTGGGGGTTGCAGATCAACTTATAGATCTCAACCCCCTAAGTCGATCAATTGGATTATTACTTAAAACCATTCCATGGATAGTCCTCCTTTCTCTTTTTTGCCTAAATCTCCTGAGTCAGGTCAAATAGACTCCTACAAATAGTTGTTATTTCCATTATGGAAACAACCATATAAGTAGGGTCAAATAAGGCGATCAATTCTTTCTTAGCCACCAATAACACGAATATAACACTAATGAACTTATTCGTGTTTCATTCGTGTGATTCGTGGCTAAAAATAACCCTCTTTGTGTCCTTTGTGTTCTTCGTGGACTTTGTGGTTAGATAAAATGTATTGCCTGCCAGTCGGCAAAAACTACTCACTCGTTCACTGAACGAAGCAAACCCTCTGTGGCACTCTGTGTTCCTCTGTGGTGAAGCCATTTTCGATGGAGTGAACAAGTGAATAAGTGAACGAGTGAATAGTGCTTACCGTATCGAAGTCAATACATATCGCATCTAAAATCAGACATTTAATAAGCCATCAATAACTCTAATCAAACACTAAAGTTAAATGATTTCAAAAGAATATTCGTGTCTTATTCGTGTTCTTCGTGGCTAAAAATAACCCTCTTTGTGTCCTTTGTGTTCTTCGTGGACTTTGTGGTTAGATAAAA
>Ga0265293_10006931_pt1 | contig 17765 bp, 23 predicted proteins | sample Munlanlewell138R_FD_192505 | JGI IMG/M metagenome (GOLD analysis project Ga0265293, IMG submission 192505) | Leachate microbial communities from a municipal landfill in Southern Ontario, Canada - Leachate well 138R | ecosystem: Engineered > Solid waste > Landfill > Unclassified | place: Canada...
TCAAGACCCACAACGTCAAAAAATCATATTCTTAGAATTCAATAATATTAAAAGAATTATAGAAAACGCCGTTGGAACAGGAGATTATCAAAATGTATCTTCAGATGCAAAAGAACAAATAGAAGCCTATATTAAAGCAGAAGTAAAAAGACAAATTGGTGCAACGCTCGCACATGAAAAAGGCCACCTACAAGACTTGTATCAAAACCCAGAAAATCCATTTAGTGGTGGAGAAAATGCAGCAGAACAAGAAACAATAAGAATGGGATTTTAACTTTCTTCTACGGATGAAAAGAAATAAATAATTGCAACTTTTTTGCCATCTTTAGTTTCAATTATTTCCATCAAATTTTTACTTTCTGCACAATGCTTCATAACTATTGCATTTTCTGGTATATAAATACATGACCTATTTAATATAAAATAAATTTCATCAATGTCAATTTTATAAAACTTCTTAATAAAATTCTTTATAATAGGAGTTTCTTCATAAAATAAATTAAAAAGTCTATCGTTTAAGGTCGGGAACAAAACATAATCAATTTGCTTAATTGTATTCGATTTATAGAATAAATTTCCTAATTTTAAAATGAATAATTTTATATAGTGCTTAATATTATGCATATGAAATTCCCTTCTTCGGTAAATTATTTTTCTCAATATAGTTTATAATCTGCATTAGCCCATTCAAATAACTATCATATCGTTCTAATGTATAATCACTTTCATATGCAACAACACCAGTATTCTTGCTAATAGATCCTGGTCTTTCTTTTTCTTTTAATAAAAATGGCATTTTTTTCAATCTCCCGATTGCTTCTTTAACTTCCTCTGCATCTAGTATTCCACTATAACTTCTAGGATTGACATTTATTCCATTTTCTTGTAGTATTTCAAACAACTTAGCAGCAGAAAAATTCGAAATATTCATCTCAGGTATTTTTCCGTAATTAGCCGTTTCGTTTTTTACAACTTGCAACCTAGCGACATTATTACCTCGAATACCCGATTTCTCAACACCCTCAAACCTAATCTCAATATCGCCTAATTTATACTGGTTATATGCATCGATTATTTGTTTTACAGCTTCAGCGGGTATTTCGTCTCCCATATAAAAATTAAAGAATCCCAGATTTTCATTAAATTCAGTTCTACTAATGTCAGGTTCAATAGTGCTATGAGTAACCTTATATTCTAAAGCTAAATTTTTTATATCATCATCTGCATAATAATGTACAAAGTTAAGCATATCATAGCATATCCCTAAAATATCCATGGCTTCTGCTACTTTTTCTGTCCCGATGGGAGAAAAGGTTATTGATGCCATTTTTTATACCCACTATTTTTATACCAATTACTCATAATAATCCACTCCATTTTGGATTCAATGGTATTGTCTAATTATACAATATTAACTAAAATCCAATATCTTTGCGTTATTAAATTCCCTATCTAATATTTTTACAATTCTCTCTCTTAGTCTGTCATATGATGGACTATACTTAGACCCATACACAATCATCGTTACAACTTTTTCTCCATTGAGAATACCATATCTGCCAATGGCCACAAAACTTAGCGTATTTGCTAAATCCCAACTGCCATGTCCATCTATATCTTTAGACGCTCTAATTTTATGAAGAACGAAATCCTTATCTATAATCCATAAATAGGCTTTTTTTCTATCGTAATAACTTTCTTCGTTTTCCCCAAAATAATCTTCATCATCTTCAAAATGAAAATAACTATTATATGACGGTTGAGATTTTTCAAAGACTGGAAAAGATACTTTATACCAATTCATAACTATAACTTATCCCAATTAGGAGTTTCTTCTTTTGGTAACTCTTTACCTGAAATAGTAAGCCATGGATCTTGCTCAAAAACTATTTCATCAGGACTAACTTTTCGAATAATTTTAACAGTTTTTGGATCTAGTAAGTCCTCTCCATCGCTACCATTCCCTATGAACTCTCCATTGACTAAATAAAATGGTCTACTTGTCATTGAATCTTGCGTTGTCATAAATACTTCGCCACCTGATTGTAAAACAAATTTTTCTGTTTTAGGATCGTACCAGGCTAAATAAACGCTAATTCCTTCTTCGGCAATATCTGTGAACCAATTAGTGCTATGCATATTTTCGCCTTTTTCATTAATTGGTAATTCTCCAGCACGAAGATAGACTGCTAGCAATTTTATATAGCCGCCGCGCTTACGATCTGGCAAATTAATAAACTGAGTAGATGAAGTTTTTATATGATTATACCAGTTCATTAAAACTCCATTATTTCTGGATGGTTATACTTTCTATCTAATATTTTAACCACTTGGTCTTTAAAGCTTTGATTAAATTTCAATCTTTCAATGACTTGGAAAGTAGCCGTTCCCTGTTCTTCGTCTTCATATTTTATATATCTGCCTGCGGCAAGAATATCTTCTCTATCCCATCCTTTTTCCTCTAGCCAATTAGTATGTATCCCGTAATCTGCAACATCAGCTTCTTCAAATTCCATTCCAATGAAAATAATCCATAACTTATGCTTTTCTTCAATTCTTTTTAAATCGAGATCGTGTCCAACTTGTAAGTAATTTTTTGTTGGAGGAGTCTCTACTAATGGAAATGCTAACTTAAACCAATTCATTATTTTCTCCCACAACACTTAAATATTTAGCTGGAATATTACCATAAAAAATAACTGTTCCCGGATCCATACCTTGCTCAATTTCATAGTAATAATCATCTAGTCCCAATCTATGGGCAACGGCCATTCTATTCTCATATGACTCTACATCTGGTTCCTGAATAACTTTAGGCATATATCCATCTTGCTTCATTCCCCCAATATCAATTTCTAATACTACTTCATAAACATTTTGTGCTACCTCCAAAGAATCTGAAGCGAATACCGCACTCCCTACCGACCTATTGGATATTCCTCTTGTTTTATCTGATACACCTAAACCATTTTGTTTTATGCTTTCTAGATTTTCATAACTAGTACCATGATATAGCACTCCACCATCAGCATTTTCCCAGAACTCTTTATTAAAATCCTTATTCACTAATCTATCAATATAATCATCACTTTGACTATCCAGCCATTCCTGAGCTTCTTGCACCCATTCAGGATATTCATAGCTATCTATGACAAATGATTCTCCTCCATCAGCATTATAAATAATAATAGAAGTCCCATCAGCAAATATAATTTCCTCCCAATTGAGATTATTATTATTTAGTGCTTGAATTATTTCTTCTTTTGTATGAATATACTCAAATGCTTCTTCTATGGGTTCAACCCACTTTTCATCTTCAAACCATTCTTCGTTTAGTTGACCTTGCATTTCTTGAGCCGCTTTAATTTTATTAGACATCGCTTCCCTATTCATTGCAACGAACGATTCCAACTTGTTTTTATTAGCCTGATACCATTTCTGTATCCCAAGGGTTTCCCCTTCTCTATCCTCTTTCCATCCATCTATTAACACTTTATCATTATGCTGTTGTGTAATACAACCATACCTATCATAAGGCTGATTATCGCCCGGTAAAATGTAGCCATTTTTCAGTGGAATTAGAGGCATGTAACAAATTCCACAAAATTTATCATTACAAAAGCCCTGATAGTAATGGTCTGTATTTCCCTCAAAATGCTCTAACAAAGCACTTTCATTACGAACAGAATTAGTCCAAATTTTTGATTCTCCACAATTGCAAGAATACATTATGCCTATATTATAAATATGTTTTCTGTTTTCAGTCATAGAAATAGGCTGCAAATTAGTTCTGCAAACTGCACATTTCGCAGACTTATTATTTAGAAATTTTGCTGTCACTATTCTATACCAGTTCAAATCTGACCCCCTATTTCTCTCAAATCCTGGTTCCATTCATATACTTCTGCTAAAGTCTTATTAGAAAGATGATCTAGAAATACCTGCAAATCGGCAGTATCGGTTTCTTCTTGCAAATAATCAAGCATTGATCCAGTTTGATGCTCAACCTGCAAAGCATGATTTAATGCGACAATGAAATTCCCTGTATCTTCCGGATTAGCATCTTTCAACATCTCATAAGCCTGTTCTACATTTTCCCTAGTTTCTTCGATTCCCTCTCCTTTCCAATAGTCAAACCAGAAGGGAAATATAAATTCTCGATTTACTTCTATTAACAAATTATGCTTTAGGCCAGAATTATCTATCAAATTTATAACATCAGTAATCTCTCCTATATTATCGAACGCATCGTCTAATGTAAAACGCTGCCTTAACAAATCCCCTGCACCTTCCCTGTCTTCGGAATCAAATTCAGCACTAAATATCTCATTGAATTCCTCGTAATCATAATCGAATAGCTCTAATTTGGCCTCTATTTGGTTTTCAACAACTTGCGATAGGAATTCCTTCCAACCTGGCATTTTATCAATTCTATCAATAATTTCTTTTAAAAGATAAGAAAACACTTTCTCATATGACCCTTCTTTTGAGCTGTCTAAATCTGCCCCCCAATATTTTGCAAATCTACCGTATTCATGCAGTATATCAAAAAACACAGATTCCATTGTATCTTCTTCTCTTTCTATCTCATCCAATGTCCTTATCTCTGCCCATTGTTGCGGATCGAATATCGCATGACTAGCAAGCCATTTTTCAAAAGTTTTCAATATAGGAATCTTTATCTGACTACCTAACTGTATTAGTTGTTTTTTAAGAGCATTAGCTATATTTTCTTTTCTAGTTGGATGTCCGTTAAACTCCTTGCTTGCTAGCATAGAATATTTATACTCATATTCGTAAAAAGCCATTAATTGACCTTCAAAGTTGGTAGTATCATGACTTACATTTAAAATTTGAGAAAATTTTATCGTTCCATACCAGTTCATTTTTTCTTCTCTTTAACACAAACAGTAATATCATTTATAATACCATTGAAAACCTGCATACTTTTTATACTTATCGCTTATACAGCATTTTGATATATTTGATCTATAAGTTTTCAAATCTCTACTGCTGCACTTATTTTTATTTGAAGCCAATGCATCATTCATAATATATCTTGCAGCATCAGAGATACACCCAAATTCTTTTATTTTATTCCCATCTAAATCCAATTGTATTACTGTTTTTGCATTGCAATGTTTGTCGCCCCTGCTCGCATCCCACATGGGTTCCATAACTTCTTTAGGTCTCTTTTTCCCAAAAAGTGGGTTAAGTTCTCCTTTTAATCCTTTCATTGGAGATGTTGTACACTTATCAGTTTTATTATAGCCTATCTTTCTATCTGATGATTTAAATTTTTTGATATAAAACTCTTCTCTTTTTTCTAAAATATTTTCAGCACATTCCTCTAATAAATAAAATTTGAAATTAAATTCTCCATATTTATTCCATGCATTTTGTAAATGATGATTAAAGTGATTATTGTTTCTTAACTGAGTAAAATGAAATATTTTTCTCTTCTTTAAATCATTAGAACTACCAATATAAAACTTATTACTTACCTCGTTCAATATAATATAAACTCCAGATTTTTTATTTAAATCTTTCAAACTCAGATAGGTGACCTGGTAACCTATTTTTTCAATTAACTTTTTTCTATTCTTTTTAAATTGAGATGACTTTATTTTTTCCTTCTCAATTTTCTTATCTTTATCAATTTTATATCTGGCATATTTTTTGTGACTCATTTTGTTTTTTAATCTTCTAACACCAAGCAAAAATAGAGAACACTTTGATGAGCAGCACTTCTTCCTTCCGTCGTCAGTGAAAAAAGTATTTCCACAAAACATGCAGGTTTTCTTTTTTGATTTTTTGTTGCTCATTTTGACTCTTTTCTTTTAATAGCACAGGTTATATGAAATTCATGTCCATTCAATTTTTTACTTAAACCGTATTTTGCTCTTAACTTTTCTAGTTGTGGAGATTGAACTTCCAAGAACCAAACCCGCTCCATTTCGTCCCATCCCTCAGGCTCGACAGAATACATCTTCCCTACTTTAAATTCAAATTCATCACCGAGTTCTTCAATCTCTAATTTATTTTCATTAACCTCATCGCCGTAAAAAACAGAAATATGAGCGCCGGTATTATTCATATCTTTTTTATCGTAGGGAGGCTTAGTTGCGCCATCTTCTTTGATAGAATGATAGAAACCATTTATAATATTATTAGATACCTTCAAATAAGTAAATCCATCTTCTGTTTGCATTAGCTTACCAACTAGTTTAACTTCTTGTTTTCTAGAAGCTACTTTATACATTTTTCTATACCACGATTCGGTATACGCCATTTTCATTATTTTCTCCGCTACCATTTGGGCTAATTTTCTATAAATACTACCTAAACTGTCACTATAAGGCATACCTTTTCGATCATATATTCCTTTTGGTAAATCTTTTTGCTTTGTGCTAAGCCAATCATGGACTTGATCAAGAAATGATTCAGCAATTGGACCATAAGCTCCATAAATTTGTTTTTCAGGAATTGCTAGTGACTGCCCTTGTTCATTCTCAAACCTACGAATTAATACCCTAGCTAAAGGGTTTTCAATATCAACATCATTATTTTCAATTAAATATGCAATCAAACCGCCTTCTTCAACTTCGCAAAAAACATCCTCTTTTCTTTTCCCTAAATTCATACAAGAAGTCCAATTGCGACCTGTTGACATTTTTGCTATATCATCAGGATTCATTGAGATAACAACTAATTTAGAATCTTGATTTTTAACATTTCTACTTTCAGAACGTTCAAATGTTCTTTTCAAATCTTGAAAAAAATCATTAATCCCAGCTAATAATGATGGGTTTGTGGCAATTTCTTTTTCTTTCGCTTTTATAGTATCAGTCCTTAGCTTTTCCAGCATCCTATTTATTTTAAAAACTCTTTTGCCGTATGTGCAATAGCCTAATTGATAATCAGCATTTGAAAGATTACACCCATTTTCTTCTAATACTTTTTTTACCTCTAAATCAAATTGCGATAACCTAAAATCTGGAACAAATGGCAAATATATCCGATCAGCTCCACCGAACCAATGCTTAAATGGCTGGGGATTATTTTCTGCTAATTCATTTATTTCATCAGAAAATAGCGACTCATAATTATCAGCAGCATATTCCTCTCTGCAATTTTCACAGACATTACCCCCTCCTTCGAAATAAGTCATGCCAGACGCATCATATGCTTTCCCGCATTCTTGGCAAACATCAAGAGTCCCATCCTCTACGCATTTTTGGCAAACTTTTTCTTCATCATCATCCCCAAAAATATAAAAAATATCATTTTTTCCAATTGGCTTATCGCATGAAACGCATTTTTCTAACTCAGCAGAACAGTCTGAGCATATAACCTCAGTTTGAGGAACTCTGAAAACTTTTCCACTAATAGCAGACAAAATTTTATATAAATTATTTAAGTCTTCTTCTGTAATATCTGGAAGGGCTGTCACATCTAAAGTAATTAATATCTCAAGTATTTCTTTAGCTCGAAAAAACTCTCGAAATGATATAGTGCGATTTTGTCCAGCTAACACATTTCCTACGACTTTTAAATAATGCATTAGCTCAGTTAAATCTTTTATCTGATTTGGTTTTGTCCCGTTTTTAGCCTGCTTAATGGCAATAGTGGCTGAATTGATAATATTATCCACATCGATAGAAGGTAATTTAAAAGATACGGTTTTTTGTTGCTCAGTAAAACTTCCTTCTTGCTCTATTTCCGATTCGCTTATGTTCTTGCCGCATAAAGAACAATTATATTGTCTACCATAATCCCTATAAGTGGACGCAGGAGGAGCTTTAATTTTTTCATTAACATTTCCTGTCCATGGAAAAAATAGAAATTCTTGTTGTGAAATTTTAAAAAAAGGTTTAATCATGCTAATCTAGGTATAACTAATGACCCCGTTCCATATAATATAAATAAAAAATCTTCCCATGTTATCTTATATTTACCATTACTATATTTTTGGTATTTCCCTTTCCCATATTCATAATTAGAATCAACTACAAATACTCCTTTTTTATCATACCCATTTATAGCAACAGCATGTTCCTCAGATTCCCCATTAATCGGATCTATATTTCCATATTTATCTGATTTCGAAACTTTAAAAAATACATTCCAATTAAAACAGGCTACTAATGGCATACAAGAATCAATACAGTTACAAATTCTATCTTTAAAGTTATAATCGATAGTCAATTTATTCCCATATTTTTTTAAAAACTCTATCATTTTAGAACACACAATATAATCTGTATCCTTTTTTGGAAGTTCTTTTGCTTTAAATTGCAAATTTTTAATTAATGCTTTTTTCGTAAGGGAATCCCAACTGAAATCTAAATAACCTATATCAGCAGATATTATTTCAACTTTAAAACCAAAAAGATTAAATAGTTTTCCAATTTCAGAATCAAACATACCCTCCACCTCAACATCCTTTCTAATTTTATAAGCTGCAGTTTTTACGTCGTTATATTGAACATCCTTAAAATAGTAATTAACTACCGAAGTAGCCGCCGAAACCGCGCATAAACATTCTTGCTGCAAATATCTGTTTAGCTTTAATTTAGGCATTGTATCCTTTTTTTGACATACTCCCATACTAAAGTAACGGGGATTCTTCCTTCACAGAGCCTCATTACAACAAGGTCTCTCCAGAAGCTCACCGGAACAGTCCGTTCCTGAATAAAATATTTCTAAATCTCAATTCATCCTACATCTAAAGAACGTAGGTTTTCTTGAGACGTTTCTATTATAAAACTAATTTGCTATGAATGGCCCTGCGGCTATAATTCGATTAGCAAATTCTACATCTGATTCGGATGGTTTTTTATAATCATACGAATCAATCATACTCCTGACTACCTCTTCAGGTATTACCTTAGTCTTATTAGCTTTATTTCGCTCCTTTTGCATTTTATAAATAAAATCAAAATTCCATTTTCCATCTTTATCTTTTAGATTTTCATTCCAATCAGGTTCTACAAATTTAACTAAGTATGAATTATCGTGAGCCAACTTAACATATGCATACATTTCTGGCAAAGTGACATTTGTATTATCTATCACAACTGGAGAAATGCCGTTTTCAACGGCTTTCTTAATCCTATTATAATTCCATTGGTGGGCTTTTTCGATTAATAATGGATCAAAAACATATTCTCCCTTATCATTTGTAAAAAAATCATCAGTTGCATATACGACTCCACCAAACCCTAACTCTCTAGCCATGGAACTTTTTCCGCTGCCGGAAATGCCTCTACATATAATCATCAGTTTATTATTAGAGAGCTTATACCAGTTCATTATTATCCTCGAAAATCGCATTAATTTCTGAGGCTTTTCTTACCAATTTATCATAAAAAACTTCAGCGCATTTGGTATCTGTAAAATGAGCCTTAATCATAGGAAGAAATGTATCTTTTATAACATCTAAACTCTGTCCTCTTTTCATTTCATAGGCTATCGCATGAATAAATGAAAAATGTTCTTCTGGATCAGAAAAATATTGTTCTTTTTCCCTTTGTCGTATAAGCCAATGGCATATTTCATGAACTATAAAATGCATTATATCATTTAACGTGTCCGATTTATCAATAACTTCTTTATCTAAAATAATAGTTTTAGAATTAGATTTAGCCGACATCCCATAGAGTGGCTTAATCTTAATTGTCAAATTATCTATTCTGTCAATGGGGATATTAAATAATTTGAACAATCTTATAAAAAATGGATCTTGTCTAATCTGCTTTTTAATAAATCTGCAAATCTGTTCAGTATTTTTAGATTGCGCAAATACGAACCAATTCATTACATTTTCTCCAATGAGCCAAATAGCCTAACTGTATCATCTAAAGAAAATTTACTTTTCTTTCCCTTATGCTTACCTTGCTCCCATTGTACTATTAAAATGCCATCTTTTATCTTTTTAACTCTTCCTATTGAGTTCTGAAAAGCCAACCCGCGAGACCTTAGTCTGACCTTATCGCCTACTACAAAAGGCATCAAAGTAAAATATGGAGCGCGAACAATGCCCCTATCTTCATTTAATTGATAATCCCCCTCATACCCATCAAATCCAGCAGGATCTTCGGAGGAACTAGCATCAGCTTGTTTATTTAAAGAATCTTTATTTTGCTGATCTTTCCAATTATTATACCAGCTTTTTATATTCTCTACGACAAATTGTTCTGCATCATCTTTTGTGCGTATGTGTCTGCTCCATTGTTTTTCTAATATTTGCTTTGTAATAAAAGATAAATAGTGCAACGGCTTTGGCCCAAACTTGCTACTTGTTAGAAATGCATTTTTGTCAACCATTTCAGGACTATAAGTTAAAACTATCTTCCTAATTTCATTTCCATTTAAAAGAGGCTTATTTAAAGACTCTCCTAGTTCGAAATAATATTGGTCAAATAACTGCTTTTGCTCATTCCTAGATTGCTCTACCTCAGGCGGAGGAGCATCTTTTGATTTAGACATTTCATCAGCCAAACCGTGATACAAAATCTTGTCATAAAGTTCGCCAACCTCATTTAAAAATTTGCCAACTTTAGCATAATTTAATTTTCCATTTTTAGGAAGCAATCGATGAACAGCCATATGATTTTTAACTACTGTTTGAACGAACTTTTTTGCATCTTCAGGAAAGGCCATTCTTTCTAAAGTCTCTTTAGCAAAATCGGCAGAACGCTTCTCATGATCAATATACTGAAACTTACCTTCTTCTTTTGGATGAGGTTTTCTAATGTCAGGAAACATTTTGCCAAAATCATGAAGCAAAGCTGATATATTTAATAACCCTCGCTCTTCTTTTGATACACCCTGTTTAATAGCTATGCTATTAAGATTCTTAATAACAGCTAAAGTATGATCCATTAAAGACATATCGTGATACAAATTTTGTTGATCCATATTAATATCTAAAACATCTTCAGGAAGATTAAAAACCTTCTTATATAGCCCCGAATTCAACAGAATCTTAGTAGCTTCCGCTGGTCTGCTCCCCTGCATAATTTTAATAATCTCTGTAGAAGCTCGTTCTGGAGCAAGCTTAGTATATCCTTCTTGTACTAGCGGATTTTTTATAGCTTCTATTACTGATGAATCTATTGTAGAATTTGGGTATCTACTATAGAATCTCAGCACACGAAGCATCCTAAGAGGATCTTGAGAAAATATTTCAATAGCATTTTCGATATCTGTTTTATCAGGATTTAATTTAGGAGTTCGCAAAGTCATTGTTTTTAAATCTTCAATCCCACCAACATAATCTTCAACTTTTTTTGTTTCAATATTATAGAACAATGCATTAATAGTCAAGTCTCTTCTTCTGGCATCCTGCTCAGGACTTCCCATAGTAGCAATTGGTATCCTAGAATCGCCATATGTTTCTGATCTAAGATTTACAAATTCTACTTTTTGGCCGAATAAATCTATGCCTGCCGTTTCGAGATGTTTACTTTTTTCTATATTCTGATCTACAATATAAGTTTTACCTATAGTATTATTTTGCATTTTAGCATTAGAAAATTCAACAATATATTTTACAAAATCTTTTCCACTAATTGAGCTTAATGCGATATCTATATCATCGCATTCAATCCCTAAAAGCTTATCTCTTGTCCAACCGCCAGCAACCCTCATTTCCAAATCATTCAATTGAGGAAAATAATTTTTAACAGATAATAATAAGTTAAATATATTCTGCTCAATTTGATTAAGTTTTATTAATGGAGATAGGGGAGATGATTGAGCAAGTTTTGAAACCTTATTGCTATTAGCCTTTTTTCTAACAATAGTGTTCCAAAAAGGAGTTTTAGCCCAATATCCTACTCTATATTTTGCAGGACGAAATGTTGCCCCTATTTCTTTAGATATTTGCTTCCACTTCTTGCCTAAAACTTGCTCCACAGCATCCCCCTCAGTTGTGGCCATGGTTTCTTCATTAATTATATCTAATGTATCTATATTAATAATATATTTGTGTTTTACTCTATTATTCGAAGCTATTTTTTTACTTGCTAATCCCTCCACGTCATAATTAAACGATACATGGATATCATCATCAATAATACTTTTAATTTTATCTTCTAAACAGGCAAAACCATGTTGAATTACTATTTCCTTAACTGACTTTAATATTTTTTGCGGGTTATCTTCAATGAATTTAATAGAACCAACTTCACATCCACAAAAGTCATTTTTAATTTTTAATAAAATTGGATAATCTAGTAAATGTTTTTTAGCAAAATCCCAAGAAAAAGCAATTCTCGTTTTAACAGGATCAAGAATATAATCCTCTAAACAAAACCGCAATTCGATAACATCTACTGGAATAAAATAAGACCCAACAGAGATGGGATCTTTTTCCAAATCTTTTATAAATATTTCCGGATACATCTCAATCTCATAAGATAAATTTCTATAGCTAGATAGAGCGTGTAATTTATTTATGTGAGGCAAAAATAATTTAGATGTTTTAAATATATCGTTTGACATTTTTACCCCTATTTTTTTCTTTTACTACAGCCGCAGCCACGTTTTTTAGTCGTAGTATCCGTTGTTTTTGTAACTGATTTATTTGGCAAAAGCCCTAACTTTTGTAATTTTTTTTTATCTATAGACACAGTATTTTCCTTCGATTTAATCTGATAAGTTAAATTTAATTTTAGCCTATTCATCGCGTATATAAATATCAGAAACACTATGAGAAAGTTTAGTCAGAACATCCAACAAAGCTTCTTTTGTCTCTGCGCTCTTAACGCTTTTAATTTTTTCAGCAACAATATTACTTAAATTTTGAATTACAATTTCAACAGGTTGCATAATATTATCTACTTCAGAAATTTTATCTTCTAATATTCCTATTGTATCCGATAGCTTCTTTAAACTATCCGCACTTTTTCGCCTTTCATCCAAACTCAACCCCTGAGTTTCGGCAGCAATAGTCGTCATTTCTTTATTAAGTATGGCAATTCTTTCAACCATTGCCTGTCTTCTATTTTTAGTAATACCAACCCACAATGTTAAATCTTGAGCATATTCCTTTAATTTTATATTCTTTTCTTGTTCTAAATAATGATTTAACAAATGATTTCTAACAGCCGGATAAGTTATCTCCTCACCCTTATTTACTAAAAATTTTTGAACTAAAAGAATATTACGACCTCTAGCTTCATATTCTTTTTCAGCTTCAGCTCTAAATTCTGATTGACAAAATTTACAATTAGCCCTATTAATAACTCCAGCATCTACAGTTGCTATTTGAGATAAAATAGGATGTTCAATATTTTTTGCTTTAACTATGTCTTTATCTGCCATTATTTGTTCTCTTTCTTATTTTTCATATAAACCTGTGTTACAAAAATTTTTCTTTCTTTTTCCATATCTTTTACTAATTTATAAAATTCTACCAAAATATCATCACAAATATTAGCAAACTCTTGGTAATTGTCTAATACTCTAGAATTGGCGTAGATAAGCATTTTCCGGATATCGGGAAAACTACTAAGAGTTTTATCATCTATCATAATTTGAACTTGCGACTTAGCCCCTCTGGCATTTTGAAAAACATATGAACGTAAATAAGCTAATATAGAAATATATTTTTTAAATTTCCTGATTTTCTTGTTAATGATATTCCTATCATTGAGATTTAGTATTGAAAATTGTGCTAGTTTTAACCAGTTCATAAATCAAATTCTAAACATTCTTTCCCATTATCTTTTACTTGCTGCGCCTCTGCCTCTGATTGCTTTCCTCCCCCAACACGAATTAATATATCAATCATAGAAAGAAATTTTTCACTCTCATCTCCCCAATTTTCTCCTTCAATTACAATCTCATCGCAATCACACCAAGCAAATTCATTTGCTACTTTTGGGGCTACTCCAATAAGTCTCCACCCTCTCCTTGCCCCCTCTTGATACCCTAATGCTGGTATTCCCAAATCTGTCAATCCCGATACTAAACTAATTGCTGCTCCATCTGCCTTATCTTCTATCTCATCAAAAGCTTCTTTTATCAACTGCTTAGCCTTAGTCTCGTCAAACTCTTGCGACGAATATCCGACAAGTCCAACGTACAATACATTTTCTTTTTCTTCTTTTTTTGAATTAAATTTATACCAATTCATTATATTTATCTTTCAAATAAAGGCATATCAAAGTTGCTTCGGCTCTATCGGCATCTTTCTTTCTCTTAAAGTAATCTATATCTTTTGGCCGCAGTTGCTTAGCAATAGTTAACGCTTCTTCTTTAGATTTACTTTTTATTTGAGATGCTATTTTAGATACATCTTTCTGTAAATTATTAATTTCTATTTTATTCTGCTTCTTTAAAGCTTTATCCTTTAATATTTTAATATCTTTATTCATATCACGTATCTTTGCATTTGTCGCTTTTTGCCGATCTCTTAGCTCTATAATTTCATTAGTTTCTAGATTAGGGTAGTATTTTTTCCATTTTAAAGGGCTGATTAAAATAACTTCTTTTTTAATTATAGCTGTAACTATTCCTTCTAAACTACCAAAACCTCGCCCAAAGTTAAATGAAGATACGCTTCCCTCTCCCTTATGAGAGTGAACATATTCAATAGAAATATAATCTATATCATATTGGGCTAAAATATTGACTATAGACAACAAATCATATTTTTTATATTTCTTTTTATTCTTAATTTGGGTAATAACTGGAATATCATGAATTATAAGAGTATCTGCTATATCATCCAAAATAGCAATTGCGCCCCCAAAACCAGGGTCTATAGCAATAAAAATCATATATAGTAACTCCAAAAATAAGATTTCAGTATACTATATATATCGATATTTAAATTATATAATAGAAAAATCCTCCAAGATAAATACCAAGGAGGATTAATTTAAATAAGTTAAACTTTTTTTACCCGCAAAAAATCTCATTCATACATATGACATCTATATATTCTCTCCCGTCTAAAAAAAGCTTAACCTGTTCCATGGTAACAGGATCTCCATTTAACATAGTAATTAAATCTAATAAACTATTTAAATCCTGATTCATTTGTCTATTAATTAGAACATTGCCATCAGGCATAATTTCTATATCTATTTCATTAGACAACATTTGAACCCCTGACAAACGCAAAATCTTTTGCTTGAGAATCTTTAACTAATGTATTTAACATAACAACTTCTTCAGTGCCATCGTCTGCCCTGACCCTTCTCATAGGAGCAGAGTCCCCAATAGCTTCTTCTAAGACAACCCATAATTTTCCATCCCTAACAAACTTAGTCCCCTTTAAAAAATGCATATTATCAGGATTAACAGGATTACTATTGTCGCTCTGAAACTCTTTTTTAAACATTAATTACTCCTTTTCAATATATTTTTCATATTGTGTAAAAAGTTCTGCATATATATTATTCTCGCTTAATTTAACACTATCCTCTAATTTTGCAAATTCACTAACCGCATCTTTATCGTTAGGACTTAAAGCAGGAATAATAACTTGCAACACAACAATTAAATTACCTTTTTCTCCTCTTCTGTTTCTATATCCCCCACCATTAACGAATAGCCTATCTTGCGACTGAGATCCAGGTTGAATATTTATATCAACGATATCTCCATATATAGTTCGTATCTTTTTTGAGCAACCTATGGCTGCTTCTATTACGGTTAAAGGTAAAACCATATATAAGTTAAGATATTGATGATCGCTAAATTTAAAAATAGGATGTTTATTAAACCTTACTGAAACATTTACATTACCAGCAACTCCCCCCAATAAACTATCATGTCCTGCTCCATTAAGCACTAACTGTTCATGATCATTAATACCACAGGGAATTTCAATTGCCAGTTCTACGTTTTTAGGAATAAATCCCATTCCATTGCACTCTTCGCACATATCTATATCTTTATATAGTTTACCATCTCCGTGGCAAGTGGTGCATTGAATAATTCTAACAAATTGACCATTGCCCTGCTTGGTAACTATTTTAATTCGGCCTTGACCATTGCATACATTGCACGTTTCGGCTACAGCCCCAATTTTATGTTTTTTCCCATCGCATTTCTCACATTTAACTTTCCGGTCTATATTAATAGTAGTTTTATAATTATCATTAGCCACATCTTCCAAATCCAATTTGACGACATGATAGATATCTTTCTGCTCTTTTACTCCATTATTAAAAAATGATGAAAATAAATCTCCAAACATATCAAAAGGTGAAAATGCATTAGGGTTATCATATTGCTGTTTTTTATTAGCATCCGATAAAACAGAATAAGCTTCTGATATCTCTTTAAATTTTTCATCTGCACCAGAATCATTATTATTCCTATCCGGATGATATTTAATTGCTAATTTTCTATAAGCGCTTTTTATTTCATCCTGAGTTGCATTTTTTTTAACCCCAAGTATATCATAATAATCTTTCGTCATTATCTTCCCTTAAATTTTTGTTTCTTTTTAATTTTTTTAGTTATTCTATTAAATTCTTCCTTTTTCTCTACACTTATTTCTATTCCTAACATATCAATTAATTCATCCATGTCTCCAACACATTCTCTTCCGCTGTATCCTATTTGATCAATAGTAACATTTCCATCTTCGGAAATAGTAATTTCAATTTCTTTTGCCATTGCACTCCTATTTACATTATGTATCCATTATCAGTTTCTATAATATCAATCTCAACATTATCATTATCATTATTTTGCTCGTCACTTTCATTCAAAATCGAATTTAAAAATGAACTTGCAGCGTTTGTAAAAATATTAAATTGAGATTCGATAGATTCAACTGCATCAACAAACGATTGGAGATTTTCTTTAGTCGGAGCATCAAAATAAGCTTCTAGTTGCTCGCTCATTTCTCCTAAGTCAATAAAACATTTTAACAATATAAATCTAAGCTTATGCATATCTCTTAGGTTTTCCATATATATTTCTCCTCATATTATTTCCACTTGAATAATCTATAACATTACAAACAGTCATAAAAACACTATATAACATTAAAGTACATACTTCATCAGTTTCGTCATACCTTATTCTTATTAAGCAATCATCTATTGCTTGTATAATCCTAAATAATTCCACTCTGGAAAAAGCATCAATACTAGGAACTCCTCTATTATTATAAAAACACATATTTATTACTTGCGGTGAATATGCATTCTTCAAAGTTCCATTTACTGTTTCTTCTGCTTTAATTATCCCATGTTCTATCTTAAATTTATGCAAAGATTGTACATTTTTAACAACCTCTTCTTTGTTTTTTCCGTCAACCATATTTTCTTTAATAAGAAGTAGCAATTTAATTTTCCATGCCAACATATTAAGAATCATTCTAGTAACTGCTGGAACTGATGATGTCTTACACGCCTTACCAAACAAATTAATACATAAAACTAAATCTTTTTTCTCAAATGCATTAATTATATCCCAAATAACATATTCATTAGATTTTTTAATTGCAACAGAAATATCTGATGCTGTTATTTTTTTATTTTTACCAGTATATCTAAATAATTTTTCACAATTCATCCTCAATATGTCAACATTATATTCCTTATCAGAACCTATTGCAGTTTCGAGCAATACTGTTAAATCATTAGTATCAATTTTTTTACCATTATTTTCAACTAACTTAATACAATATTCCTTACCCTCAACTATGCCCAATGTTTTAGGAAATAAAAATATTTTTCCTATTTTTGTTATGTGTTCAAAAATCTTTTTGTATTTGCTTTTGTCAAGCC
>Ga0265293_10006932_pt1 | contig 17765 bp, 14 predicted proteins | sample Munlanlewell138R_FD_192505 | JGI IMG/M metagenome (GOLD analysis project Ga0265293, IMG submission 192505) | Leachate microbial communities from a municipal landfill in Southern Ontario, Canada - Leachate well 138R | ecosystem: Engineered > Solid waste > Landfill > Unclassified | place: Canada...
CACAATCGCCATTGGATGGAAACTCGATCATCGAACAAACCGAGTTATTGCCATTGGGGCGATCGATAACTTAGTCAAAGGCGCCAGTGGGCAAGCAGTACAGAATATGAATATCCGCTTTGGCCTTGATGAGCAAGCAGGATTAGCAGCGTGGGTCGCAAACCCCCTATAGGAGTGAAGATGATACAGATAATCGATGGGGGCATTACCGCCGCCAAAGGATTTTATAGTAACGGCATCGCCTGTGGTGTTAAGAAGGTGAAGAAAGACCTCGCTATTGTTCACTCTAAGACGGCGTGTGCGGCTGGTGGAAGCTTCACCCAAAATATTGTGCGGGCAGCTCCAGTGATTTGGGATGAAGCAATCGTAGCCAAGGGAGAAGCTGTTCACACAATCGTGATCAATAGCGGCAACGCCAACGCCGCAACTGGTGAGCAGGGGATTAAGGACACCGAGGTGATGGCAACGATTGCTGCCAAGGCACTTGGCCACGATCCTTCAGCGACGTTAGTGTGCTCAACGGGGGTCATTGGCGTACCGCTTCCGATGGATAAGATCAAAAATGGAATTAACGAGTGTGCGAAGATTGTCGAAGACTCCCGCGATAGTGGCTTCGCTGCCGCCCAAGCGATTTTAACGACTGACACCTTCCAAAAGGAGTGGGCCGTTCAACTGACCATCGATACAAAGGTCATCCACATCGGCGGCATGGCGAAGGGCAGTGGCATGATCCACCCCAATATGGCAACGATGCTCTCCTTCATTACCACCGATGCGCTCATTGAACCGAGCCACCTTCAAACGTTGTTACTCGATACCGTTGAAGATACGTACAATATGATCAGCGTCGATGGTGATACCTCTACCAATGACACGGTCTTAGTCCTCGCCAACGGTGAAGCAGGGAACAATTCACTCTCACCTGAGCATCCTCAATGGGACCTCTTTGTTGAGGCGTTTGAGATGGTGAACTCAAAACTCGCCCAGTTCATCGTTCATGATGGCGAAGGAGCAACGAAGTTTATCACGATGAATGTCGAAGGGGCGGCGGATAAGCAAACTGCCCGGATCCTCGCCCGAAGTGTCGTCTCTTCTAACTTAGTGAAGGCGGCATTCTTTGGCAGTGATGCCAACTGGGGTAGGATTATGTGCGCAATGGGATACAGCGGGGCGAAGTTTAATCCTAGCAGTGTTGATTTATTCTTTGCGTCATCAGGGGGGAAGATTCAAGTTGTTAAAGACGGCGAGCCCGTCGCCTTTGATGAAGCGAAGGCGAAGGCGATCCTTACGCATAAAGAGATTACCTGTACTGCCTCTTTACAGGACGGCGCTGGTCAAGCAACAGCTTGGGGGTGCGATCTCTCCTATGAATACGTCCGAATTAATGGAGATTATCGAAGTTGACTACTCTAACGATGGCCCAAGAGATTCTGAAGGCTGAAACCCTTATTGAAGCGATTCCCTATATTCGCCGTTTCGCTGGCGCAATTGCCGTTGTGAAGTACGGTGGTTCGGCGATGGTGAACCCGGAGTTAAAGAAAGCGGTAATCGAAGACATTGCGATGCTGAAGTACATCGGTCTCAAGCCAGTGGTTGTCCATGGCGGCGGGTCGGAGATTTCGAGCCTCCTTTCCCGCCTTGGCAAAGAAAGTGTTTTCATCGATGGACTACGCGTCACCGATGAAGAGACCGCCTCTGTTGCTGAGATGGTCCTCTCTGGTTCAATTGGCAAAGGCCTTGTTGATAACCTTGAGCAAGTGGGGATCAAAGCAGTTGGCATCAGCGGTAAAGATGGGCGGACGTTCCTCTGTGAAAAGAAGAGTGATGAGAAGGGGCGGGATTTGGGCTTTGTTGGATCGATTACGAAGGTCGATACGACCCTCGTCGATTCCCTGCTAAAGAGCAACTTTGTTCCAGTCCTCTCCCCAGTGGGTGTTGATGCAGCGGGTAATACGTACAACATCAACGCCGATTACGCCGCCAGTGCAATCGCCGGAGCCCTCAACGCCCAAAAACTCATCTTCCTCACCGATGTTGAGGGAATCCTCACTGATAAGGACGATCCCTCCACGATCATTCGAACGCTCACCCACAGTGAGGCAGTTTCCTACATCGCCAATGGTACGATTAACGGGGGAATGATTCCAAAGGTTCAGTGCTGCCTCGATGGGCTACAGAAGGGCGTTGAAAGTGTCCACGTCCTTGATGGGCGTCTTCCTCATGCAATATTACTTGAGATCTTCACGACGAAGGGAATTGGGACGATGGTAACGAAGGAGGATACACCCAATGAGTGAATTTATGATGAACACCTACGCCCAGTGGCCGGTGACGTTTGTCAGCGGTAACGGGGTGTATCTAACGGATGATCAAAACAACACCTACCTCGACTGCGTTGCCGGCATCGCCGTGAACGCCCTAGGGTATAAAGACGCCGGTCTTACGGATGCCCTTCAAGAGGTGCTAAATCAAGGAATTCTCCACGTTTCTAACCTTTACTACAACGCCTATGTTAAAGAGGCGGCAAAGAAGCTGACAACCCTTGCAGAAATGGAGAAGGCGTTCTTCTGTAATAGTGGCGCAGAAGCAAATGAAGCAGCCTTAAAGCTTGCCCGCAAATGGGGTCATCCAAAGAATAAATCGACGATCATTTCAATGATCGATTCCTTCCACGGGCGCACCTACGCCGCTGTTACCGCCACCGGGCAGAAGAAGTACCACCAACACTTCGATCCTTTACCATCGGGCTTTGTCTACGCCCACTTCAATGACCTCGATTCGATTATCTCTCTCATCGATAGAAATACGTGTGCCATCATCGTCGAGCCAATCCAAGGCGAGGGGGGAATTGTTCCAGCAACAGAGGAGTTCCTTCAGGGGCTACGCAATCTCTGTGATGAACATGACCTCCTGCTGATCTACGATGAAGTGCAGTGTGGAATGGGGCGTACCGGTAAGGCGTTTGCCTCCCAAGGGTATAACGTGAAGCCCGATATCCTTACTACCGCCAAAGCCCTCGCTGGGGGAGTCCCCGCAGGGGCGATGCTCACAAACAAGAAGACAAGCGATGTGTTTGCCCCCGGCGACCACGCTTCAACGTTTGGGGGAAACGCCCTCGCTACGAAGGCGATCTCCTATATGTGTGACCGCCTCAGTGACGAAGCGCTACTGAAGCACATCAAGGAGACAGGGGATCATTTGAATAAGAAGCTCAACGATCTTAAGGCACAATTCCCCACTCTTATCACCGATGTTCGCGGTATGGGCCTCATCCAAGGAATAGCGCTCACGATTACCCCAAAGGATGTCGTCTCCAAGTGTTTCGAGAAGAAACTTCTGCTTGCTAGTGCGGGCTCTAACGTCGTTCGCTTCGTCCCACCACTAATCATCACCAAGGAAGAGATCGACAAAGCAATAGCCATCCTCCAAGAAAGCCTAGAAGAGCTGCTGAGAAAATAAAAATCGCACGGGTTGAAAAGTCGAAATCGCACGGGTTGAGAAGTCGAAATCACACGGGTTGAAAAGTCGGAATCACACGGGTTGAGGTTGAGGAAATTTAATGTCCATGGTATAAGTTACTAAAGGAGCTAATTCCCATGGATACAAAGCCGTATTTACCGCGCTTGATTGACCGAAAAATATCTAAGTACCTAAACGCCTTCGGAGCGATCTGTATCGAAGGGCCGAAATGGTGTGGAAAGACTCGAACCTCCCTACATCATAGCAAAAGTAGCTTTTATGTTGGATCTGCAGCGGGTAATTTTAGTAATCGACAGCTGGCTTTAGCCGATCCATCATTGATATTAGATGGAGATTCCCCTCGCTTAATCGATGAATGGCAAGAAGTACCTTCAATTTGGGATGCCGTTCGCTATGAGGTGGATAAGCGAGGAGAAAAAGGTCAGTTTATTCTTACAGGGTCTTCTACACCCAATGACAAAGGATTTTTCCATAGTGGGGCGGGAAGAATAGCTATACTACGGATGAGGCCGATGTCTTTATTTGAAATGGGCCTTTCTTCTGGTTTAGTCTCTTTGCGAGAATTATTTACTGGAGAATCCAAAACAGTATTAACGGGTGATGTAGATCTTCGAAATATCATTCAGTATATAATCCGAGGTGGCTGGCCCGGGAATATTGATATTGAATTTGAGTACGCTCAATTATTACCCATAGAGTATATAAATGCAGTTCTTACCAGAGATATAAGCAGGATGGATGATAAAGCCCGTGACCTCAAAAAAATTCAGCTCTTACTTCGCTCATTGGCTAGGAATGAAAGTACAACTGTTACTATCAGAGCGCTTAAGAACGACATCAAGGAAGTCGATAACGAAGATATTGATGTGGATACAGTTGCTAAATATTTAAATGTGTTTGAAAGACTCTTCCTTTTGGACAATCAGCCACCATTCAGCACAAATATACGATCGTCAGTGAGGGTCAAGCAGGCGGTTAAACGTCATTTTTGTGACCCCTCATTAGCATGCGCTCTTTTAGGAGCAAACCAAGAAACACTACTTGCTGACTTAGAGACTTTGGGGTTTTTATTTGAAGCCTTGTGTGAGCGTGATTTAAAGATATATGCAGAAGCAAATGATGCAAAACTATATCACTATCAAGATTACCAAGATAATGAAATTGATGCAGTCGTGGAATTCTCTGATGGAAGCTGGGGCGCGTTTGAAATTAAATTGGGAGCGCATCAGTTAGATAGTGCTGCCAAGAAGCTCCTACAGATTAAATCTTCGATTGAAGAAGAACCAAAGGGTCGAGCCCCGAAAGTGATGGGGGTAATTTGTGGACTCGCAAACGCGGCCTATATCCGGCCCGATGGGGTGCATGTAATCCCAATTACAGCACTTCGAGATTAGGAATCTCTAATAATGTGTTGCTGTCACAGTTGAGCTAGAATTGACTCCAACGCTTTTGTTATCCGTTCATCGTCTTGGGCTGTATACGACATGATTAAGGATAATGGATCAACGCTTAAATCTGAAGTAAGAATGCTCGGGTCATATTTCCACACTTCAATACCGACCTGACGTTCTGTGTCTATTAATACCTCAGTGATGTTGGATGCATGTACCGTAGCATATGATGGTACTATTGGTGAATTTATCATCGATTGAAGAGCAAGAGCAGAATCTCCAGCGAGGAGAAGGTTTTGAGTGAGCTCTTCTTTATGGAGATACCCGCGCTTTCGTACTGGGTTAATTAAATACGGCCTCATACGTTCGAAGAGTTCTCTTCCTTGTAGTGGTGAGTAAAGGAAACGTTGAACACCATCCTTTTCAGCGATGATGTGCCCTGTCTGAGCAAGTTGATCAAACGCCCGAGAGAGTGTCATCTTTGAATAAGGAAGACTCTCACTCACCTCCTGAAGGTAGAGCTTAGACTCCTTCCTATAGAGATAACAAAAAAGCAAAACCTGTGTTGCTGGTTGGAGCGAAAAAGACTCCACCTCTTTTGGAGCAAAGCGTTCTTGTAAAAGTATTCCTAAAAACGGCAAATAGATTTGCGTGTTTGGTACAATAAATGGAATTCGAGCATTAATGAGCGATTCTCTTCGCTGACGAGTAATTGAAGGAAGAACCAAGACAACAGGCAGAGGTTCGATTGTTTGGAGTAAAGCGATATGCTTCTTAATTGCTTGAGTAGGATCAAAAATCCCTTTCGGATATAGGAAAATAACGGTAATACCATTATTAAAATTCATCCATTTCTAACTAAGTAATATAAGTCAAACTGCCTCTCCGCTTTGAAGTGGAGAGGCAACAGTAAGCTTACTTAAAAAACGTGTGGCGGAGCCAGCGTTGAGAAGCTACAGCACTTCCTTCCCTTGTGAGAGCACGAATCTCCTCCATCACATCGGGTGTGAGGCGTCGTTCAATCATTTGAAGGAATTCAACACTTTCGCGCAATGCTCCCTGGCCGTCTTCTCGGTATGGGTATTGGTCCATAGAGAGCCATCCGTTATATCCAGTCTCTTTCAACCAGAAGAGTAGCTCAACAAACCGAGGGAAGTGGACCGATCCAACGATCATATCGTCATCCCAGGAGCCATAGTTATCATTGAAGTGCATATGGAAGAGTTTCTTTCCATACTCTTGTAGAATTACGACTGCTTCAGCAACGTTCTCACCCGCTACGAAGGCGTGGCCAGTATCAATGGTGACTCCGACGTTATCCAGCTTAGTTTCTTTTGCAAGAAGTAGCGTATCAGAAGCTCGCGCCATGAAACTAAAGTTTCGCGGTTCTTTTGGCTTATACTCAAGAGCAAACTGTATGTCTGGGGAGGCTTTTGCTACGGTAATAATGTTTTCAAGAAGCCAACGGCGCTCTTGGACAAAGTCAGACTGTAGATGATAGTCATACCCATCTTGACCTGGCCACAAGTTAATAATTTTGCATCCGAGCTTTCTTGCCATTTCAACGCATTCAAAGGTGTAATCAAGTGCTTCTTGGCGTGTAGGTTCATCTTTTGCTGAGAGACTTCCGCGCCACCACTGCTTGCGGCTGAAGTGGTCAGGAATAATTGAAACACACGCTAAGTTATGTTTATCGAGCAGCTCTCCTACCTGGTCAACATTGTCGCTTGCTACATCCCATGTTCCAACGAGCTCGACTCCTGTTACTCCATCAATTTCAGCTGCTTGGCGAATGAGCGTTTCTTTTGGGAGCTCATCTTTGTACCCTGATGAAAGAAACCTATCACGGGTGTTTCCCAGGTTTCCTAAAATAATTGAATAGTTGCTCATGACAATACCTCCTTGTCAATTTCTATCCATAACACTGTCACGCACGACCAATGTCCCTTTGACTTGAATCGTGATTGGTTCCTTAGATCGTTTTGTTGAAAGCTTATCAACGAGGAGCTCGGTAGCAAGAGTTCCGATTAGCCGGTTAGGGACCTTAATCGTCGTTAATCGTGGTTCAGACATCGAGCTCATTGGTAAATTATCAAACCCAACAATTGAGATATCCTCTGGGATTCTAATCTTGTGTTCCTTGAGTGCTTTAATGACCCCTAGAGCAGCAACATCGTTGTAACAGAAAAATGCTTGGGGAAGAGTGGGGTTGGTTTGAAGGTACGCATTCATATCTTGATACGCTTCTTTGAACCCTGGTTTAATTCGAAGAAAGTAATCTTTGTTTACTGGAAGGTTTGCTCGCTCAAGACCAAGAGTGAAGCCTTGTTCGCGTAGTGATATATTTCCACTCAGAGTTGTACAGCTAATCATCCCTATTTCGCGGTGGCCATACTCAACCAAATGGGTAATAGCTTGGGTAAGAGCGTTTACGTTTGCCATATCAACAAAATCACAACGGGCTGTTTCAAATTGGGTGTCGATTACCACAAAGGTAAACGGCAAGGATTGAAGACTATTAACATCCTCTTCATCGAGTTCAGTTCCGAGAATGATAATCCCTTTAGGCTTCCGCGCTGAAAGAAGGTTTGTTAATGCCGAGACAGTAGTGAACGTATGATCGAGAATCTCAAAGGTGTAGCCTGCTTCTGTAACTGCCTCATTGATAGAGTCGATGTAGTCCATAATAAAACTGCTTTGATCGCGGTTAAGAATTAAGCCATGTTTATTCAGCCGAGCAAACATGATGAAGCCTTTGCTTGTTTGGGTAATGATTCGCTCCGAGGGGAGGCGATAGTTCATCTTCCGAGCGATTTCTAAAATCGTTGATCGGGTTTTGTCGCTTACTCCCTTATGCCCATTTAACGCAAGGGAAACGGTTGTTTTTGAGACTCCTGCCTCTTTTGCAATTTCTTTGATGCCCATAAATGAAGCATATGCCCCGAATGATTGCCTGTCAAATAGTTTAATAAAATTTTAGTTAAATAAGCCCATTTATCGATAAATCTTCTTAATAAGGTGGGGGAATAGCGAAAAATATAGTTTTAAAACCGAAAAATGGTACTAAGCTACTAAACAATTTTATCATAATTATTTTGACTTCCACTAGGTGGTGGGGTAGAGTATGGATACAGACTGTAAAAGGAGGAACACAGGATGAAAAGGTTACTCGTATTTCTTTTAATCGCCCTTTTTGCTGTTGGCTTAGTCTTTGCTGCTGGCGCGAAAGAGAAAAAGGCGGACGACTACGAGATCGTCGTCGTACCGAAAGACGCATCAAACCCATGGTTTGTGCGGATGAAGGTTGGTGTCGATGAGTATGCGAAAGAAACTGGTGTAAACGTGTATCAAAGAGGAACACCTCAAATTGACGCTACGTTACAAGCCCAGTTGGTTCAAGACTTAATCGCCCAAGGTGTTGATGCTATCTGTGTGGTTCCCGTAGACCTTGAGTCGATTGACCCAGTGCTTGCCCAAGCACGAAAAGCTGGAATCGTTGTTATCACTCACGAAGGTGCTGACCTTGAGAACGTTGATTACGATATTGAAGCATTTAGTAATGCTGGATACGGAGCGTTCATCATGGATAACCTTGCCGAAGCAATGGGTGAAGAAGGATTGTACACCACGATGGTTGCTTCCTTAACGAACGGATCCCACAACGAATGGGCCGATGCTGGTGTTGCTCACCAAAAGGCAACATATCCGAGAATGACCCTTCTTGAAGCTGAGAAGCGCGTTGAATCGTTTGACAACGGTGATATTGCCTATAACGCTGCAAAAGAGCTCTTTAAGAAGTATCCTAATCTCAAGGGTGTCATGGGAACATCCTCATACGACGCTCCCGGTGTTGCTCGAGCTATTGAAGAGTTAGGCCTTGTTGGTAAGGCATTTACCTCTGGAACTGGAATGCCGTTAGATAACGCCGAGCTTTTAAAGAGTGGTGTTGTTAAGTCGCTGACCCTCTGGGATCCGGCACTTGCTGGTAAAGCGATGATTTCCCTCGCTCGAAAAGTTCTCGCTGGTGATTCAATTGTTGGGCCAGTAAACCTCAATGTTGAAGGATACGAAGCATTACAATTTAAGGCGGGAAGTAAAACCGTCCTAGAAGGTGAAGGCTGGATCGTCATCAACGCAGATAACGTCTACGACTTCGGATTCTAAGAATATCTGCTTCGAGTGCTGTCCTGTCGAATATCCCTTCGGCAGGACAGTGTTGTGTTATACTATTGGTAAATGGCTAGTACCACCACGAGGTGAGAATCATGGCAGAGATATTACTAAAAGCCCAATCGATTTCCAAATCATTTGTCGGTGTCCAGGCACTAAAGGATGTGTCGTTCTCTATTAAACGAGGCGAGATTCATTGTCTTGCTGGCGAGAATGGCAGTGGTAAATCGACGCTTATTAAAGTGATTAGTGGGGTATACACCCCAGATTCTGGGCACATTGAGTTTGATGGGCACCAATATTCTAAGATTACTCCAATTGAAGCGATTAATCACGGAATTCAGGTAATCTATCAAGACTTCTCTATTTTTCCAAACCTTACCGTAATGGAGAACCTTGCCCTGAATACTGAGTTAGCAGCAAATCGACGCTTTGCAAATTGGAAGCGGATTCGACAAATTGCTGAAGAGGCTCTATCTAAAATTAATGTTAAAATTAATCTTGATGCGTATGTAGGCTCCCTTACCGTTGCTGAGAAACAAATTATTGCAATCAGTCGAGCCTTAATGTTTAATACCAAACTCATCATCATGGATGAGCCGACAACCGCCTTAACGAAGAAAGAAGTTAGAAACCTTTTCTCGATTATCCTCCAATTAAAGGAGCGAGGCATTGCTACTCTTTTTGTGAGTCACAAACTCAATGAAGTCTTTGAAATCTCTGAAAACTTCACAATCCTTCGAAGTGGGGAGCTTGTTGCAACAGGCTCAACGAAGGATTTAGACGATCGGAAGTTTTCATACTATATGACGGGCCGGACATTTGAACCCCGGAGGTTTATCCCTACAGATATTACTCCCAAACCAATCTTTGAAGCTGATCGAGTTGGAATCCCTGGTTCGTTTAGTGACGTTTCATTCTCCCTGCATGGTGGGCAAATTATCGGGATTACTGGTCTCTTAGACTCTGGGCGAACCGAATTAGCGCTTTCAATGTTTGGGATGAAACCCATTAAAGAAGGAGAGTATCGGGTTCATGGTAAAGCGGTAGCAGTGAAGAGTCCTAAGGATGCCATTGAACATCAGATTGGGTATGTGCCCGAAGATCGCCTTAGCGAAGGGCTCTTCTTATCCCAGCCAATCGGGGATAACATTGTTATCACTGAGTTAGATACCCTCACAAAGCGTTTTGGTGTCGTCGACCAGAAGAAGAGGGGTGATGAGGTCACACGCTGGGTCAAGAACCTAGCAATCGCCACCCCAAACCCTGACAACGCCTGTCAAACACTCTCAGGAGGAAACCAACAACGGGTTGTTTTGGCAAAGTGGCTAGCAAACAACCCACGGGTCTTAATTCTTAATGGCCCCACTGTTGGAGTTGATATTGGATCAAAACACGACATTCACACAATTCTCCAAGAGCTCGCTAAAGAGGGAATGGGGATTATCATCATCACCGATGACTTGCCCGAAGTCGTTGAGAACTGTTCAGAAATTCTTGTCATGAAGAGCGGTAAGATTGTTGCTACACTCGCAGCTGAAGAAGCTGATGAACAGAAGATTCTGTCATATATGCTGTAAGGAGGGAGATTGAATGAACGTTGATGGTCGGTCATTGCTTAAAAAACTTACTCGAAGAAATGAATTTTATGTCTTTCTCGTCCTCCTTGCTTTGTGTCTTTTGATTGAGATCCGCTCTGGTCAGTTTTTCTCACCAAATAACCTTGTTGATATCGCTTCAGCGATGATTGTTCCCGGACTGTTTGCAATAGGGGCATTTTTGGTCATTATCTCAGGTGGAATTGACGTTTCCTTTCCCGCTCTTGCGAGCTTAACGATGTACGCAACAACGAAAATGCTCCTTGATGCGAACTATCAGGGAGGGGCAACATTACCAATTGCTATTGCTCTTGTTATTGGGGCGCTCCTCGGAGCCTTTAATGGATTGTTCATAGGATATTTTAAACTTCCAACGTTAATCGTAACCCTCGGAACCTCAAGTGTTTTCAAAGGTCTGATGCAGGGGGCGCTAAACTCAAAACAATTGACGATTATTCCGCCGGGAATGAGGAAGTGGGGAACAACTGCCCTCTTTATTGCCCGAAACCCTGTCTCAGGCCTTACTAGTCGAATGTACATAACACTTATCGCCTTTCTTGTTGTCCTCGCCCTCGTCTTTGTAATGTTACGCTTTACGATGTTTGGTCGAGGAATCTACGCGATTGGTGGCTCGGAGGTAAGCGCCCACCGAGCGGGCTTTAACGTCATCCGAACGAAGGTAATCATGTACGTCTTAGTAGGTATGATAGCGAGCTTAGCGGGAATCATTCGAGCGAGCATGATGCAACAAGCCCACCCAACAAATATGCTCGGCATGGAGATGAATATCATCGCAGGAGTAGTTCTTGGAGGAACAGCGATAACTGGAGGGCGTGGTACCCTAACAGGGTGTATGCTCGGAACTCTCTTAATAGTCATTGTTGAAAACTCAATGATTCTTTTAGGAATTCCTACATCGTGGCGGAGCGTCTTTACTGGTGTGCTAATCATCGTTGGAACTGGCGTGAGTGCGTATCAGATGATTGTGATGAACCGGACCAAACGGGTTCGCCGACCAAAGAAGGGGGTTAAGGCATGACGAGTCCACGAACACTACAACAAGCTCAACGGCTCTATCGGAGTGATCGGCACATGTGGCGCCTCATTATCATGATAGTTGCTTGGATGATTTTCATGGCAATCACCCGCTTTAGAAAGTTCTACACGTTAATCAATTTCCAAACAATGGCTGCTCAATTCCCTGAATTTGGGTTGATGAGCCTTGGAATTATGCTGACGATGATTACTGGTGGAATTGACCTTTCAGTCGTAGGAACAGCAAACCTCACCTCAATTCTCATGGCATTCTTATTGATTAACCTCACTACAGCGAGTGGTGGTCTTCCTGTCTATGCAATTCCCCTTGTCTTTGTGTTGGCTCTTCTCTTAGGAGCTACGTTTGGCTTCTTTAATGGCATCCTCGTATCGAAGTTTCACATTCCTCCAATCCTTGCGACAATGGGAAGTGGTGAACTCTTCACAGGGATTTGTATGGCAATTACGAACGGAAATGCAATTAGTAAATTCTCTCGAACCTACGCCAATACCATTAACAACAGAATTTTTAGCCTTATTCCAGTTCAGTTGGTTATCTTCAGCATTATGGCAGTAATTATCTGGTTCTTATTGTCGAAGACCGCCTACGGTTCAAAGCTCTATCTCCTTGGTACGAGCGAAACCGTTGCACGATTTAGCGGCTTAAAAACCAACCGTCTCTTGATTAAAACCTACGTACTTTCTGGCATCTGTGCAGCGTTAGGCGGAATGATTATGCTAGCGAACTATAACTCCGCCCGAGCAGACTACGGAACAGTCTACACCCTCCAATGTGTACTTATCGTTGTTCTCGGTGGTGTAAATCCCGTTGGGGGAAGTGGGAAGATAAGCGGGGTAGTCTTGGCAATTATTCTTCTTCGAGTGTTAGAAACAGGTTTAAATCGCTTCCCAAAGATTAGTAGTTACTACATCTCCCTTATCTGGGGTGGTGTCTTGATTTTAGTCATGGTGCTCAACTACTTTACCGAGCATGCTAAAGTAAAAACAACCCAAGCAGGAGGTTCTCATGAGTAAGATTCGAGTTCTTTTAGCTGGTGAATCATGGATTACTGTTTCTGCCCACCACAAAGGTTTCGACCACTTTGCTGCAGGAATGTATGATAATGGGCAACGACATTTAGCTGTAGCGCTTACAAGCGACCCTTTCATTGAATATACCCATATGCCTGGTCATGAAGTTCCAGAGAGCTTTCCACTGACGATGGAGGAGTTGAAGCAGTGGGATGTTATCATCATCAGTGATCTTGGATCAAACTCCCTTCTTCTCTCCAATAGCGTCTTCCTTGAAGGTAAGCGTGAACCCAATCGACTACAGCTCCTTAAAGAATGGGCTGCCCAAGGTGGAGCTTTGATTATGTGTGGGGGCTACCTCTCTTTTGCGGGTTTCCAAGCAAGTGCAAAATACTTCCGTACTCCGATTGAAGAGGTTCTTCCCGTTGATATCTATCCCTTTGATGATCGAGTCGAGACTCCTGAAGGGGCTACTGTAGAAATTGTTGATCCTAACCACCCCGTGCTGAAAGGAATTACTGGCCCGTGGCCATACTTCTTAGGGTATCAGGAAGCTCTTTTAAAAGAAGGTGCCCACCTAATCGCTCAAAGTCAGTACGGCCATCCGCTTATTGCTGTCCATAATTATGGCAAAGGCAAGTCGCTGGTCTGGATGAGTGATATTGGTCCTCACTGGTGCCCCCTCGAATTTACTCAATGGGAAGGCTACGCAACGTTCTGGAAGAATGCCATTCATTATGTAGCCGGTCGTTAGCGCCGTTTCACAACCTTCGAAAGGAAGATATCCACCAGGCTCGGGTCAAGCTGTGTTTCCCTCATACTTTGAAGTGTTGAGGTGGCTATTTGTTTGGAGACGCGCTCATACGCTGCGTTTGGGCCGGTGAAGTTAGCCCACGTGTTTGCTACGGCTATGATGCGAGCAGAAATAGGGATTTCTTTGCCTTTAAGGCCACGGGGAAAGCCAAGACCATCATAGCGCTCATGGTGGTAGAGGATTGCTTCAGCAATGGGGGCGTACTCATCAACGGAGCGGAGGATGTTATACCCAATCTCGGGGTGGCGGCGAAGCTCAATGCTTTGGGCTTTCGATAACTGGGTAGTTCGCATTCGAAGAATCTCTTGAGCTACTGCAATCTTTCCTAAGTCGTGGAAAAGGGCCGCTTTTTCAATATGTTCTGCCTCATCACTACTTAATCCTGCAGCTAAGGCGAGGCTGGTGGCGTAGGTGGAGACTAAATCACTGTGGAGCTCGATTGTTGCTTCTTTTTGGTAGAGTTGCTCTAAGATTGAACTGATTACCTCACGCTTATAGGTGAGGTTTTCTTTGAGCTTATTTTGATACATATTATCTTCAGCGACCTTGAAGGTTGTATCAAAGCTCGTTTCGGTACTCCGTTGGGCGTGTCCAAAGGAAACACTGATGCGGATTCCTTCAACCATCTCGTTGGCAAGCGCCTTGTTCATTCGATCAACGATGATCTGGGCGTGCTCTGCATCGGTTCTTGGAAGGAGTAACACAAATTCATCACCCCCAACGCGGGCGATAATATCATCCTCTCGGCAGGAGCGCTTCATCACTGAAGCAACTTTCTTTAAGAGCTCATCCCCTGATTCATGGCCAAAGGCGTCGTTGGTAAGTTTTAAGCCATTCACATCAGCAAGAATAAGGGTAAGGGGGTGATACGGCTCCCCATCGACCTCTTGGCGAACGCGGTCATAGTACCGACGGTTATACACCATCGTTAACGGATCGGAGATCGAAAGACTCGCCATCTCCTGGGCTTTCGTTTTCTCCTCGGTCGCATCCCGGAAGACGATGACGATTCCATGCAGCTCGTCATCCTTGCCAATGATTGGGGAGGCACTATCGCTTATGTAGCGCTCCACCCCATCCCGGGCGACGAGGGTCACTTGATTGCCAATGGTAATTGGGCTGCGGGTCGTAAGGACGAGTTTTACAATATCTGGGGTGCGCTGCTTTCGGTTTGTTGGTAAAAGGGTAAAGACCTCATGAAGCGGCCTTCCGATCGCCTCTTCGGCTCGCCAGCCACAGAGCGACTCGGCAACGGTGTTCATGAATTGAATGACCCCTACTTCATCAGTTGAAATCATCCCATCGCCAACACTGAGCAGCGTTGTCTCAAGGAGCATCCGCTCATAGAGGAGTTGCTGTTCCAAATCCTTCTGGTTGGTGATGTCATCCATCAACATCGCCACATACCCTGCCTCAGGTTGGTACGATGAAACCCGGAAGAGTCGATTAAACTCGGGGTCTTTCGTCTCGTACTTCTCACTGACTCCTGTTCGACCAACGCGGAGGTTGAGGGCCATCAACTCCGTGCTGAGGGGTGGAATCATCGATGAAACTGGACGATTAATAATATCTGCGTTCGACATACCCGTAATGCGCTCATGGGCTTTGTTAGTACGAACAATCTTGTAATCGATTGGATTACCCGCCTCGTCATTAATCATCTCCAAGTAAGCAAAGCCTTGGTTCATTGAATCAAAGAGGTTCTGGAGGGCTTTTCGATTCTTTGCGAGGGCATCGAGGGTTGCGATGCGCTCGCTGATGTCGTTATAGAGGCCGACCATGAACAAAGGATTCCCCTCAGCGGTCCGAAGAATCACTTGACCGCGGGCGCTCATCGAGACGAGGTGCCCGTCGCGGTGAATCATCCTCATATCGTAGGAGAAGAATTCCGTTTTTCCTTCAAGATGCTCCCTAAGGCCTGCTGAAACACCAGAAAGGTCGTCGGGATAGATAATTGATTCAAGCTGGTCTTGAGTGAGGGTAGTAAGTTTAGTGGGGTCGTAGCCCAGGGCGAGGGCAAACTGCTCGTTTACCTCGATGCGATCATTGGAAATATCCCAACTGTAGGCGATTAAGTGTGAACCCTCGATCGTCGCCTGGAAGCGGTCGCGTTCGATGCGCAGCAGTCGCTGATCCTCCTCCTGTTCTTTTTGGTAGCGCTTCATATCTCTTAGGGAGACAAAGCCGCCAATAGAGACTAAGAGGATAATGAGACCAGGACTGAGGAAGGAGTTAACTTGGCCATAACCTTGCCATCTTGCTAGTTGCTGAAGGCTCTCATCGAGGGCCGCTTGTTCGTTCGCTTGAAGGATATCTAAGTGACCAGTTAACTCATTGGATGCTTCACGAGAGCGAATAATCATTGATTGAAACTGTTCGTCTTGGATGATGAGGGTCGGGTTATCTTCTAAGGTAGACCGGTAGTTTAAAAGAGGAGTAATTGTTCGGGTCATTAAGTTGCGATAGGTGTCTACGGCTTGCTGGAGGGGGAGGCGTTGTTCTGGCTTGGCTGAGAGTAGTTCTTCAACATCGCTAAAGAGTACTGAGAATCTATCTTTTAGGAGTTCAATTACATCAAGATAATTATCGGTTCCCGTAAGAAGATATCCGCGCTCAGCGAGGCGGATAGATTGGAATGTCGTGTAAATCGTCTGTAGCCTCGTAATGACATCGTACGTCTCTTGAATTTGAGTGGTTAGTGTTCCTACTTGGCGATTTACAGCATGGTCAATGAGGGTCGAGATTCCCAATGTTAGGATGACTATTCCCATCCCAATAATAAAGACTTTTACGAAGCGTGGTTGTTTCCTAATAAGAACCTCCTTCAATTAGTATACTCCTAATCAATGTGAATACAATAGATAATCTATTTCATTAAAACATAGACACGTGTCATACAAAGAAGGACCTAGTTGCTTTTTTTATTGATAATTGGTATCATTAGAGTATTGATATTACTTATAAGGAGTAAAAACCATGGACGAAATGAATGTTGTTGCTAGTTTACCGTTAATTGGTGATCCAGCTCCTGCGTTTCACGCAGTGACCACCCAAGGTGACATCAACTTCCCTGAAGATTACAAGGGTAAGTGGGTCATTCTCTTTAGTCATCCCGCCGACTTCACCCCTGTCTGTACCACTGAGTTTATGACCTTTGCATCCATGCACGAAGAGTTTAAAGCGATGAACACCGAGCTTGTTGGGCTCTCAATCGACTCGCTGTACGCCCACATCGCGTGGCTGAGAAAGGTGCAGGAGCTTGAGTGGAAGGGAATGAAGAACGTTGAGGTGAAGTTCCCCGTCATTGAAGACATCAAGATGAATGTCTCGCGCAAGTACGGTATGGTCCAAAGCCAGAGTGACACCCAGGCAGTCAGGGCCGTCTTCATCATCGACCCGAAGGGCGTCGTTCGAACGATCCTCTTCTACCCTGCCGCGATTGGGCGGAACTTTGATGAGATTAAACGAGCAGTTCAGGCGCTTCAGAAAGCTGATAAGGATGGCGTAGCCACCCCTGCCGATTGGCGCCCTGGTGATGATGTGATCATCCCAACCCCCGGTTCCTGCGGAACAGCAAAGGAGCGGATGGAGAGTCAGGACGAGGCAATGTACTGCCTCGACTGGTTCCTCTGTTTCAAGAAAGAATCATAACGGGTACGCACGTACGCAAAGTGAGGGAGCTTATCAACGAGCTCCCTCTTTGTGTGCGTGATAGAGAGTATTCGCAGTAATACACAAGAGAACAAACGCTCCACCGGTGAGGATATCCTTATGAGGAATCTCACCTAAGAAGATCCACACGTACAAGATTCCGAAGACGGTTTCTAGCGAAGTAATGAGCGCTGACTCAGCCCCACTGATATACCGAGCTCCCATGCTAATCAGCACTTGGGCAAAGGGAACAATAATAATTCCCACCGCCAAGAGCGGCAGGAGCGCCGAGGGGGGAACAGCAACCTTGCCCATTCCAAGAATCAAAGCGATAATCGCTCCAAAGAATCCCCCAGCCATTGAAACACCGACGCGGTTTACCCCATCGTGTTTGCGCAAGTACGCAAGGTTAATACCCATGAATAGTGGTGTTCCTAAGGTAATAAGGAGACCTCCGACATCGACGCTACCAAACTCCCGATGGAACATGTAGGTGATTCCTAAAATCGACCCGATCGCTGCGAGAATCGTCGCAAGGCCGGGCTTTTCTTTATAGACTAAGAACGCGTAAAGCGAACCAAAGAGCGGCGAGAG
>Ga0265293_10006933_pt1 | contig 17765 bp, 14 predicted proteins | sample Munlanlewell138R_FD_192505 | JGI IMG/M metagenome (GOLD analysis project Ga0265293, IMG submission 192505) | Leachate microbial communities from a municipal landfill in Southern Ontario, Canada - Leachate well 138R | ecosystem: Engineered > Solid waste > Landfill > Unclassified | place: Canada...
TCGCTTTAAAAACCACGTACTGCGCAGGCTCTACTTCACACTCAAAAACAGAGTTTTGAACACGAACTCCGTAGTCTAAGCATGTTTTAGCTATATTTCTTAAACGTCGCCTTCCAGCAGATGTGATTACACTGACATCATAGGTCACTAGCACTAACATTACTTCACCAAAAACGGAGGATAAAACTCAGTATCACCACGAATATGCCTTGCTAGCAACATGGCTTGGCAGTGTGGAAGCAAGCCAACGGGTACTTTCTCTTGAAGAAAAGGGTGTATAACTTCTATCTTTTTTCTTTCCTGATAGGCCACCAATAATTTCTTACGCGGCTCATCTTTCAAGCGCATTGCACCACTTGCTTCAACAATAAAGTCATTAAACTGAATTTGTTTACGGTTTATTAGGGTTAAAACTAAACGGTCTGCCCAAGAAGCACGAAACTCCTCCAACAAATCTAAGGCTAAACTTGGGCGCCCAGGCCTATCTTGATGCAAAAAACCAACAAACGGATCTAAACCTACGCCATATAAGGCTGACACACACTCTTGGGTAATAAGAGAGTATACAAAAGATAACAGTGCATTAACTGGATCAGTAGGTGGTCTACGTACACGCCCATTAAAAGTAAGCTCCGAGCCTCGCAATAGATTATTAAAAACCGCAAAGTAATTACGTGCTGCTTCCCCTTCTATACCCATGACTTCAGCAACATTCTTAGCTTTTTGAACCCGCCGTAAACTGTTCTTCAATTGCTTTTGCACTTGAACTATTAATAGGTTTTCCCCATGATTTCTGACCTCCCGTTGTAATACTGCACGGCTATTATAAATTTTAGATGCAACAAAAAGGCGCGCTATCGCAACACTTTTATCTGGACAGTCAGCCCAGCGATATTGAGTTCTTCGAAGTAAAACGTTACCTGTCTGGCGTCCTTGGACTCGAGCTAGAAAGCGACCGTACTCAGTATAAAAAGAAACACCTATACCCTCATCTGCACAATAACCCATTAAAAATGGTGACATGCTAACTTGACCGAAGCACAAGATATTTCCGATAGATAAAGATGGGAATTGAGCAAGCTTTTCATCGCCCTGCTTAATAACTAACGTTTCTCTTTCTTTATGCAGATAACTGCCCTGTTTAGTAATATAAAGCGTATTAAGAAGTTTTTTCATCTTTAAATAACTCCTTAATATAATTAGCAGATTTATCTATACGAAAAGTATCTGGTTGGCAAAGCTCAATTAAAGAGCAGGCACGACATCTTTTTTTAATGTCTGTAGGGGCTGGTGTTTTTCCTGAGGCTCTAATGTTATGTGCATTTTTTATTACTGTTTGTGTTTTTTGTCGGAGAGTTTCATCAAACACTACAGGAACACGGCACCGTGTTTCCCAATACCATATAGCACCAACTCTAACTTCCACACTACGCATCTCTTCGATACATAAGGCTTGAGCGCACAGCTGGATTCGATCCCAGTCCTCTTTTTTCGGCTTACCGCGCTTATACTCGACCGGATAAAACTGTATGACCTGTTCTTCAATCACTTCTAGCAAGTCCATTTTTCCAGTTAGCTTATACGTCTCTGAGCGTAGTAGAACAGAACGCTCGGAGCGCTTGCCTCCGCGCTGTTCTGCTTCACCTGTATCTACTCGTTGATGCAAACGATTACCATCGGCAGTAAAGTAGTTTTCTTCCCACACTTGCTCTACGTGAATTAAAGCAAACTGCCTAGGACAATAGGCATAGTGCTGAAGCGCTGAAATGGGAAGAAAATAGTCGTCCAATTAGAATACCTCTTGCACCGTAACACCTTCAGGGATGTTGCCATCAATCTCAATTTTATAGTCAGTGAATTTACGTGCTGGACTACCTTCCTCACCATCGACTCGCAAGACCTTAACTAGCCCAAATAGTTTATGCGCTGGCGCATTACCCATAGCATTATCGTGCTTAAATACGATTAGTTTTCTAGCAGCCATCTCACCACGCGCCGCTGAGCGATCATGCTCGAACATATTAGTGAGCGCACGCCAAAGCAGCTGTAAATCATCTTCAGAAAACCCTGTTTGCTCAGCAAGTTTTGCGGATATAAATCCATGTACACGATATAAGCCATAAGGAACAATATGCTTACGTCCCATAGTGCGCTCTTTCTCAAGATCTCTTTCATTGGTAACTGCCATTCGTGTAATGGAAATCTCCATTGGTACAATAGGGTCAATGGAGCTAGCAAAAGCAAGTTGGATTGGCCCTCGTACCTGTCCAGCGTTTACTTCTGTAGTCATTACTGCACCAAAGGAGCGCACATCAAAAAAGTTAGCGCACATCCAAGCAGTTAGTTCACGTGCCTTTGCAACATTTTTGGGTAGCTTTTTTGCTTCATGCTTTATTTCAAGTGCATCGTAAGCTTTTTTATGCTGATTATTAAGCACTGACTTTTCTTGTATATAAATATCAAAACCAGCCATCTTTTCTTTTTCTAATGCAACGTAGTTACGTATTTTTCGCTTTAAGCAAACGTCTGTTACTAAACCTTGATTGGTTTCAGGATCAAGTCTCGGTAAGTTGCCTGCATCTGGGTCACCGTTCGGGTTGCCGTTAGTAACATCAAACATATAAACAAATTCGTAACGATTATTAATGCTATTACTCATTATTCCTCTCCCTCTTGTATGCTCTCTAATTCAGAAGTTTCTTTTTTAATAAAAAAAACCTGCCTTTGTTGATAGTAGCCCAAAGCAAATTGTCCTTGTGCTTCCATTCTTAAACTCTTAGGAAAACTCGCGTCTAGATTATCAATTATTTCGCCTATAATTTTTTCCCTATTTACAGCCATTCCAGGTTTATCTTTGCGAATCCTCCCTAAATGGTTCTGTGTATTGCGTAATAGCACCGGAAAAATATAGGCTGGCGTTGCTGATGCTGCGCCATAGTAACGATCACGTATGGTGGCATTTACATTACCACCAAGTGCATCTTGCTGTATCCTTTCTAATACAGAAAATAGCCTTCCTAACAAGTAACCTGGCTGCGTGTTTAACGTGTCTAAACTCACTGGCATTTCTCCTTTAAACTTGGCGTTTTTATTCAATCGGTTAAAACGCGTGATTACTGCTTTTATAAGTGCAACTCGAAGTCCGGTAACTTCTCCATCAGCCCTTAAACGCATAAGTAAGTTACTCAACAGGCTGTAGGGGTAGCTATTTCCAGTCAAAATTGCTCGAGTTATTTCACCAGCTAAATGAGGAGGAATATCTTCACTTTTTGCTTTGCCTTGCCGCATAGGCGCTGTCGTAAGCAGCAACTGCCAAATGGCAGGAGGAGTTTTCCAAGGCAGGGGGACTATTCGTAAATCTTCATAATGCTGAGCTAGGCGCTTTGCAAAATCGTTTAACGTACCGGCTTGCCAGAATCGGATAGAAAGCCGTGCCGCATTGGGAGCCAGCCCTAAGACAAATATTTTTATATCATCCGTTAACTCTTTATCTAAATCGGTCAGTGGACGTCCTTGACGGACGGTTTCTAGTGCGCGCTTAAGCTTTTCAGTTTCCTGTGCATCTTCTGTATCAGGATCAATAAAGGCTGCAAATAAATTTTCAGCTGTAGCAGCGGTCTTTTCTGTGTCTGCTTGCGCCCAGAAAACAACCGTTGCATCACCGAGCTGTAAACGTTGGCGGTTGCTAGCATCACGGCGTAATAGATAATTGAGTGCCGTGGTGTAAGAAAAAACAGCTTTATCACCAACAGGTGAGTTATCTCCTTGCTTTTTCCCGAAGGATTCAAAAGAATTTTGATTAAAAGAAACAATACTAGCACCAGCAGTTTGTGCACCATTAACACCCTTGATCGGTGTATGAACTCTCTCTGTAATTTCTAACTCGCCAGTAACTAAGCAAATATTTTTTTCAGAAGTTTCATTTGATGATAATAGCTTTACTATAAAAGTTTTTGCTGCTTTTCGCTCATGTAAATAGCATAAATCTATATCTAATCGAAATATTAAATTCGTATCTACTAAACTCTCACCAATAGATCTAAATACGTCATTAGTTTCAAAATCTTCAGGATTCCATCCTTTAATAAATGAAGAAAAAGCTAATAATCCAACATCATCACAACCTTGCAGTAAGTCTAAGTGGTAGCTAATAAAAGAATCATGCTCTTCTGTTGAGCGCTTACTGGTTAGACTAACACCAAGAACATAACTCGTTTTATCCCAAAACAAGTTAGGTGCTATACCAGATGTCCTAGCACCCGAGTGTGGGACATTAAAATATCTAGCTTTTGGTTTTTTTGTGCTAGTATCCCGCAAGTCCTCCACATCAACTAATTCTCCACTTTTATTTAGTACCAGTGCATAGCTGATGGGGGCAGATGCATAGCCCAAAGAAGGTATTTCATTATTATTCGCCTTTGATAGCCTTGCATAATAGTCATTCAATGCTGTCAAAATCATGACTTAACCTCATCTGAATAAAGCGGCGGCATTGTTATCAAACCATCATGCATTACTGCTCGAAAAAACAATGGGCTATTATCATTGGCAAAATCTATATCATGCAGCATCCAACCTAAATCTCTCTCACCTTGCAGCTCTCCAGCCACCTCGACTAAAGCATTATTATCAAGCAGCTCAAAGTGGGCTGGAAATTCACGGTTACCCAAACACGGCATATGAAAAAACTGACCTTTTTTGGCACGTCGATTAAAAATATCTAAGTGTTTACCTTCATTATCATCTAACCCAGCTTGTTCTGTTAGCTCAAAGTGCGCGGTAATAACATAAGCTACATCGCGAAGAAGTGTTGTGGCACGTTGCTGGCGATCATCTTCTATATATTTAATGATGCCAGTCGTATTTTTTTCTTTTATTCCTTTAGCAATACTGCCAGCTGCAAGTTTTGAACCGAGTTCATTACGCCGAATGGACTCAAAACGTATAGGTTTGAGCACCTGGATACTGTCAATTACCCAACGTATAGCAGGTTTCCAGTGTACTGCTTCTAAAATGCCACGTGCGGCAGAAGGTGTTATTACGTCATAAGAAACACGCTCTGCTTTCATTTCTGGTCGTGTGAAGCAAGCACGCTCGCCCCAAACTAAAAGCTTTATCCCGTAACTCATAACGACTCCTTTTATAAATATAATTAAATTACTAAGCTTTGTGCCTTTATAAATTCTGAGTTTTCCCAATGCAAACCATAATCAGCGCTGTATAAGTCTGAATTTTCAAGTCGCATAAACTGCTCACCAAACCTTTCCTCACCTATGGCAAAAATAGCACCACTTGCACGTAACTCTTTAAATGCGCGCTCAGGTATCTGCACCAGATATGTCTGTAATGTTTTTGCCGCGCTAGGTGCATACTCTAAATTTTTTAAAGCAGCTTCAACTTCAGGCTGTATTTGATTAGTCCCAGGAATAAACGGCACAATAACAGGAAACATTATTGATTCGATAAACTTAAACTCTTGCGCCAAGGTATCAAAGGGTAAGCTGTCTGGTTTAGCACTACTTAATAAGCCTAGCAAGTTTTTAGTATCAAGCTCTTGATCGCCCTTTTGCCAATAAAGCTGCTTAAAATAATCCTCAACAGCCGATAAACTGAGTAGATCATCACCATGCTTACGCGCAACACTCCTGAAAACCTGTGCAAATTGCTTTAATTCAGGAGGTGGTGCCCAGTCTTCATTTTCAGTAGCAAAAACACGAGTTTCACTCTGTTCTTTACTACGCAAGCCTTCGCGGTTACAACGGCCTGCAGCCTGTGCAATAGAGTCTAATCCTGCTTCAGCCCTTAAAACCAAAGGAAAATCTACGTCAACACCCGCTTCTATTAAGGAAGTGGATACCACTCGGCAAGGCTGATTGTTTTTTAATGCCGCACGTATTTTTATTAATACTTCGCTACGATGTTTGGCGTACATGAGTGTTGTTAAGTGAAAAGTGCCTGGCAAATGATCAATAGATTGGTAAAGCGCCCTAGCGTGCCTTCGGTTATTTACAATGCAGAGTACTTGATCATTTTCTTCAAATTGCTCTGTTAGCGCTTCATCTGATAAAAAGCCTACATGGCGTACATTAACCCGTCGTAATTGCTGATAAAGCTTGATTGGCTCCGGTGCTAATTCTCTTACGTTCTCTAAACCATGGGGGAAACCTTGCTCTTTGCTTAAAGCAGGTTGGGTGGCTGTGCACAAAATCAAACTCGTTTTGTAATTTAAAGCCAGTTCATCTAACAAGGTTACACAAGGACGCAAGAGCTTAAGCGGTAGGGTTTGTACCTCATCAAGCACTATTACACTATTGGCTATATTGTGCAGTTTGCGACAACGTGACGGCCTATCAGCAAATAAGCTTTCAAAAAACTGTACTGCCGTTGTAACAATGACGGGGGCATCCCAGTTTTCCATTGCCAGTTTTCTTTTTTCAATAGATTCAAGAGCTTTGGTCGGGTCATCAATAAACGCACTATGGTGTTCTAAAACGGCATCTTCACCTAGCTTGCCAAATGCATTGCGAAAAACAGCAGCATTTTGTTCAACAATGCTAGTAAAAGGTATGACATAGATAACCCGTCTCATGCCATGTTTAATTGCATGATCTAAAGCAAAAGACATAGATGTTAAAGATTTACCACCGCCTGTAGGCACTGTTAAAGAGAATAAACCAGGCTGCTGATTAACTTGCGCTTGAACATGTTTAAGGATGTCACTGCGTAATTTCTTTACTAGAGTGTCTGCCTTAAATCCTGAGAGTACTTTATTTAGTTGATCACGTAGCGCAGGTAAACTTGGGTAATTATGTATATTTCTTGGTAGCTTTCCTTCGGTTTTCCGATAAAAATTGTCTGTATCAATAAAATCCGCATCAACCAAACATGAAAAAACCATTCTTGTAAGCAGGCTAAGCTGATACATCCCTCGCCTTGCAACAGATTTAAAATCTTTGGGAAGAGTTATTTTTTGTAACAGCTCCAGCTCTGATTCCCATACATCATGCAATATAGGCAAAGGGGCTGCCAGCCTAGCATCAAGGCTAGATTTTTTTTGTTTATCTTGGATTTTACCATTCGCCAAACCTGTATGATGACCGGCAATAGTATAAGCAAGTAGTAAACCTATTTGCGGATAAAGCTCTATAGCTTTTTTAGCACCCAAAGTTGAATGATCTACACGTGCTCCACCCTCAAGCCTAGCCTGAAACTCATTGGTATACTTACCTAAATCATGTAGCTGGCCGGCAGTACCGGCTAGTTCTTGTGCATTAAAATCAGCTGCAAATTCCGCAGCAAGATCGCCAACAGCTAGCAAGTGAGCACTTAAAGTTTGCCAACTACTTTTGGGTTGGCATTTTACTGAGTGTGCGTAATATTTTATGCTATTCACCGCTCTATCCGTTTAACTAAACTAATAAAACAAACATTGCCAGCCTATCCAAACATATACAACACTGTATAAAAACACCGTAAAGAAAGTTGACGGTCATTGCTGAATTTAAGCGCCAGCTAATCAAATAACCAGTGTTTAATGTCATCTTTATTGACGATTACAAGCTGCTGCACTTTAGCTTCACCTTCAAGCATCCTCGGGTTGATATTCAGTTTTTGTAATTTATAACTGAGTAAGCATGCACGAGTGTGTATTTTGAGCTGGCTATTTTGCATTGCATATTCAAACTCGATAACTTGACGCTGCGCTTCATCTAATCGCGGGTCAGGCGCGATAATAAGAGTGACGCTCGTTTGCCACGCTACATCATCAGCTGACCTAACGGAGCTTTTCTCTAAGACCTCAGCATCACCTTGAAAGCGGCCTAAAACAAAATCGCGAAACTCTTGGCTTTTTTCACACCAAGCTCGCATATGCCAACGCTGTCCAGTATTAACTAAGTGATGCGGAACGATAATACGGCCTTGGTTATCGGGATTATTAATTGAAACGTAATTAACCTCAACACGGCGACCATTACGCAAAGCCTGTATCAATGGGCGCATAAGTTCAGGCTTAATAGACCGCCGAGGAGACAGTAACGACTGGCAAGGCAACAACTCATCACGGTATGAGCTTTGTCCAGTGATCCAGTTCAGATACTCCCCAGCTTCTCTACTTATAGACTGCGGGGAAAAACCCTCTGCAGGCTGGTAGCTTTTATGACTGCTACAGTACGTGAGTGATTTAGAGTTTTGTTGATTGTACTGATTCAGCTTTTTACTGGCCTGCTGCCGTGAAATATTACATATGCTCGCCAGCTGCATGGGTTGCACACGCCCCTCCCAATAAGCTAGCAATTCGATAAGCCAATAAAACTGTTCGTCACGCACTCTCATAATTACGTCCTTTTAATCAGTTGCAGTAAAATTATTATCTATTTCTCTTACAACACCGGCCCAATCGTCGCGATAACGTTATGCCAGATCCTGCGGTAATAACGCCAAGCCAGCACGGTGGGCAGCATGATTTGATCGGACTGGTCGATGTATTCCTGTTGGCGTTCGCTGATGGCTTGGGTGATGGCTTCATCTTGCAGCAGTATGTTGCTTTCGTAGTTCAGGTCAACACTGCATCGCATTAAACCTTATAGAAGCTTAGTAACCTATATAAGTGCTTATCTTCCGCAGCCAAGCTGTCTAATAGCTCAAGCGAGCACCACTGCTCATATTCGCTGGGCTTTAGCACATCATATGAGAGCGCAATACTAAGCTGCTTCTTACAGCTAGCTGAGACAGCAGGAACAGGCTTACCCAGCATTTTCAAAAACAAACCTTCTATACACGGTGTGTTACCTATCAATTCAATTTTTGACTGTTTAGCCTCTTTTTTTAACGCAGCGGTCCAAGGAATGTCAGTATCTAGAAAAGCGACAACATGATCGAATGCAACGCCGCGTTGAGCGCGTTTTGCAAAATCCAACACGTGCTCAGGGCCTTTGCCATGGGCATTTTTAACTGTGACCTTAGGCCCTTTTTTACCTGAACAATACACGCGCTTTAAATAGTTTAAAAAAGCAGCCTCAGTCGCGCCCTCGCCCACCACTAACAAGGTCTTCCTTTGCCGTATAACTCTGCGTCCTTTCGCCATTACTAGATCTCCGGAACAGCTCCATATGCGCCCGCCATATATTTGGCATAGATATTATCCTCAGTGCGCACGCCTTCAACATCATCCAAGCGGTATGCATCGGTATTGAGTTCAGCGTCTTTTTCCACCAACACAATTTGTTCTTTATAGAGCATATTAAGAACTTCGTGGCTGTGGGTAGAAAAAATAACTTGAGCATTATGTGGGTTGCTTTCAGGCGCAAAAAATAAATCTAAAATTGCCGCCACCATATGTGGATGCAAGTCACTTTCCAGCTCATCAATGACAACCAAGCCGCCCGTTTGCAAAATAGGCAGCACTTTACTGAGTAACACAAAGGCTGAGCGTGTGCCGCTCGATTCTTGCAGCATCAGCAGTTCATAGTTTTTTTCAGCGATATTGTGCAAGCCAATCGGTACGTAAAGCGTGTTTTTATTGCCTATTTTATCGGTAACTGTCTGTTCTTTAATAAAAACCTCAGACAAGCCAAGATCCCACTCAGCCAATAATTGGCTCAAGCGCTGTAAAATATCTGGCTGCTGGTATAAAAACTCTGCCGCACTAAACAACTGCTCAGCATCGTTAAAATTGTACTTGCCCATCATGGTTAAATTGGTTTTAACGTTCAGGTCTACCAGCCGTAACGCTAACGGTTGACCATATTGCGCTGCTGTGGCAATCAGCGATGCATTGGCTCTGACCTTTTGTGCTTCTTTTTGTGAAAAATCAAACTCATCTTTGAGCCTCACTTGATAGCGTTGCGATGCAGCATCCCAGTCACGCTTAAATATATAGACATACCGGTAATCGTAACGGTGCAACGACTCATGCAGTACCCGCTGTGCAGTGAGCGTTAATGCATATTTCCATCTTTTATTATCCAGCTCAAATTCAAGCTCAAACTCTGTAGGCGCGTCTTCACTAGCAAAGTGTGCTACTACAGGAATGCTGTCATCGGGTTTTAGACCTACAAAAGAATCGGTAATAAACCAGTGGATAAAGGCCAGCATTTTTAGAATATTGGTTTTACCGCTGGCATTGGCACCAACCAGCGCCATAACCTTGCTGGCTTTTTGCCCATCGGTTGTTGCAATGGAACGAAAGTCATCCGGTGTGCGCGCGTTAAGTAAAAGCGACAGCTCTAGCGCCTCGCGTATGGAGTAAAAATTCTTGATACGTAATTGACGTAACATGGCAACCTCATAGGTCGTGCACTAAATCGGCCTCGTGCTAAAATTAAGCACTAAAATCAATTTAGAACAGACACCTGTTTAAAACAAGTCTTCATAGAAAATATATGCGAATTCAAAGACATTCAGCACCCCTACAACACCGGCCCAATTGTCGCGATCACATTATTCCAAATCCTGCGGTAATAGCGCCAAGCCAGTACAGCAGGTAGCTCAACTAGGTCCGACTGATCGATGTATTCCTGCTGGCGTTCGCTGATGGCTTGGGTGATGGCCTTATCTTGCAACAGGATGTTGTTTTCGTAGTTCAGATCAAAACTGCGCAGATCAAGATTGGACGAGCCAATCAGGCTGACTTTGCCATCCACGGTCAAGGTTTTGGAGTGCAGCAAGCCTTCTCTATGCTCATAAATCACACAGCCAGCATCCAGTAACTTACGGTAATAACTGTGGCTAGCAGCGGCCACGATCCAGCTATCATTGACCTTAGGGTAAACCAGCGTGACAGCGACACCCCGATGAGCAGCAGCGCATAAGGCATCGAGCACGGTCGCATCGGGGACAAAATAGGGTGTGGTTAAGGTTAGTGTGTGCTCGGCACAAGCAAATAAGTTAGAGAATAATTGTGGTGTGGCACCGCGTCGCTCAGTCGGGCCAACACCCATCACTAGCGCGGCAAAGCCTTCTGCAGCGGGTTCGACTTCAAGCAATGGAATCTCATCAAGTGACTCACCCGTGGCCTGCATCCAATCGCTGGCGAATAACAGTTGATTTTGTGCGACCACCGGTCCTTCAAAGCGCAGCATGATATCAATCCATGGCCCGTACCTTTTCTTAACCAAGAACTCAGGATCAGCACAATTACGACTGCCGCAATAGGTGATACGCGCATCAATCACGGTAATTTTACGGTGGTTACGTAAATCAAAACGGCTGGTGATAATCGTATGAATGATGTTGCTGAACGGCAAGGCAATCGCCAACTGAACGCCGGCATCTTCCATGCGCCGCCACAGGGCTGACTTGATCAATGCGCGCGAGCCCAGGCCATCGGCCATAGCGCGGCAGGTGACGCCTCTGTGTGCCGCACGAATCAACGCCTCAACGATTTCAGTGCCGGTATGGTCGCTGTGCCAAATGTAATACAGCAGGTGCACGTGATCGGTAGCCGCATCAATATCAGTCACCATACGGGTCAGCGTATCACCACCATCGGCCATCAGTTGCGCAGTATTGCCGCCCATTGGGTAAAAACCATTGATGGAACTGGCGTATTGAAATGCAGGGCGATAAATCCGTTCAATCAGTGTGCTGCTGTTACTCGGCGCACCCATAAAGCGTGCTGCTTTGGCGTTGATTTCAGCGAAAATTTCATCGTGGCGTTTGACCGCACGGTTACCAATATCAATCTCACCAAATAAAAAATAGATAACGCTGCCGAAATAAGGCAGCAGGTTCAAGACCACAAACCACGCCAATCGACCTGGCGGGGAAAGGTCATCACGCAGCAAGATACGGATGGTAAGGGTAAGAACTAGTACGGCGTGTAACGTGAAAATAACAGTCATCGGATGTTCCGTGATAATGCAAAGGCCATGACCAGCGTAAGCTTGCAATGGCGTTTATCAAACCAAAACAAAAAATCAGCTGCCTTTTGACTTTTTAACAATGCACTTAACAATGGGCTGATGAAGAGAAAACGATTGCAGTGGCTAGGGCTAGAGTGGAACCTTAAGTCAAATGTTATCAATGAGTTGATCCCCTTACACGCTCTCACTTCCTCTTATCTAAAAAGTTAATCACCAGTCGATCCATCCAACCCCACAGGCGTTGGCGAATGCGCTGGATCAACGGCCGTTGCCGCCAGACTTCTTCGGTGATTTCAAGACTGTATTGGAAGTCAGCTTGAAAGCTGTGAGCTACGTGCTCAAGCAATCCAGTGTCGCGCGCCTCAAGGTTGTTTTCTAGGTTAAAACGTAGATTCCAGTGATCAAAGTTACAGGAGCCAATGCTGACCCAGTCATCCACCATGACCATTTTTAAATGCAGAAAACGTGGTTGATACTCAAAAATACGCACGCCCTTACGCAATAGTGCCGGGTAATAACGCTGTCCAGCCCAGCGCACAGAGGGTAAGTCGGTGTGACGACCGGTGAGCAATAAGCGCACATCAACCCCACGCACAGCAGCTTTACGCAAGGCGCGGCGCACCGCCCAAGTGGGTAAGAAGTACGGGGTGGCTAACCAAACGGTCTGGTGTGCTCCTTTGATCGCGCGCAGTAATGATTTTTGGATATTACGGTGTTGGGTCGAAGCCGCATAAGCAACGCGGGCCTTACCGATATTCGCAAAGGGTAATGGTGGGCTGTCCTGTTTGAGGTTTTGCTCTGGACTATTATTTTGTTTCCAAAAAAAGCGCTCAATACAACTGTCCCATTGGCAATCAAATAAGGTCTGCCAGTCATCGACTACAGGGCCTTGCACACGCACCATCACTTCATGCCATAGACTTGTTTGTGCATCAGGCTGCCAAAACTGATCGGTTAAACCTGCCCCGCCGATATACGCCACCTGCTGATCAATAATCAACAATTTACGGTGATCGCGGTAGAGGTTTTTCAGGCCACTGGTCCAGCGCAATGGATTGTAAATACGTAGTTCAATGCCTGCTTGCATCCAGCGGCGACGCTGTTCTTGTCTAAAACCTCGACTGCCAAAACCATCAAATAAACAACGCACGCGCACACCTCGTTGCACGGCAGCCAGCAAAGCCGCTTCCACGCGGTCAGCACTGTTACCACTGCTGACTAAGTAGAGTTCTATATCAATCTGTTGTTGTGCAGCAGCAATACGTGTCAACCAGTCTTCAAAGAAGGCTGGCCCATCAATGAGCAACTCAAATTGATTATCGGCGCACCAAGGAAAAATCAAACCGGCCATGTTTAATCCTCCTGTGCATAATGCGCTGTCGTGAGGTCGCCCAAGGTGGGCGTATTAAATTACTTGAGGTGCGCTCAGTGCAGATAAAACCTGCTCAAAGCATGTCTTAAATTCGAGTGACGCTGCACAGAGGCTTTACCAGCCGTGTGATAAAACCTCTGCCCCGTCAGCGTACAAGCAGCGACATATCGGTTAACGTAATATCTGCGGATTACCTTTACCCGCAACCGCTGCTGCTTCTTCAATGGTCAGTAACGCCGTACGCGGTAAGTCCTGCAGACGTGCGCAGGCTGCTAGCACATTACCCCAGCATGCGCGGTTAACAAACTGCATGCCAAACTCATCCAGTGTGCCGCCACGGTTACGGTAGCCCAGCACATAGGAGTTGTTGGCTTCAGGCAGAATCGTCCATAAATGACCGCGAAGCACTTCTGGACGCATGTGGGTCAGCAGCACGCGTAAACGGTAGCGGTCTGGGAATAACTGTTCGATCAACTCATTGCTGGCCAAACTTTCTAATTCCCAACGATCGCGTGGGGCACGGAAACGGCCGGGTTCTTGCAAGTACACCACACGGTAACCCATTTCCGCTTCTTCTAAGCGTTGCGCGGCACGCAGCACCTGCTCCAACTGGTAACTACCATTAGCAATCAGCAGTAAGGGATCTTTGCCCTCGTACTCTTTAAGCACGATGGCCCCATCACGCGCCAATTGCTCAGCTTGTGCTTGAGTAAAGTACGCTGGACGCTCACGTTTTGCCGCTACGACACAGGCAATCTGTCCACGGGCACTGTAAATCTGTGGTAACAGTGCCAACATACTGTTGTGGTCCGCTGGGAACAACACGCGCGAGACATCGCTCATCTCACCTAGCATAGCTTCACAGAAGGTGGTGTCTTGGTGAGATTGTTGATTTTTACCGTTTTCCCAAGTATGCGAGGTTGCTACCAAAGGCCAGCCTAACCAACCAGCTGGGCGACCAATTTCTTTTTGCTGGCGAGCATAAATCAAGTTTTGACGTACAGCGCCAAGCATTTTCACGCAGAAAGCTTCGTAACTGGCGACCAAGTTTAAACCGGCTTGGTTGGCTAAACAGGCAGAAACCACGGCCTCTTCGTTGAGCACTGTAATGATCTTGCCATGCACGGCTTCTAAATCACTTTCTGGCTCACTGACGCGGTGACGCAATGTCTTAAGCACGCCAGTTAAACGGTTGCTCGCCAGTTCATCAGGATTACCAACACGTGGACGTAAGTCTGGGTTGGCGACAACTAAATCAACAAAGTAGCGATCAATAGCGGCCATCGTTGAGCAGACGTCGTCACGGTAGTGCAGCTCAGGCTGTACTGGTGTTTTCGGGTGACGGTTGGCCAGCGGATTATCACGCTCTAATGGACGCTTTTGTGCTGTATGAGTGTTGAGTAACGCTAAGGCTGCGCGCATGTCGTCAGGGCTGACATACAGTGGTTTAATGTGCTTATTAAACAGCTCGCGTGAATGCTCATCGTTATGCGGATTACCTGGCAACGGCAGATTGTGTGCTTTATTTTCGTCAGCGCCATAAAAACCAAAACCTTTAATTGTTTCGGCAATACCATAAGGAATCGGTAACGGATAAGACAAAATGCCGTTGTTTTTTTCTTGCACACGGCGCTCTAAGCGCTGCTCCATTTCCCAGATTGTACAAACAAACGCAGCAGGGTCACGACCATCAAAGGCAATCGGATCAAAGCCGCAGCCACGTAAATGACGCTGAAAACCTTCTAAGCCTTCAAGGGTGCCCAGCTCAGTACGCTGCTCAATGCGGCGACCGTTGGCAATCATAATCGGCAATGCTGGGCCGCAATCTTCCGCACGCCACCAACGTGGTATCCAGTCACTACCACGCTGCTCTTCTGCAGCGCCATCGGATAGAAACGCCACAAGTTTTTCACCGGGCAACGGCATATGTGCATATTGCAGCTCAGCAAAACCTAAGTAACCCCCTTCGCTGATACCGCCAGCAGTATGCGGGTTAACGTGACTACCTAAGGGCGCAGCCATAGAGCCATCAGACGCAATCGCATAGCTGTAGAAATCTTCAAGCAGACGGTTAATGCCTGCTTCGCCATCGCCGTACGCTTCTTGTTGTTCAGGGTGCAAATTGCCCAATAACACGTTGAGTGCCTCAACAGCTGCAACACCATGCCCCTGCCCCATCAGCCAACCACGGGTTTCACCGGTTAAAGCATTGAGTGCCATATAAGCGGCGTAGCCTGGCACCATATTGAGTGAGCCACCAGTGTGGCCTTCGGGCTGAGCTTTAAACTCTTCTGCTGTCAATGGGCTGCCATCAAGGTGGATTTTAGTGGCATAGGTCATATGCACCACAAGCGACATACCCGCCGCGGTGATTTTGTCCACAGCACCTAGCATAAGATATACAGTAGAGATGTCAGGTTGCTTTCCAGATTGCACGAGTTGGTGAGCAAGTCTATATACTGCAGCTTGAGTTTCTGCGGTGTGTTGGATGGGGCCATAGCCCTTTTGCCATTGTGCAAACGCTGGCTCAGTTTTAGCATGCTCATTTAAGTCAGCTAGACTTGGCAAAATCTGATGCATATTAATACTCCGTTAACTCGAATATGGTGCAAGTTGTAAACAGTGTGCTGAGGTTATCATGATAACAATCAGCTCGCGCTTAACTCATATAGCTTATAAGGAAATCTCATGGCATTACTCAATTTTCTCGGTGCTATTCGGCAGGTAACCGGCTCCTGTTATCTGATCGAAACCTTCGATAAAAAGAACATTCTACTCGAATGTGGCATGCAGCAAGGTGGCGATAACGACGAAAATAATAATGACAACGGCAATAATGGTAATAATCACAGCAGCTCAGCTTTTACATTTAACCCTGAGCACATTGATGCAGTAGTGATTTCCCATGCACACATTGATCATAGCGGTATGTTACCTCGTTTAGTCGCGGAAGGTTTTCGCGGACCGATTTATGCAACAGATGCCACTTGTGAACTCATGGAGCTGATGCTGCTTGATGCCGCGCATATCCAAGAAAAAGATACTGAATGGGAAAACCGCTGGCGTGCGCGTCGCGGTAAACGAGCAATCAAACCTCTATATATCAGTGACGATGCTGAACGCGTGCTCAAACTACGCAAATTCGTCGACTATGACGTGCCGACTGAGGTTGTGCCTGGAGTCAAAGTATCCTTCTATGACGCTGGTCATATTATTGGCTCAGCCATTGTTAAATTAGAATTTACCGAACCCAACAACAGCGTACGCACCTTAGTATTCTCCGGTGACTTAGGCGGCACTTGCTCGCCTTTAATGAAAAACCCTGTGATTCTAAAACACGCCGATGTATTAATGCTTGAATCGACTTACGGTGACCGCGACCACCGCTGTAATGAAGACACCTTAGATGAGCTGGTGGAAATTCTTGAACAGGCGCATAAGGACGGCGGCAACGTCATGATTCCGGCGTTCTCGGTCGGCCGTACGCAGGATATTTTATTCCACTTGGGCCGTTTTTATCAGGAAGGTCGCCTACCGCAACACACGGTGTACTTGGACAGCCCCATGGCGATTCGCGCCAATGATATTTACTTCCGCCCCCGCGACGATTTCGATGAAGAACACCGCGCGATGCTGATCAAGCACAATATTCACAATGTACACGACTGGCTGCCCATTTTAAAACTCACGCCCACCCCGCAAGAATCCATGGCAATTAACGAGGTGAAAAGCGGCGCGATTATTGTTGCCGGTAGCGGTATGTGCAACGGTGGTCGGATTATTCACCACTTTAAGCACAATCTCTGGCGTTCAGACTGCCATCTTATTTTCACTGGTTTCCAAGCACGCGGCACCAATGGTCGCGCCATTGTTGATGGTGCTAAAAGTGTACGAGTGTTCCGTGAAGATATTATGGTCGGCGCACAGGTGCACACCTTGGGTGGCTTCTCTGCTCACGCCGGACAATCGCAACTGATTGAATGGGCCAGCCATTTTGAAAACCGCCCTGAATTACATCTCATTCATGGTGAGTTGGATAAAATGCTGATTCTGCAAAACGAATTTAAAAAACGCTTAGATTGGGATGCCAACATCCCCGAACTCGGTGACCGCATTGCTTTATAAGGAGCTCATATGACGTTTGAAAATGACAACTATTTAACGCGTCAGTATCAAGTCAGTAGTATTGATTTAGAAGGTAGAGTCGATGAACTGCTGCAACTGGCTGTGCCTCCCACCAGCGCAAACCGCGAGTTGTATCGAGAAATGCTGCTGACTGTCGCGCGCATGGCTGAAGACGATCGTAATCGTTGGGATGCCAAAATCATGATGCAGACGTTGCGTGAAATGGAAGCGTCGTTTAGTTTGCTCGAACGCTTTAAGCGCCGCCGTAAGGTCACTGTATTTGGTTCGGCACGGACTGCACCCGATCACCCGCTGTATCAGCAAGCTAAAGAGTTGGGTGAGATTCTCGCACGTCATAATTTGATGGTCATTACCGGTGCCGGCGGCGGTATTATGGCGGCAGC